>Ga0160423_10003970_pt1 | contig 12232 bp, 11 predicted proteins | sample CRUFie14St8metaG_FD_108191 | JGI IMG/M metagenome (GOLD analysis project Ga0160423, IMG submission 108191) | Marine microbial communities from the Costa Rica Dome - CRUD Field 142mm St8 metaG | ecosystem: Environmental > Aquatic > Marine > Oceanic > Photic zone | place: Costa Rica: the Eastern... | reverse complement strand
TGGGCGATTGCAGACCCTCAATACCCGCGGCGCGATCGTTGACTTTGATCCACGCCAGACCCTTCGCACCATAGACGCCCACGTAATGGGTGTAATCGTCGATTTCTTTACGTGACAGCGAAGCACCACCCGGCACCTTGAGCGCCGCCACACGACTTCCGGGATCCTGGGCAGGACCACTAAAGACCTTAAAATCGACCTCTGACATCAGATCGTCAATCGAGACGAGTTCCCAATCGATCCGAAGATCAGGCTTATCAGAGCCGTATCGCTCCATCGCGTCGGCCCAGGTCATGCGCGGGAAATCCCCTAAGTCGACATCGAGCTGCTCTTTGAAAAGGCTGCGCACCATGCCCTCGGTAATGGACATAACTTCTTCACCGGTCAGGAAGGCGGTCTCGATGTCGATCTGCGTGAATTCGGGCTGGCGATCTGCTCGCAGATCTTCGTCGCGAAAACAGCGTGCGATCTGATAGTAACGATCAAAGCCCGACACCATGAGCAGCTGCTTGAACAATTGAGGTGACTGCGGCAAGGCAAAAAACGCACCGGGCTGTGTTCGTGACGGTACCAGATAGTCGCGGGCCCCTTCCGGCGTCGCTCTGGTCAGAATCGGCGTTTCGATATCGAGGAAGCCCTGTTGATCCAGATATCGTCGGATGCTGGAGGTAATGCGAGCCCGCGCGATGAGGTTCTGCTGCATCTCCGGTCGCCGCAAGTCCATATAGCGATAACGCAGGCGCACATCCTCACCAACGGAGTGATGGGCATCGAGAGGGAACGGTGGGGTCTGTGCCGCGTTGAGAATCTCTAGGGTTTTACCCAGCACCTCAATGCATCCCGACGCCATGTTGGCGTTCACGGTTTCAGCGCTCCGCGCACGCACACGTCCCGTTATCTGCAGTACGTACTCGCTGCGAACGCTGTCTGCGCGCTGGAAGTGCTCCTCGGTGTCCGGGTCAAAAACGACCTGAACTACGCCTTCAAGATCACGCATATCGAGGAAAATCACGCCACCGAGGTCTCGGCGGCGATCCACCCAGCCACACAGCGTCACCGTCTGATCGATCAAACTGTCATCGATCAGGCCGCAGTAGTGGCTTCGCATCGTTGTTTCCATGGTGTGCTTTCCCGTCCTCAACTCGCTTTAGAGGATTCGCTCTTTGATGAGCCCGAAGGTTTAGTGTCCGATTTTTTGGTGCTGTCCGCGTTCGCTGCCGAGCCGCTCGAATCAGCGCTCGATTTGCCAGCGCTGTCACTCCGCTCCCCTGCGATATTCTTCTTGTCGCCGGTCTTGAAGTCGGTCTCGTACCAACCACCGCCTGACAGACGGAATGACGGTGCGCTCACCTGCTTTTTCAACGCAGGCTTGTCGCACGCAGGACAATCAGTCAGTGGCGCATCAGCTAGCTTCTGAATCGCTTCAAGGCTGTGGCCGCACTCCTGGCAGCTGTATTCATAGATTGGCATGGCATTCTCCTCATCCAAGCGCTGCGCCTAACCCGAGCACCCGCATGAGGCCGTTGGAACGTTTTTCAAGGGCGCGGAGCGTACCGTAAACGCAGAATCAGGGAAAGGTACGCAGAGCGTCAGGATTTAGCTCGCCAGCCGAACATCACCTCGGCTGGCTACGAATGCCGCACGCTGACTGGCCCTCACACGTCACCATTGGCGAGGCGCTTAAGCTTTTTGAGCGGCCGTATCTTGACCCCGGTGGAGGGTGGCTTCGCCTTGAACCAGGTCTCCTCTCCAGTAAACGGGTTAATGCCCTTGCGCGCTTTGATCGCAGGCCGACGCACAGCCGACATCTGTAATAATCCCGGCATCCTGAACTGCCCTCCGCCCTCGGGCCCCAAGCTGGCCTCAATCACGCTATCCAGCGCACCCAGCACCCGCTTGATCTCCGCTTTGCGAAGGCCGCTTTCCGCCGCGAGCAGCTCAAGCAGCTGGGCCTTCGACAGTTTCGCGGAGATGGGCGGTAGTCGTTGACTCGCCTTTTCCTCTTTACTGGCCATTTTATTGCGTGACGCTTTCGCCATGGATCCTGCCCCCAAAAGATTGTGTTGATGTCACAAACTGGTCGCGCACCCCACGAATGACACGCCACCGGCACTATCGTGCAAAAAGAGGGTAACCACAATGTGCTCTGCCGGCTGCAGCGCGCCCTGCTCAGCGAACACCGGTGCAAAGTCCTGATCGGCTGTGCGCGGATTCGGCGGGCGCGGCGCACGGCGAGCAGAACTGTACGGGTCAGGCTTTGCGCCAGTAGAATGGCGACCCCCGATTGGAGTTTGTTATGCGCGCCAGTGAGTTTTTGCTCTCAACCCTGAAGGAGACACCGTCAGATGCCGAGGTCGTCAGCCATCAATTGATGCTGCGCGCGGGTCTGATTCGCCGGGTTGCCGCGGGAATCTATAACTGGATGCCGTTGGGACTGCGCATCCTGCGCAAAGTGGAAAACGTAGTGCGCGAGGAAATGGAGCGCGCCGGGGCACTTGAGCTCTCGATGCCGGTCGTCCAACCGGGAGAGCTGTGGGAGGAGTCAGGGCGCTGGGAGCAATACGGCCCCGAACTCTGCCGTCTCGAGGATCGGCACCAGCGGCCTTTCTGCCTAGGCCCCACCCACGAAGAGGTCATCACGCAAATCGCCCGCAGTGAGATCAAGAGCTACAAACAGCTCCCAGTCAATCTGTTTCAGATACAGACCAAGTTTCGGGATGAAATCCGTCCCCGGTTTGGCGTGATGCGATCTCGAGAGTTCATCATGAAGGACGCCTATTCGTTCCATATCGATCAGGCCTCTCAAGAATCGACCTATTGGCGGATGCACGAAGCCTATTCGAACATCTTCACCCGACTGGGCCTCGACTTCCGAGCTGTCGAGGCGGACACCGGCTCGATTGGCGGCGCCCACTCCCACGAATTTCACGTGCTCGCTGAATCAGGCGAAGACGCGATCGCCTTCTCAACGGGCAGCGATTACGCAGCCAACGTCGAACTGGCACCGGCCGTGGCGCCGGTAAGTGCAGCGCCAAGTAATGAATCTCCTGCTCTCGAAAAATTTGCGACGCCTGGCCTGACCACCATCGAAGCGCTGGCGGAGCAAATGAATATTCGGGCAGACCAATCTATTAAAACGCTGCTGGCCCAAGACGCCGCCGGCGAGCTGGTCGCGCTGGTCGTCAGAGGCGATCATCGCCTGAATGCAATCAAGGCGAGTAAATTGCCCGGTATGTCATCGCCACTCGTCCTCGCTGAGCCGGATAAGGTGAAACCATGCCTCGGTGCCGGTTTCGGATCTCTGGGGCCGGTGGGCGTATCCATAAGAGTGATTGTCGACCATACCGCTGCCGCAATGCCGACCTTTGTCTGCGGCGCCAATGAAGACGGTTACCACGTCAAAGGCGCAACCTGGTCGCGCGATGTGCCAGACGCCGAATTTGCCGATATCCGGGAGATCGTGAGCGGCGACGCAAGCCCCTGCGGGGAAGGCACGCTGGAGATTCGCCGCGGCATCGAAGTGGGCCATATTTTCCAGCTCGGTACCAAATACTCAGAAACCATGAATGCCACCGTGCTCGACGAGCAGGGCCGCAGCCAACCCATGGTCATGGGGTGCTATGGCATCGGCATCACGCGCATTGTTGCCGCAGCGATCGAACAAAACCACGATGAGAAAGGGATTATCTGGCCCGCTGCCATGGCGCCCTTTGATGTCGCTATCGTGCCGCTAGGGCTAGACAAATCAGAGGTCGTCCGCGAAGCGACCGAAGCGCTCTTCTCGGCGTGCGAGACAGCGGCCCTGTCCGTCTTCCTGGATGACCGCGCTGAACGCCCCGGCGTCAAATTCGCCGAAATGGAACTGCTCGGTATGCCACTGCGCGTCACGGTGGGTGAGCGGTCACTGGCCGAGGGCAAGCTCGAGCTCACAGTCAGGCGCTCCGGTGAAACCGAGATGGTCGCACCGGATCAGATCCTGGGTCGCATACAGCAGCTCCTCTCCGACGGATGAAACACGTGCTGGGTATCGTGACGCTTGTGCTGAGCATGGGGTCACTGCCCGGCATTTCTCTCGCCGCCCCGAACGACGACCGCGCCGCACTACCCGCATACCTCAGCACGGCACTGACCGAAGACTTCGGATTTCGGGATCGTTTTGACGCGGAAGTCTGGCTTGTCGACATGCAACAGCGTTTGCCACCGTTGGTCCCGGACGCGCAAGAACGTCTCGAGCTGCTGACGCAAGTTCATCAGCGGGCGGACCGAGTCGGTCCTCGCCTCGAGTTAGTGCTGGCAGTGATCGATGTCGAAAGCCAATTTGATCGCTACGCAGTGTCGCGAGCCGGTGCGCAAGGCCTGATGCAGGTCATGCCGTTCTGGAAAAACGAGTTGGGCCGACCGCAAGACAACCTTACCGACACCGCCACCAATTTGCGGTACGGGTGCCACATCCTGAGGTTCTATCTGGATCGTGAAGATTAGCACCTGTCGCGGGCTTTGGCCGCTTACAACGGCTCCAACGGCAGCGAGCGCTACCCCAACAAGGTTCGCGACGCATGGCAGACACGGTGGCGCACCCAACCGATTGACTGGTGAGTGTCAGGGCGCAGGAGTAAACTCCAGCACTCAGGAGAGAGCCCTTAAATGTACTCAGACACCGATTCGCTTTTAGCTCAGCACCCCGCTATTGAGACGGTCGAGGCATTGATCACGGACTGTAACGGTGCGGCCCGGGGAAAATGGCTACCGATCGAAAAATTGACTGCTCTGTTGCGAGAGGGGGTTAAACTGCCCAAGTCCGCCGTTGCCCAGGACATTTGGGGGCGGGACGTTCCGCGCATTGCACTGGATAATGGTGATATCGATGGCTGGTGCAGGGCCGTGCCCGGCTCCCTCGTCCCGCTATCGGGGACAGACGGCGTAGACAAAGCCCAAGTGATCCTGACCATGTTCAAGGACAATGGCGGACCGCTGCTCTCGGACCCCAGACAGGTACTGGCGCGCGTGGTCCAGCGGCTGGCCGATCGGCAATTAAGCCCGCGCGTCGCCATCGAGCTTGAGTTCAACTTATTCAAAAAGCCTGCTGAGGGGGGATCGCTTCGCAACGCACTCCCCACTGAGAGTGAGACGGGCGGCAATTTGTACGGTTTGAGCGCGTTGGATGAGCACGAGGCGTTACTCAATGCACTCAAAGACAGTTTTACCCTACAAGGCCTGCCTTTTGAGGGCGTACTGAAAGAAGCGGCACCGGCACAATATGAGATCAATGTCGCGTACTCGGATGATCCGCTCGCTTACTGCGATCAGATCATTCGTATGCAACGCAGTATCCGCGCGGTGGCGGAACGCTTCGGCGTTACCGCCAGCTTCATGCCAAAACCGATGGAAAACCAGGCAGGCAATGGTATGCACGTGCATTGCTGCCTCATGACTGAAGACAACGACAATGCCTTCGATAGTGGTGACACCGAGGGCACGCTATTGCTCAAGCAAGCCGTCGCCGGATGCCTAGCGCTCATGCGTGATAGCCACCTGATCTTCGCGCCCAGTTACAACGCCTATCGACGATTTCAGGCGGGCAATCACGCGCCCACCCAGCCCAATTGGGGCTACGACAATCGAACCACTGCGGTGCGGATCCCGGCCAGCCCAAGCCATGGCACCCGCATTGAGCACCGCGTGGCAGGCGCCGACAGCAATCCCTATCTCGCCGTCGCCGCCTTGCTAGGGGGTATTGCCATCGGGATAGAAAGGCAACTCAAACCAGCTGACCCGATTAGCGGCAACGCCTGGGTCGAAGACGAGGGCAACCCACCCCTGCCAACCAACATGGCGGAAGCTATTCATCGCTTCTCGCAGTCGGACGCGATCAGTGACACGCTCTCCCCCGAATTTCAATTTGCTTACAGCGAACTCAAAAAGCAGGAGCTACTGGAATTTGAGCGTCGTGTGACGGACTTTGAGCTGGAAACCTATCTGGCACTATAAAAGCGTGCGCTGACCATTCGACCCTGCGCGTCGTTCACACATCATCGACCGTCACGTATAGTGCCCAGTCCAACGATTTAATCACAATAACGCGAAGCGCCCGTCGCGGCAGCTATCAATAGGCCAGCCTTACGTGGACGATGCGCACGGAAAGGAAGGAACGATGACAACAGTGATGGATTTTTCCGCGGTTCTGGCGAACGGCGAGTCTCAGGACCTCAACGACTATCAGGGCAAAGTGCTGTTAATCGTGAACACCGCGTCCAAGTGCGGCTTTACTCCCCAGTACACCGGCCTGGAATCACTGCATCAAACCTATGGCGAGCGGGGCTTCTCCGTACTGGCCTTCCCCTGCAATCAATTTGGCGGACAAGAACCTGGTAGTGAGGAGGAAATCCAATCCTTCTGCGACCTCAACTACCAAACCAGCTTCCCGCTGTTCGGCAAGATTGAGGTCAATGGTGCTTCCGGCCATCCACTCTATGCACATCTCAAAGAGCAGGCCCCAGGCGTACTGGGTAGTAAGCGAATCAAGTGGAATTTCACGAAGTTTCTGGTGAATCAACAAGGGGAGGTGGTGAAGCGCTACGCGCCGTCGACCAAGCCGGAAGCCATTGCCAGCGACATTGAAGCCTTACTCTAGCCTTAGTGTTCGCGGGTCTCTCTAAAGCGGATATCCGGCCAGCGCTCTTCCATTAGCGATAAATTGACCCGCGTCGGCGCCAAATAAGTGAGGTGGCCGCCGCCGTCCTCCGAGAGGTGCTCGGCTGCCTTCTTGCGAAACTCGTCGAGCTTTCGCTCGTCCTCTGCTTCAATCCATCGCGCAGTATAAATATTGACCGGCTCATAGATCGCCTCCACTTTGTATTCGTCGGCCAGCCGGTACGCGACAACATCGAACTGCAGTTGCCCAACCGCACCCACAATCAGATCGCTGTTAGTGAGCGGCGAGAACACCTGCGTCGACCCTTCCTCCGACAGCTGCTGCAGACCTTTTTGCAACGCTTTGGTTTTCATGGGATCGGTAAGGCGGATGCGCCTGAAAAGCTCCGGCGCAAAGTGAGGGATACCGGTAAAGCGGATCGCCTCGCCCGTCGTGAATGTATCCCCAATCTGAATGGTACCGTGGTTATGCAAACCAATAATGTCTCCTGCCACCGCCGACTCGACGAGCGTGCGGTCCCCCGCTGTGAAGGTGACGGCATCGGCAATTCGCACATCCTTATCGATGCGCACATGCCGCATCTTCATGCCCTTGTCGTAGCGGCCTGAACAAATCCGCATGAAGGCAATTCGATCACGGTGCTTAGGGTCCATGTTCGCCTGAATCTTGAATACGAAACCAGTGAAGTGGGGTTGTGACGCCTCAATCGTGCGATCCGACGCGTCCCGGGGCTGTGGCGCCGGTGCCCACTCAACAAAGTTATTAAGCATTTCCCGAACACCAAAGTTACCCAGCGCGGTGCCGAAGAAGACGGGGGTCATCTGACCCTTGAGAAACGCGTCCAAAGACAATTCATGCGACGCACCCCGGACCAGCTCAATTTCCTCAAGGAACTGATCGTACTCCTCGCCGAGTAGCTCACGAGCTTCGTCAGTGGCTAATCCTGAAATCGCGTCATCATCTACCAGCACGGCACCCTGGCCCGCGTGGTAGCGGTGAATCATGTCGGTATACAAGTTGTACACCCCACGAAAGTCACGGCCCATGCCAATAGGCCAATTGATGGGCGCGCCGGCAATACCCAGTACTTCTTCCACCTCATCGACCAACTCAATGGGGTCGCGAATATCGCGGTCGAGCTTGTTCACAAAGGTCATGATGGGTGTATCGCGCAGGCGACAAACGTTCATTAACTTGATGGTTCGGTCTTCCACCCCTTTGGCGCCATCAATCACCATCAACGCTGAATCAACGGCGGTAAGGGTTCGGTAGGTGTCCTCGGAGAAGTCCTCGTGACCGGGGGTGTCGAGGAGATTGACCCAGCAATCACGGTACGGAAATTGCATCACCGAGGACGTCACGGAAATACCCCGCTCCTGCTCCAGCGCCATCCAATCAGAGGTGGCGTGGGGTCCTTTTTTACCCTTCACCGATCCCGCCACCTGGATGGCTCGACCAAGCAGCAACAGCTTTTCCGTCATCGTTGTTTTACCCGCGTCGGGGTGCGAGATGATGGCAAAGGTGCGACGCGCATCGATGTCACGCTGTAATTCAGACATAAGGGATCCTCAAGGAGGCGGGATTATGCCAGCCAATAGCAGTCGCGTCAGGCGGGCGCCGGTAGCGCCGAGACCAACTGCGCCAAAAGCGACTCCGCCACTGTCTCCATATCAGGGCAGCGTTCTCCCAGCGATGCCGCCATAGAAGTTACCTCCAGCCCTTGATAGCCGCAGGGGTTGATGCCTTTAAACGGTGCAAGATCCATATCCACGTTCAGCGACAGGCCATGATAAGCGCGGCCGCGACTCACCTTGAGTCCCAGTGCCGCAATCTTGCATCCATCGATATAGACGCCGCGGGCCGAGGGATCGCCATAAGCCGACAGACCCCATTCGCCCAACAGGGCGATCACCGCTTTTTCTAAAAGCGTTACCAGCTCGCGGATATTCACATTCGCGCGGCGCAAGTCGTAAAGAACATAGGCCACCCACTGGCCCGGACCGTGGTAGGTCACCTGACCTCCGCGATCAATTTGAATCACCGGGATAGCACCGGCATTGAGGACATGCTCGGCGCGGCCGGTCAGCCCCTGCGTATAGACCGGTGGATGCTGCAGCAACCAGATTTCGTCCTCGGTCTCTGCGGTGCGATCTGCGGTGAAGCGTTTCATCGCATCAAACGTGGGCTGATAGTCCACCACACCCAGACGGCGACATTGCATGGATTCAGATCACCATCGACACCAACCCGGTGCCCATCAAATCTTCGTGTATTTGCCGCAACTGTGCCTCACTCTGCGCTTCGATCGTCACCGTAATCGAGTGGAAGGTACCGTTGCGGGACGGCTTCACCACGACCCGCTCCTCGGCGAATCCCGGCGCTCGCTGACGAAAGATTGTCATCACTGTCGGCTCAAAAGCATCTACTGCGCGCCCTAGCACCTTGATCGGGTACTCACAGGGAAAGGTGATCTTGGGTGGGTCCTGATCCATCAAGTATCACGCGAATAGCTGCTGAAACCACAGCACAATGCTGTCCCAAAGGCGCGCAAAGAAACCGGCCGGTTCGACCGCTTCCAGCACCTGAAGCGGCACCTCGGCAACCGGCTCGCCCGCGCGCGACAGCCCGACGCGACCGACTACGTCGCCCACCGCCAGCGGCGCGATCAAGGGATCGTCGATGACAATCTCGGTGGTCACATCGGCGGCACTGCGCGTTAGCGTCAGCACAACATCTTGCAATACCCCGAGCGAAACCTGCTGAGTCTGGCCTTTCCAAACCCGCCAATCACTGAGGGTGCTCCCTGCATCCAACGGTCTCAGAGTCTCGAAAAAACGAAAACCGTAATTCAACAATCTTCGGGTCTCGGCCTTACGACTCAATGTCGAGCTACTCCCCATCACAACGGATACCAGCCGCATGCCACCGCGGCTGGCCGAGGCCACCAATCCGTATCCCGCAACACTGGTATAGCCCGTTTTTAGACCATCGACGGAATCGTCCTCACGCAATAAATGGTTGCGGTTGTATTGCGTGATGTCGTTGTAGGTATAGCTCTGCTCTTTGTAGACAGCGTAGCGCTCGGGGTGATCTCGAATGGCCGCCACGGCCGTCCTTGCAAGATCTCGCGCCGTGGTCAAATGATCCGGGTGCGGCAGGCCATGACTGTTCTCAAAGTGGGTGCCCGTCAGACCCATCTTCTCCGCATACTGATTCATCAGGTCAACAAAAGCGGCCTCACTCCCCGCAATGTGCTCTGCGATGGCAACGGTAGCGTCGTTACCCGATGAAATCACAATACCACGTTCGAGCTCCGCCACCGTGACAGGCTTTCTGGGTTCGATCCACATCAACGAAGATCCCTGAAAAACGGGATTCTGCGACCACGCATTGGGACTCACACGCACCACATCGTCCAGCGCCATCCGTCCCAACGCGATCTCCTCCGCCAAGATATAAGCCGTCATCAACTTTGTCAGGCTGGCTGGCGGTAGCTGCAGATCGGCATTGTGCTCGACCAGCACTGCACCAGTATCAAAATCGATCAGCAAGTAAGAATCAGCGTTGATCGTCGGAGCAGTGGGGACCAGCGCCGCATTAGCAACCGCGATGAATGGAAACGCGAGTCCGGCCAACAGGCACCATACTGGACTACACCGTCTCCTTCTCATTCCTCGCATATCTGGAGTCTCCACAGGTCAACGTTTCTATAAAAATCGAAGTGTACGCGCGCAGGGTGCTGGATCACAATCTGGCTATTAAGGAAGACGTTGCGGTGAGGAAAAGCCAGCCTCAATCAGTGCATCCCGGGCGCGTTCCAGTAGTAGAGGGTCCGCAAATGGCCCGACCCTGACACGATGAAACTGTTGCCCGCTGACCTCTACTTCACTGATCGCCACAGGAAATCGCCACCCTGGTTGCTGACTGGTTTCAGATGAAACCTGTTGGGCATTCGCCAGGGAGAGATAGGCTCCTAACTGCAGATATCGATATCGGTTCGAAGTCCCCATCCAGTGGGTAGTTGACTCTGACTGGGCAACTGTCTCAACCAAAACAGGCGCTACCCCTTGCTCGGCAAAACCGAGTGTGAGGGCAGCTCCGTAAGACAGATCAATAATACGATCATCGCGAAAGGGGCCTCGGTCGTTGACGCGCAGTAAAATGCTCCGGTCGTTGGTCAAATTAGTGACACGAACGAAGCTGGGCAGGGGCAGTGAGCGATGAGCTGCGGTTGCTCCAAATAGATTGTAGATCTCACCGTTTGCTGTGTGCTTTCCATGAAATTTAGTGCCGTACCACGAAGCAATGCCAGATTCGCGATAGTGGCTGGAGGAATCCAGTACCTCATAACTCCGTCCCTTTACCGTGTAGGGACTTTTATTCCCTAGACGGGAAATGGAGCCCGACGTGGGTGTCGCATCCCGCCAGACAGATTTTTGAGGGTGCAACGGTGGTCCATCGGAAATTTTCTGCGGCGCAGCGGCGGCCTCGCATATAGAAATACACAGCATCGCCGCGCAACAAGCGGTGGCAAGGTTACTCCTCGAATCTTTCACGAGCTGGATCGCGCCAGGACCACAGCTTGACTCAACTCCCAGACGGCCATGGCATACATTGCACTGTGGTTGTAGCGAGTGATGACATAAAAATTTTGCAAACCTAACCAATAGCGGGGACCATCTGCCTCGTCTAGCCTTATTGGTGCCACGATCATGTCTGGTGCAAGAGTCTCCATTGGTCGTATGCCCTCTGACGCCAATTGAGCAATCGTTTTGCTCGGTTTCAGTCCCGATGCGTATACGGATGGCCCGTCAACAGCCGAAAGAGCATCTACTACCACCCCCTCACCTCTTCGCCATCCATGTGCGCGCAAATAATTTCCGACACTGCTGATCGCATCCTCGGGGCTGTCCCATATATCAGCGGCACCACTGCCGTCTATACTGCTCGCGTAGGCTCGATAACTAGAGGGCATGAACTGCCCATATCCCATAGCACCCGCGTAGGAGCCTTTGAGTTGATAGGGGTCTTTGCCCGATTCCCAGGCTAAAATGAGAAACTGCTCGAGCTCCTTTGTGAAAAAGGCTGAGCGCCTAGGGTAATCAAAAGCCAAAGTCGACAGCGCATCAATTACCCTGTAGCTCCCCGTGATGCGGCCATAGAAGGTTTCTACGCCGATGATTGCGACGATAACCTGTTCAGGCACCCCTGTGCGTTCTGACACATTAGACAAGGCTGCGGCATGCTCACTCCAAAAAATGGCGCCCTCACGAATACGGCGATCGGTAAGGAAGATATTTCGATACTGGTGCCAGGGTTTGGTTTTCTCTGCGGGTCGCGCAATCGCGTCCAGAATGCTTTGTTGCCTCTCTGCATCACCGATCAGTGTTTCAGCCCAAACGGGATCTACCCCCGCTTGCTCCGCCGCCATCACCACAGGGCGCACGGCCTCGTAGCTGCTGTAATCGCCTGCGAATGTCTCCGAAACTGAGGTCATACAAAGCATCGAAACCAGCGACACACTGCGCCGTAGACGAAAAAAACTTAAGGAACAGAGCAGAGTCAAACCAACCGTCATTG
>Ga0160423_10003969_pt1 | contig 12233 bp, 10 predicted proteins | sample CRUFie14St8metaG_FD_108191 | JGI IMG/M metagenome (GOLD analysis project Ga0160423, IMG submission 108191) | Marine microbial communities from the Costa Rica Dome - CRUD Field 142mm St8 metaG | ecosystem: Environmental > Aquatic > Marine > Oceanic > Photic zone | place: Costa Rica: the Eastern... | reverse complement strand
CCTCGATGGAAGTCGGCCCGGTTGGTACTACGTGAACCTTTACAAACCCGAGGTTCGGCCGAAGTATGAAATGGAGGTGCTATCGGTGCATGAGAGTGTGCCCGGACACCACCTCCAAATTGCCTTAGCGCAAGAAATTGAGGGGCTTCCCGAGTTCCGCCGCAACAGTAGTGTCACGGCCTTCATAGAGGGATGGAGACTGTACTCCGAGCGCTTGGGCTACGACATGGGGCTGTACAAAGATCCCTACTCGCGCTACGGACAGCTTATCTATGACATGTGGCGCGCGGTGCGCCTTGTAGTTGACACTGGCATCCATTATTTCGGCTGGTCAAGACAAGATGCCATAGACTATTTCAGGGACAATGCGGCGAAAACCGAAGCTGACATTATCAATGAGATCGATCGTTACATTGGCTGGCCCGGTCAGGCCCTTGCCTACAAAATCGGTCAACTCAAAATGTTGGAGATTCGTGCAAAGGCCGAGGATGAATTAGGTGATCGATTCGATATTCGAGCCTTTCACGATGAGCTTTTGGGGGCTGGTGCCATTCCGCTTGATGCGTTAGAGAACCGAATGAATCGATGGATTACCGCTCAAAAAGCAATGCTCTGAATCACTCAGCCAAGGGCAGGTGTAACACTCCCTCGGCAAACAGCCTGCACTTCCCGGAAAGTTGCACACGATCACCCTTGAGCTCGCATTTCAGATCACCGCCACGCGGTGATACTTGCTGCGCTGTGAGCTTATTTTTTCTCAGCCTCTTCGCCCAGTGAGGGGTCAGCTGACAGTGGGCAGACCCCGTCACGGGATCCTCATTGATACCCAACTGCGGGATAAAGAAACGAGACACAAAGTCAGAGGCATTCCCTTCAGCGGTAATGGCAACGCCGAGCGCTGTGGCATCTGCCAGAGCAACAAAATCGGGAGTACAGGCCTCGACCTCCGCCTGGCTTCCTAATTCGCAGACCATTTGCCAGGCTTTCTCTTCTGGCTGATGCATCGATATGACGGTAACCCCCAGCGCTTGTTCAACGTCTGACACTTTATTAATTTCAATCATAGGCACCGATGGAAATTCAATTCTCAATCCGTCATCCGAGCGCTTCACATAGATCTCACCTGAGGCCGTCTCAAAGGTCAGCATCGCACCTTGCCAGTCGCCTCGATAATCCAGCGCAAAAGCCGTTGCGAGCGTCGCGTGTCCGCACAGCGGCACTTCTTTTTGGGGAGTAAACCATCGCAAGTTAAATCGGTCGGGCCCGACGTACTCGGTAAAGGCTGTTTCACTCAAGTTGTGTTGCGCAGCGATGGACTGCATCAACTGATCACTCATGGCTGATTCGACCGGCACCACAGCCGCAGGATTTCCGCCAAAGAGCGCCTCGGTGAACGCATTAATAATGTACGCCGATGCACTCATTCCAGTGAATAACTCCGGGAGAGGTGGGGCGTGAGATTCAGTGTAAGGAAACACCGATAGCGGAGATCAAAGGCACGGTTTTTCCATGCACAAACACGATAATTCAATTTAATTCCGCTAAACAATCAGCGAGCGTTCCCACCAACTGATCCATCTGTTCGCGTTGCATTACAAAATGAGGAGCCATTTGGATCGTATCGCCACCGTATCGGACAAGGACGCCACGTTCCCACATCGCCATAGCTACCTCGAACGGTCGACGAAGCGGCTCATCGCCTTTGGCCTCCAATGTGATCGCTCCGGCAAAACCATAGTTTCGAACATCGCTAACGAATGGCTTGTCACTTAACTGATCATGCAAGAGAGACTCGAAATAAGGTGCTTCTGCTGCCACGCGATGCGGCAAGCCTTCTTCAACTAAGATGTCGAGCGCTGCCAGACCTGCAGCACAGGCAACTGGGTGAGCCGAGTAGGTATAGCCATGCGCAAATTCAAGCACGTAATCAGGTCCTGCATTCGCCATGAAGGTCTCATGAACTTCGCTTGAGGCGATAACAGCGCCCATAGGAACTGCGCCGTTCGTTAACTGCTTGGCCACATTTAAAATATCGGGTGTCACGCCAAAGGCGTCAGCCCCGGTCATCGCACCGCAGCGACCGAAGCCGGTAATCACTTCATCAAAAATAAGTAACAAATTGTGTTTTTTGCAGAGCTCCCGCAAACGCTGCAAATAGCCTTGCGGTGGAGGTAAGACGCCGGCGGATCCACCCATAGGCTCCACAATGACTGCGGCAATAGTGTCAGCGCCGTATCGCTTTACCAATGCCTCGAGCTCATCTGCCAGGTGAGCGCCTCGACTTGGCATTCCTCGCGTGAAGGCGTTCTCTGACAACATAGTGTGCGATAAATGATCGGCTTCCAACACCTCACCGAACAGCTTTTTATTGGCGGGGATACCACCCACTGCAACACCACCGTAATTAACGCCGTGGTACCCCTTCTCGCGCCCGATAAACCGCGTCTTCCGAGTTTCTCCCTTGAGCTGCCAGTAGGCTCTCGCCATCTTGAGAGAGGTGTCGGCAGATTCCGATCCAGAGTTGGTGTAGAACACATGATTCAAGTCGCCAGGCATCAAATCGGCAATTTTTGTCGCGAGCTCAAAAGCTTTGGGATGACCAAACTGGAACGGCGGGCAAAAATCGAGCTCTGCCATCTGTCGACTTACCGCCTCGGTAATTTCCGGGCGGGCGTGCCCCAAGCCTGTAGTCCAAAGGCCAGAGTGACCGTCCAATACATGGCGTCCATCAGAGTCAGTAAACCAAACGCCCTGCGCACTCTCTATGATTCGAGGATCGCGCTTGAACTGACGATTACCGGTATAGGGCATCCAATATGCATCGAGATTAAGGGTCATTGAATTTTGTCCTAGCGTCAGGGGCGTCTACCGTTTGAGTTTAACGTAACAATGGCTCTTATTAGCGCTCATACATTTGTGCTCACTAATACGATCAGCCAATTGACCTTGCCACATGGTTTGTACCATCGGCTGACGCTTACGCCACTGATACCAGGCAATGGCGCCGAGATGCACAAACATCAGGGATTGCAGGATGTCCCACTTAGTAGCGTGCCACGGCGCTGCAAAGTCGATTGCTAATCGAATCATTACCAGCGTGAGCAATATATAGGCGACATAATTCTGAAGTCCCAATCGACCCGTCTCACCACTCCACCACAAAAGCCCGATGCCAACAGGAAAGCACCAATGGATGAATCGACTCGGTGCGTCCCAAACAGGGTGAGCTTTCATCGTGGTGCCATGACGTCCAGCAGCGCACTCACCGAAGCCTCTACACCCAAGGTGACAGATGCTTCAGGTTCGATTTTAAATAGTGGTGAGTGATGTGAAGGGATGGGGGTACCACCATTCTCCGCCGCCTCGAAGGCCTCGGCCGGTGTGCCGCCCACCGCGAAATAGAGGCTAGGAATGTAGGGGTCTGTCGTCAAGAAACCAAAGTCTTCGGCACCCATACCGAGGCGCTCACTATCGTTGAAAATCGAGGGTCCAAAATATTCTCTCCAACCACTGCGAATTTCTCTGGCAAACGCCGTATCATTTATCGTCGGCGGTGTGCCCTCTTTTTCATCAACGATGACCTCGGGCAGCATATCATCGGGTAGACCGGCAACCCTTCCCATGTTGATTGCGACCCGTTTGATGCCATCCAACAACAACTGACGATCCTCAGGACTCTCGCTGCGAACGGTAATCTGCAGCTTCGCAGAATCAGAAATAATGTTGTGCTTGGTGCCGCTGTGGAAGGAGCCAACGGTAATCACTCCGGGTCGTCGTGGAGGCAAATTTCGACTTACCACGGTCTGCAAACCAGTGACGATTTGCGATCCGAGAACTATTGGATCCACTCCCGTATGAGGGCTAGCACCGTGTGCTCCAACGCCCTTAATCAATATGTCGACGGTGTCAGCACCGGAGTAAGCGGCGGACAAAGGAGCCGATATGCTACCGGTAGGTAAAGCACTTGTTACATGAAACGCCATGGCAAAATCTGGCTTAACCACCCTGTCCCACAAGCCGTCCTCCATCATTGCCTGAGCTCCTGCAACGATCTCCTCGGCAGGCTGCCCAAGCAACATCAAAGTCCCCGACCACAAATCTTTCCTTTCCGCCATTAACCGACCAGTACCCACGAGACTTGTGATGTGCACGTCGTGCCCACAGGCATGCATGACGTAAACCTCGTTACCATCACTATCAACTTGTTTCGCTGTAGACGCATAGGATAGGCCCGATTTCTCTTGCACCGGCAGACCATCCATGTCCGCGCGGAACATCACGGTGGGCCCCGGACCATTCTCCATCAGTGCAATCAAACCTGTTCCACCGATACCACGGTGAACGGTGTAGCCCAAAGCCTCTAACTCGTCACCCAACCGCTTGGCTGTTTTATCTTCTTTAAATGACAATTCCGGGTTTTCATGGAAATGCACAAAAAGGTCTTTCAACTGCACGTCATAAAGTGACTGGACGTCCTCAGAGAGTGATCCCGCCGAGACACTGGATGCGCCCATTACGTAACCCACGAGTGCGCAAAGCGTGACAAAAGTCTTGAGGTTTTTCATCTGCGATTTATCCTACGTATATCCTTTGGCAGGGAATATCCTGCCTTAAATTTGGCATCCAATCATCCTTTGAGACCCCATATGCATTTGCACATTAAGCTATTGAGCCTCATTCTTGCTGTCTCGGTAAATTTGAGTTGGGCGGAGGTCACACCCACATTGAACAGCGACGTCATCAAAGCCACGTTTGGCAGCTATGGTGTAGAGGTCATCAGCCAGAATGAGTCTACACGGGTTGCCAACCTCTACAGCATCAGCGGCGATGCCAAAATTTGTAGAACACTCGCGGTCACCGAATTCCTGTCACCCATGGATCCTGCGCTTATGGAAGCGAACCAACTGATCAGAGCCGGCGGTAGCATTGGCGCAACACTCCGGTCGGCCGGTTTTACCATAAATAAGAAGTTACTAATTAAGACAGAGACAGCGGCAGGCGATGAATTCGTGACTCTCACTAATGGCTCTGTACCCGCCGGAGCGCCACTTTACACTAGGGTCTACGCGTTATCCGCACAGCAAGCTAATCGTCACATACCCTATGCGGTTATCGCAGAGGCTTATCATCCTGAGCACTTTCCGCCCGCTCATGAAGAGTTTTCTGAACAGCCGTCGCTTCAGCAAGCAGCCAATCGAGCCTTGGCAGTCTTGCGTGCAACGATTGATCAACGGAAGGTCAAGACAAGCCCAGCTGCATAACAAAGGTCAGCGGAAAACCAAATTGCTGCGCTCGCTCCGCGGCAGCCAGTCTATCGTCACCTGCAAGAGTTGCTACCCAGAGATTGCTTGATCGTGCGCCCGAGCGGCAATAAGCCAGCACCTTTTCATCTCCGTTCATCGCCTCATCCATTGCGTCGAGATCATCGCCCGGAAATGATAGGGCATCGACTGGATAACCGACAAACTGAACACCTGCAAGATCACAGGCCGCCGCCACCGCAGCCATAGAGGGTTGGTTGGGCTCTTCATTATCAGGTCGATTACAAATGATGACCCTATAGCCATGCTGAGCGAGTGCCCTCACGTCTTCAGGCTGAATCTGTCCTGCGACCGAAAAGGTATGGGTAAGTTCTACGATGGGTGTCATTTGCGAATCCTCCGACCAGCGATCACTTAAATGTCAGGTCACTACCTAGTAAATTAAGTCAAACGTAGTGCTCAAAACAGAAATAATATCGTCTCTGGGACTGTCGGATATAGCGAGCGGGACGCCGGTAATCATCTCGGCCAAATCGACATAGGTTTTTGATACATCGAGCATCATCTGTTCAGGTAATACAGTGTCCTTGGCAAAGCGATATCGCTCATCTATCCGATCCTTATTAATCAGCAGATCTGGGTCGGGAGCAAAATTAAGCAATGCTTGGCGGAACGCCTCTTTGCTATTTTCTGAGATTCGCCCGCTTTTATAAGCGGACGCGTCCCAAATGCGAGACGAGTCGGGCGTGCCCACCTCATCCATATAAATCAATTCGTTGATACCATCGCGGTTTTCGGCGTAACCAAACTCAAATTTCGTATCGACAAAAATCTGATCATGCGACAAGAGTGCACTGGAGATCTGCGTGAACCCCGCCGTTAACATAGCCGCATAGTGGTCGACATCCGACGGTTTATTGAATTTGAATACTTCCCAGTGCGCCTGCAGAGTTTCCTGACTCACGTTCACATCGTCCACGGCTGGGACACCTGGAATACCCTTGATGACGCCCTTGGTAGAAGGGGTAATCAGCAACTGGTCAAGTCGCTGATCCCGCGCTAGACCGTCGGGTAACTCGATGCCGCAAAAGCGCCGCTCGCCCTGCTCGTAGGCGCGCCACATCGAGCCAGTGATGTATTGGCGTGCGATCGCTTCAATCAAAATGGGCTTTGCACGCTGAACAATCCATACCAGCGGGTGTGGTGTCTCTAGAATATGGCTACGTGCCAAGTCGTTTTGTTTGAACGAATCAAACCAGTGACCGGAAATGGCATTTAGAGCGGCGCCCTTGCCTGGAACCCCATCCAAACCATCCTCGGCGCGCCATACGCATTCGAACGCAGATAGGCGGTCACTGATAATCATTACCGCCAATTCAGCAGTCTCTGGAACGTCATAATTTCGGGCGCTAATTAAGCGCTCACTGTCCGCTGCACTGAGCCAATAAACAGAGCGCACTTTCCCTGAGTGCACTGGCTGATCAGTGCGAATGGGAAGGTCGTCATTTTTTGCGAGAACGCGCACGAGCCCACCAGTCATTTGGATGTGAAACAATTTTCAATTGTCTGACAGACGGATTACTTTGACCAGACTGCGAGGGACTGTATCCTTCTCATCTCTTTTACTCAATTAAGGCAAACGTGACATGGCATCTGCAGCCCAGAAACTAGCTTTGATCGCTCTGGCAACCTCCTTTCTGACGAACGCTCCCCTCGCTTTTTCGGATTCGTCAGAAGCAACCGAGGATGTGATAATGGAGACCGTCATCGTCACGGCGACCCGACAAGCCGTTGATGGTTTCGACCTGGGGCAGGCTTGGGCAAACCTCGAAGCATCGGATGTTGAGCGGATCGATCTGCAACACAGCAATCAGCTATTCAACCGCGTATCGGGCGCGTGGATAAGTCGCGGTAACGGCCAGGAATCACTTATTTCGCTTCGCTCTCCCGTGCTAACTGGTGCTGGCGCTTGTGGTGCCTTTTTCACAGGTGAAGACGGCATTAACCTCCGTGCACCTGGGTTCTGTAATGTGAATCAACTTTTTGATGCCAACCTCCTTCAGGCCGGCGGTATCGAAGTCATGAAGGGACCAGCCAACGCCGTATTTGGGTCAAACGCCATGCACGGGGTAATAAACGTTATCACCAAAAGCGCGGAGCAAACTACGCCCTCGATAGGCATTCAAGCCGGAAGTCGTGATTTCATCCGAACACGGGTGTCACTGACGAACGGTGGTGTGGCTCTGAATGCCAATGCAACCAGCTACGGCGGCTATCAGGACGCCTCGGGATACGATCAGCAGAAATCGACGTTGCGTTTTGACGGAACAAGCGGTGAGTGGGATCTGACGACGGTGCTATCCATCTCAAATTTGAATCAAGAAACCGCTGGATATATTCAAGATGGCAAGGGTGCCTACAAGCGTGATGCAGCGCGGCGTGTAAACCGTAACCCCGAGGCCTATCGTGATGCGCGTTCCACGCGCGTGTACATGAGGGCGCAGCGAGAGGTAAATGGGCGGCTGCTTACCGTGACCCCCTATTTACGCTCGAACCAAATGGAGTTTTTACAGCACTACCTGCCCTGGAAATCTCGCGAAATGAACGAGCATGACAGCCTTGGTCTCCAGGGAAGCCTCAGTGCAGACACCGACTGGGGTAGCTACATTGTCGGTGCGGATATCGATTTGACAGACGGTGCTCTTAAGGAGGATCAAGCCGAGGCGTTTAGTCCGAATCAACCCGCGGGTATCCACTACGACTACAGGGTCAATGCAAGAAATCTAGCGCTGTTTGGCCAGTTCGAGACGGCAATCACGGATACTTTCGCCGTACAAGGCGGTCTGCGTGCTGAAAGCACTGCGTACGACTACACAACCCGCGCGGCCGCTGGTTCAGTCTGCGCAGCGACCGCGAGCAACTGCCGCTTCTATCGCCCGGCGAGCCGCTCAGACGACTTTTCCAATATGTCGGGGAATGTTTCATTGGTGTGGGCGCAAGATCAGCATCGTTACTACGTAAGAACAGCGCTGGGCTTCCGTGCACCGCAGGCCGCTGAGTTGTACCGCCTGCAAGCGGGTCAAACCGTTGCTGACATCGATGCTGAGGAAGCAACATCTATCGATATAGGCTGGCGTTTTCAAAACGAGTCTTTTTCAAGCGATATCTCACTCTATTTGATAGCCAAGGATGACGTCATTTTCCTAGATCGCGATCGACAGAGTGTCAGCGGTGCCAGTACCGAACATCGCGGCATCGACATAGACCTATCATGGGCAATCACTGACAGCCTGACGGCGACGATGAATGCTACTTTAGGTGATCACACCTATGACAGCGAAATCACACTTTTGGGCTCAAGAGATTCCATTAGAGGTAACGACATTGACACCTCACCCGCTCACTTCGGCAGTGTTCAGCTGCGCAAAGACCTTACGATTAACGAGCGTCCCGCCTCACTAGAGTTCGAGGCCGTCTGGGTCGATAAGTACTTTATCGATCCCAACAATCAGCACGAGTACCCGGGACATGAATTGTTCAACCTGCGCGGTAACCTGTTCGTCTCTGAGCAATTAAAAGCCACTTTGACGTTCACAAATCTTTTGGATGAAGGGTACGCTGAGCGAGCTGATTACGGCTTTGGTAACTACCGTTATTTTGTAGGTGAGCCACGGAGTGCCTTGTTCGGTCTCTATTACGCGCTTTAGGAACCGGAGCCTCGACGAAACTCAACATGAATTTATGCGGTACAGTCTCTGTCGCAGGACTTTTGAAAAGCCGTCGCCAGAGGAGCTACGATCGGCTTTCAAGGGCGCAATGGAGAACTGGAGTGAGTCGAGGTCCGTCGTCGCTTGTATTTAGATTGAATAAGCACCCTGACGATCTAAGCGTCATTTGCAAACAGTCTTAGGCAAATGGCCTCAACCCAACGGCTCTTCGCACTTTATCGAGTAGAGCCATGCTCTCGGAGCGAACGCGCTCCGCTCCCTCCTGAAGGATGGTTTCTACCTCGCCGGGGTTCGCCATAAGCCGATCGTATTCATCGCGCGCGGGCGCAATCTCGTCATTTATTCGTTCGAATAGACGTTTTTTTGCCTCACCCCAAGCAAGACCCGACTCAAAAGCAACTCGCATCTCCTGACGCTCAGCTTCATCCGCAAAGGCACACCAGATTTGATACACCGCAGACGTATCAGGGTCTTTGGGTTCACCAGGCTCCAGTAAGTTCGTCTTGATTTTATTGATCGCCTTCTGCAACTGCTTCGGTGTGCCGAACAAGGTAATGGTGTTGCCGTAGCTCTTGCTCATCTTACGTCCATCAAGCCCTTGCAGCACCGCCACATCGTCATCAACAACAGCTTTCGGGAGTACAAACGTCTCGCCGTAGTGGTGATTGAAGCGCGCTGCGATGTCTCTGGCCATTTCAACATGCTGAATCTGATCACGCCCGACCGGTACGTCGTGCGCGTTAAAAATAAGAATATCGGCGGCCATCAAAATGGGATACGAAAACAGACCCATCGTTATTGCATAGTCGGGATCTTCTCCTGCCTCTTCATTTGCCTGTACCGCCGCTTTGTAGGCGTGGGCGCGATTCATCAAGCCTTTGGCCGCATTACACGTCAGAATCCAGGAAAGCTCTGTTATCTCAGGTATGTCGGATTGGCGATAAAAATGTGTCCGACTGGGGTCGAGACCCAGGGCAAGCCAGGTAGAGGCAATCTCGCGGCTCGACTGTGCCACGAGAGTAGGATCTTGAGATTTGATTAAAGCGTGGTAGTCAGCGAGGAACAGATAAGCATCGACGTCATCCTGCTTTGATGACTCAATGGCGGGTCGAATTGCACCCACATAATTACCCAGATGCGGCGTTCCCGTTGTTGTTATACCTGTGAGGACACGATGACGTGCCATAACGCTTTCCCCCTGAATCAAGCCACGCGATTGTAAAAGGCGGACAGCAGATTCACCAGCTTTGCTGGGTCGTCGGCGGCTGCAAGCTCACGAATAGAGTGCATGCCGAGTGTAGGGACGCCGATATCGGTCGTAGGAATGCCCGTTTCGGTCGCCGTAATGGGACCAATGGTGCTTCCGCAACCCATATCCGCTCGCACGACGAAGGACTGAACGGAAATACCCGCTCGCTCCGCCATCAACCTCACTCGAGCCGCACCCTCACCCGACGTTGCATAACGCTGATTGCGGTTGATCTTGATAACCGGGCCGCTGCCGAGCAATGGCGCATGAAGCTCATCGTGTTTTGTGGGGTAATTGGGATGAATCGCGTGTGCATTGTCGACAGACAGCATCCAACTCGCCTGGCGAAGTGCGCGATCGTCAACGGGATCTGGAGCAATGGCTCGCAACACATCGTTCAGCATAGGGCCCTGTGCACCAACCGCTGAAGCACTCCCGACTTCTTCATGATCATTCGCCACAAATAGGTTCCACTCACCACTGTCGGCACTATTAACAATGGCCTGCAAACCACCAAAGCAGCTCAACAAATTATCGAGGCGCGCGGATGCGATGAAGTCCTTGTCTAGACCAACAAATCCGGGTGCCTGCGTGTCGTAAAGCGACAGCTCCCAGTCGAGAATCTTCTTGATGTCGAGGTCAGGGTATTCTGCGGCAATCTGCGCAGTCAGCATGGCATAAATATCAAAGTCGCCATCACCTGAGCTCAGCGATACCAGCGGCAACATATCGGTCTGCGGATTGACTGTACGGCCTTTGTTGGCCTCTCGGTCCAGATGGATCGCCAGCGATGGGATGACCGCAATAGGTGCCTTGAAATCGATCAGTCGAGAGACCAGCTCTCCCGTGCCTGTCTCGAAAGACACTTTGCCCGCCATCGAGAGATCACGGTCGAACCAGGGGTTCAGCAATGCACCTCCGTAAACATCGACGGCCAGGAGGTTGCAGCCAAAGCGATTCACGGACGGATTCGGGCGAACCGATAGATTGGGACTGTCAGTATGCGCACCCACGAGCCGCAGTCCCTGGGATAGATCTTTGCCTGCTGTGAACGCAATCAAACTGGAATCATTACGAACCGTGAAGTACTTGCCGCCCGCCACGATCGGCTCTCGACTCGCATCACTCCACGGGGCGAAACCCGCGTCGAGCAGTCGCTCTGCCATCACGCCCACCGCATGGAAAGGCGTGGTCGCATCCGTCAAGAAACTCAATAAATCAGTATTTACACTGTCTTTTGTCATACAAACACCAGGATAGAAAACAGGATCAAAGCCAGTAGCACACGGTATATCACAAACGGCATCATCCCGACGCGTGTAACCAGTCCAACGAAGAACGCTATGGTCGCATAGGCACTGACAGTAGCTACCAGCATGGCAATCAACGTTAAGGTCAAATTGGCCGAGCTGAAGAAAAGCTCAAACTCTTTGACCAACATCAGCAGAAGCGCACCCGCAATAACGGGAATCGACATCAAAAACGAAAACCGTGCCGCTGTCGCGAGGTTGTAGCCTAAAAACAAGGACGCTGTAATCGTCACGCCAGAGCGTGACGTGCCAGGTATGAGCGCAAGCGCCTGCGCCAGACCAATGACCAGCGCATGATCGAGCCGGCTGATCGGCTGCTCATCCGCTCTTGCGGCACGATACGAGTAGGAAACGCCCAAAAGCACACCGAACAGTAAGGTGGTGGTCGCTATGACACCGATTCCTCTCAAGTACTGATCGATGACATCCGAGAAAGCGATGCCGGTGAGCACCGCAGGCAGCGTAGCAATCAGCAGTGCAGCGACTTCTCGACGCCGCGAGCTAACGTTATCCCCAGAGCCTAAAACACCCATCAGTAGTGAAGTTAAGCTCTCACGGTAATAGACCATGACCGCCACTAACGTGCCGGCGTGGACCGCCACATCAAATGCCAACCCTTGATCAGGCCAGCCCAAAAGCTGTGAAGGTAAAATAAGGTGCGCTGAGCTCGAGACCGGCAGAAACT
>Ga0160423_10003966_pt1 | contig 12240 bp, 8 predicted proteins | sample CRUFie14St8metaG_FD_108191 | JGI IMG/M metagenome (GOLD analysis project Ga0160423, IMG submission 108191) | Marine microbial communities from the Costa Rica Dome - CRUD Field 142mm St8 metaG | ecosystem: Environmental > Aquatic > Marine > Oceanic > Photic zone | place: Costa Rica: the Eastern... | reverse complement strand
TACAATCTTTGTGGTCACCTGATCTTAAGATTTATATGAATAGTGTTGATGCATCAACTGTTAGTGATATTTCAGATTTAATAACTGTACAGCATCAAGTTTTCGAAAATATAAGCATGAGTTGGACTTATGATGAAAATGGTGGTGAGGATCTTGGTGTTTGGGTTCAAACAACTAAATATCCTGCATCGGATAATAATCCTGAAACAGCAGTTAGTCACAGTTGGTTCACCTGGTCTGCAACAGGAAAATCAAGTGGTAATACTATTACAATACCTGTCCACATTAGTTTTGAATGGGCAGATGGTAAAATTGTAAGAGAGTGGCACAATTTTGATCCGTCAGCTATGTTAGCTGAAATCGAAATGGCAACTCAAGGCTAATCTATTGTATAATAACCCTCTATTAGAGGGTTATTTTTTTTTAAATTCTCTAAAAACCATAAACCTAAAATGAGATTTTTAAAGATTTGTTTTTTATCATTATTTATATCTTATAATCTATTAGCAAATGGTGAAAATATTAATTTCTACAATTCATCAAATATTATTCAGATGTTGGATAAACTTGATGTCTTTGGAAAAGTTCTTTACATAGCAGCTCACCCAGATGATGAAAACACAAGACTTATAACCTACCTAGCCAACGAGAAAAAATATGAGACTGCCTACTTATCTGCAACAAGAGGTGGTGGTGGACAAAATTTTATAGGAACTCACCTTAAAGAAAATTTGGGATTAATTCGAACCCAAGAACTTTTGAAAGCAAGAGAATTAGATGGAGGAATTCAATTTTTCACCTCTGCTGTTGATTTTGGTTATTCAAAAGGTCCAGTAGAATCTTTAGATTTTTGGGACGAGGAGAAGATGCTTCACGATTTTGTCTGGATTATTAGGAAATTTAGACCTGATATACTAATTACTAGATTTAATCAAACACCAGGAATAACTCACGGACACCATACTGCATCAGCCATATTGGCTCAAAAAGCTTTTAATATGTCAGGAGACCCAGACGTATTTCCAGAACAACTTAAGTATGTTAAACCTTGGAAACCTCAAAGAATATTTTGGAATACCTCTTCTAGATTCTTTAATCTAGATAAATACGATAAAGATAAGATGCTGAAGGTTGACGTTGGAATTTATAACAATTTAATTGGAAAGTCATATAATGAGATTGCATCTGAGAGTAGGTCTATGCACAAAAGTCAGGCATTTGGTGCGCTTAGAAGAAGAGGTAGTGAGGTAGAATTATTTGTACATACTCAAGGTAAAGTGGCTAAGAATGACATGATGGAGGGGATTAATACCTCATGGGGAAGAGTAAGACCACACGATAGGCTGAAGGAATTAATTAAGCAATCTAAAGATTCATTTGATATTAGAAAACCCTACACAATTACAACATATCTAACCGGTGCATACAAAGAATTAAATAGAATTACTGATAGACATTGGAGAGAAATAAAGAAAAAAGAAATAAAAAACCTCATCAAGGCATCCACTGGTTTATTTTTTGAATCTCTGTCAGATATTGAAATAGCAGCGCCCGGAGATAACATTAAAATTAATTTTGAAGCTATAAATAGGAGTCCCGTTAATATAAATCTCAAGAAAATTGTGCTTTTAGATAAAGAAATATTAATAAATGATTCTTTAATAGATAATCAACTCTTTAGAAAGGAAATTTCATTTAAAGTCCCTGATGATTTAAAAATTTCAGAAAAGTATTGGCTTGTTAATAAGCCGTCATTTGGAACATACTCAATAGATAATTTAAAGGACTTGGGTGCACCAGATAATTCTTCAGCTTTTATATCCAAATTTTATTTTGAGATTGGAGGACAGGAAGTTGTTTATTCATCGCCACTTCAAAATAAAACTAATAACCCTACCAAAGGAGATGATTATAAAATCTTTAGTGTTGGGAACCCAATTTACATAAATCCCAAAAATGAGTTGGAGTTATTTGTAAACTCTAATAAAAAAGATATTGAAATCGAGGTTATTGCTGGAAAAGATAATTATGCAGCAAATATAACTTTAGAAGTTCCAGAAGGGGTTAAATATTCTCCTGATTATCATAATGTATCATTTGATAAAAAGGGTGATAGGAAAACTTTTAAGTTTGAGATTGACTTATCGGGTGCAAAGGAGACTAATTATGATATAAAATATAAGGCAACTGATAACAAAAACTCTTATTATAGAGGAATTGATTTTATAAGTTATGATCACATACCATTACAGACAAGATTTCCAGAATCATCGGTTTCAGTTAAGAAATTTGATCTTGATACAAAATCAAAAAAAATAGCCTATTTGATGGGGCCAGGTGATTTAGTTCCTCAATCTCTAGGCCTTGTTGGATATCAAGTTGACTTATTAAAAAGTGAACAAATCAATTTAAAAAACTTGAGAGAATATGATGCTCTAATTTTTGGTGTAAGAGCATTTAATGTGGATAAATCCTTAACTCAACTAAAACCACAAATTATGAGTTATATTGAGGACGGAGGAAATGTAATTCTTCAGTATAATACTAGTTCTAGGTGGAATAACCTAGACTTAAATAGTTTTCTTCCTCACAACTTAAGTATATCCAGAAATAGAGTATCGGAGGAAGATGCTCCTGTAAAAATATTAAATCCAAGACACCCAGCTCTCAATATCCCTAATAAAATTTCTTTAAAAGATTTTGATGGTTGGGTTCAAGAGAGGGGTTTATATTTTCCTAACGAATGGTCAGCTAATTACGAAACACTGATCACATCGAATGATATGGGAGAAAAACCTAATGACGGGGGGATTTTGATATCTAAAATAGGAAAGGGTCATTTTATATATACATCCTATTCATGGTTCAGACAACTACCAGCAGGTGTACCTGGTGCATATAAAATATTTTCTAATCTTCTTTCTCTGGGAAAAAAGTAAATTTTATTTGTAGTTTTTCCAGACACTGGTTGATCCGTCTTTACTAACAGATAAAACATTGTAATTTGCATTTCTATTAACCGTTTCCATACCAGGGACATTTTGACCTGCTGGCATTCCAGGAACAGTTAATCCAGCAATATCAGGACTTTCATTGATTAATTTTTTTATGTCACTAGCTGGAACATGTCCCTCTATGAAATAGGAACCAACAACTCCAGTATGACAAGATATTTGATCTTGAGCAATATTATACTTTGATTTAATTATTCTCATATTATCTCTGAAGATTGACTCGACTTCAAAGCCGTTCTCTTCAAGGTGAGTAACCCATTTCTTACAACATCCACATGATGGGGACATGTAAGCCTGCATTTTAATTTTTTTCTCAGTACATGATAAATTAGTTACTGAAATAAATATGAGTAATAATAATCTTTTCATTTGCTTAAATTTTACTCGAATATATTAATAAAAATTGAAGACTAAATTTAAATTAACTAGATTTATTAAATGCCTAAACAACTTTACCTTTTTCTGTATTTTGCTTTCATAGTATCTTCTTGTAATGAAAAATTAAAAGTAGCCGAAAAACCAACTAATTTAAAGGGATGGGTTGAATATCAAAAAAAAATCAAAGAACATGAGTCTGGCAACAACTACTTTCCTGGTTATAAAGAATATGAATTAGATAAACTTCTCAGAAAAAATACATTACCTAATTTATCTAATTTAAAAAGTGAGTCAGGTTTTAGCTCTTCAGCCGCTAATAAATCTATTTTTACTGAAAGAGGACCTCAAAATGCATCAGGAAGAACAAGAGCTATAATTACTGATAAGTCTGACGCAACAGGAAATACCTATTTGGCAGCTAGTATAGGTGGTGGAATATGGAGAGGTGTATACAATCCGTCAACCTTGGAGATGGTTTGGTCAAATTTAACACCAGATATTGAAAATTTAGATTTTGTATCAATTGCACAGTCTGAATCTAACCCCGATGTAATTTATGCTGGAACAGGTGAGAAGTCATTATCTGGAGATGATAACGGGAGTGGAATATATAAATCAAATGACGGAGGTGCAACATGGTCTAATATATCTCCTAAAATATCTGGAAAGGTTGATCCAGCTTTTGCTAATGTTTACAGAATTATTGTTGACCCATCTGATTACAATACATTAATTATTGCTACTGAGTATAAATATTATTGTAATTCATACCTTTTTAAATCAACGGATGGTGGAAATTCTTTCTCTATGGTTTATAATGTTCTCGATGATCAGGGAGAATGTAGAGCTGCAACTCAAGTAGTTTACGCACCAAGTAATTTTAATATACAGTATGCGGCTATAAAAGGTGGTAATGTTATTAAATCCACAGATAAAGGATCTACCTGGACTCAAACATCAAGTTACGATGGTTTTCAGAATGGTGGTTTTTACAGTCGTAATGAAATTGCTGTTTCTTATTCTAATCCAAATATCATCTATGCAGGAATTAAGTCAGGAGGATCTGGGATGCCTCCTTTCATGCTCAATGTTTCATATGATGCTGGAGATACATGGCACCATGTTGAAGAAAGTGACAAGGGAAACTCAGAATACTTTGACGATAATTGGATAGGACAACAAGGTGATTACAATAACTTTATTGCAATAAATCCTTTCAACGATAGGGTAGTTTATGTTGGGGATATAAATATTCATAAATTTACCATACGATCAGACACAACAAAATCTTCTCAAGCAATTACTGATGTTTACAGCCAGATATCATCAGATGGAGTTCCTAAAATCAATGGATATGTCCATCCTGATCAACATACAATGAGCATTTTCTCTGACGGGATAAGTAATTTTAGACTAATAGTTGGGAATGATGGTGGTCCCGCAATATCTGACTTAAGCTCTGATCCAGGGGTTAATGACAAAAGCTGGCAGGCTACTGAGTTTATGTGGGCTTGGACTCCAAGTGGATCATCAAAACCATCAATTGATGCTGGATACAGAACAACTCAGTTCTATCATGCATCTAAGGTTAAGGGAAAAAATCAGTATTTAGGTGGCACACAGGATAATGGTTCTTATTTAACAAGAGAGCCTGGAATTAATGGTCCTCAAGAAGCATCAAGAGTTGGTTCGGGTGATGGATTTGAGTCAGTTACACACTGGGATGATCCTCTTAGGATGATGATAACATGCCAATACAACGGATGCGCAAAAATATCATATGATGGAGGTGTTAATGGGCCGTGGTCATTTTGGATAACTAACGGTTTTAAACAAGCCGATTCAGAAGGAAATCCTTTTTATTCTAAATTAGAAGGTTCCAAACAGGATGCTGACATGATTTATGGCATAACATCAAACGGAGTTATAAGATCTGAAAATTTTGGTGATTCCTGGGAATACTTAATACTTGGAAATAATTACAGAGGAGGTGAAATTGAGGTTTCAGATGCAAATCCTAGATTTGTGTATGCTGGTCAATCAATATCATCTAATTCAAAAATTTATTTATCAAAAGATTGGGGTAAAACATTTGAACCAATAAATATTCCATCGGATAACATGAATGGAGCTGTTTCAGGTATTTACTCACACCCGACGGAGGACTCAACAGTTTATATATTATTTTCCTACTATGAGAGAGCAAAAGTTTTTGAGTCTAAAGACTTAGGAGCTACATGGGAAGATTTATCAGGTTATCCTTCTAATTTTGAGACAGGTGAATCAACTAATGGATTTCCAAATGTAGGTGTGAATGCTTTAGTAGTCATGCCTTACGATCCTAATATAATTTGGGTGGGTACAGAAATTGGATTAATAGAGTCAACTGATAGAGGCGAAAGTTGGAATTTAGTAAACTCTAATTTGCCATATGTGATGATTAATGATTTTGAGATTGCAGATCAGGGTCAGATTGTTATTGCAACATATGGTAGGGGTATGTGGACGGCAACAATTCCTGAACTTATGGATTTTAGACCAAAAGAAAGTGGTATTAGTTTTACATTTAGTAAAGATACAATTTCTGAGAATGAAGAAACTGCTTTAATTCAGTACACTCTTTCGAGAGAAGTATCGCCTCATAGTCCAATGAAAGTAGTCTTCTCACGATCTGGTTCAGCGACAGATTCCGATTATATTATTTCTGCTGATACGATGGTAATTACTAATGCAAAGCCTGGTATTCTAAGTATAAAGTCAGTTCAAGATGGGACTGAGGAAGGTTTCGAATCTGTTAAATTAAAACTATCTTATATCGAAAACGGTGAATTGATAGGTTCAGATGAACTTAATTTGGTTATCCAGGATGACGATAATTCTGATTCGCCACCAAATGTAAGTTTTAATATTGAGAAATCCATAATTGCTGAGAACGGGGAATCCTTTGATATTGATGTTCAGTTATCAAAAGAACCTAATAAAGGTAATGTAGAGGTAACATTTGATTTTGGTGGAACAGCTTCTAATGATGATTTTTCAGTAAGTGAGAACCCACTAATAATTAGTTCAGGTACATCATCATCTATTACAATCACCTCAGTTCAGGATGAAATAGATGAACCTAATGAGTCAATTTCTGTCAAGGTTTCAAATATTAAAAATGCAGGAGGAAGTAATGGTTCAATAGGTGTTGTTACAATAATTGATGACGATGAACCTATCCCATTATTAGTTGAATCTGATAATATTGATTTTAATATATATCCAAATCCGTATGATGACTACATAAATATCGAATTAGGTAGATCGTGGGATGGTGAAGTAAGCCTATCAATATACGATATGTTTGGTAGACTATACAAATCAAGAAATGTTATGAATTCAAATAATAATTTCACACACAGAATGGATTTATCTGATAACTATGGTGGAATCTTAATTTTAAAAATCAATAAGAAAGAAAAAGTATTGATAAAAAAAGTTTTTAGAAATCAATAATTATAAATAACTAAAGTAAAATAATATGTTATTTAGGGTAGTTTTATTTTCGTTTCTTTTAATAAATATATCTTGTGATATAAAGTCTGACGAGCTAAAAATATCTCAAAACGATTCATTAGCTAATTTTATAAGTTCTTTTGAAGAATACACTTATGATGAGAGTCATACATCTAATTATATTTATAATCAGGATAAACTTCATAGGTTTGATATTTATCTTACTGATGAGAACCTAAACAGAATTGATAATGATCCTGCGGCTGAAGAATATGTTGAGGGATTTCTTGTTTTTGAAGGTAAGGTAATTAAAAATGTGGGTGTGAGGTATAAAGGATCAATCGGAGCTTGGGTTGGATGTCTTTCAAGTCCAGACTGGACTAATCCCAATGGCTACAAAATATGTCCTAAACTTTCGATGAAAATAAAGATTAACAGGCAAGGAGATAAAAAGTTTTATGGAATGAAAAAGCTTCAGTTTCATTCTCAAAATTTAGATAAATCAAAGATGCATGAGAGGCTGGGATATTACATGTATAGAAATTTTGGAATAAATGCGCCAAGATCTAATCATGCTTTAGTATATGTTAATGGAGAATTTACTGGGCTATTTGCTAACACAGAAAATATTGACGGCCCATATACTAATCAACATTTTGATGGAGGTGGAGGAAACTTATATAAAGAGGTTTGGCCTGTAAATAGTGAAGGTGAGTCAAGAAGTGATGAATATTTTAAAGATGGATTAAAGACAAATGAAGAGATCTCAGATGTCTCAAAAATTAAATATTTCTCTAATTTGTTAAGTGAATCTGAAAATAGTGATGTGAATTCAGTTGTTGAAAATTGGATTGATAAAAATATTTTTTTAAAAACCATTCTTGTTGATAGAAGGATAGCAAATGATGATGGTTTCATGCATTTTTATCACGAAGGAGGCAATACCTATGAAAACCATAATTATTTCTGGTATGAGTTTCCGAATGAAAATAAGTTACAATTAATTCCTTGGGATCTTGACAATGCTTTCGAGAATCTAGTTCAGAACATAAATCCAGTAACACCTATAAAAGATAAATGGAATCAAATTTCCAATGATTGTAAAGGATTTAATTATGGTCAATTTAATTTGAAGCAAAAATCTGCGGCATGTGATAAGATTATTGGATCTTTCACTGATTATAGTATCCAGTATGATAGTCTTGATCAAATTTTTCAAAACGAATTGTTCAATATGCCAAATATAAATCAACTTATCGATAAATGGTCATCTCAAATTAGGGATGCGGTTAAAGATGCTTACTTAAAACACGGTAGTCCAGAACCAAGTTTATTAGAGTGGCAATATAATGTTGATATAATGAAAAATTCCATTGAACAATCCCTAAATTAGTGTCTCATGAGATTTATTCATTTAATGTTGATTTTAATTATGGTTACTTCATGCAGTGAAGAAGATTTATCTAATGAGGGTAGAGGTTTAGTAATTAATGAATTTTTGGCAAGTAATGACTCATGCTGTAAAGATAGTAATGGGGATTATGATGATTGGGTAGAACTGTATAACGACTCAAATCAGCCTATTGATATTGGTGGAATGTATTTCACAGATACACCAAATGATGATAAACCATATTTAATTCCATCTTCAGATCCTAATTCAACAACTATTCAGCCTAAGGGATATCTTGTAATTTGGTGTGACGATGATCAAGAACAAGGTGCTCTCCATGTTAGTAAAAAACTTAGTAAGGGCGGAGAGTCAATAATTCTATTATCTCAGGATAAACTTACAGTTGTTGATTCATACACATTTCCTGAACAAACAACAGACATTTCAATGGGTAGAGACCAAAATGATTTTACCAACTGGATATTTTTTGAAAATCCAACTCCAGGTTTACCAAATAATTAAATAACCACTGGCTTTTTAGCCATACTTTTTAAAAATAAAAAGTGAGATTTAATAGCGTCTCTTGTAGTTTTATACTCGTTATATGGAAGTTGGAATTCACAAGCTGTCTTTCTTACAATTTCTGATAATTTTTTATAATGTATGTGAGATATATTAGGAAATAAGTGATGTTCTACCTGAAAATTTAAACCTCCTGAAAACCAGTTCATTATTTTATTGTTTGTTGAGAAGTTTGATGTTGTAAATAGCTGGTGGATAGCCCATGTATTTTTCATATCTAAATTTTTGAATGGGAGGGGCATTTCAACTTTCTCAACAATGTGCGCAAGTTGAAATATTGTACTAAGAATTAATCCTGCAGTGTAATGCATTATAAAGAAACCTAACAGGATTTTCCACCATTCAAAATCGAGATAAATCATGGGTATAACAATCCAGATTGAGTAGTATATTGTTTTGGTAAAAATCAAATTCATCCACTGTTTAAAAGGATCTATAAATTTTTTAAATGCAAGTTTTTGTTTTATATATCTACTTGTCTGAAAAAAATCAGTTACTACTGCCCAATTTATCGTCATAAGTCCATATAATAAAAAAGAATAAATATGCTGAAAACGATGATGAGGTTTCCATTTTGTATGCTCACTAAATCTTAATATTCTACCTGCTGCTAAATCTTCATCATGACCATGAATATTAGTATAGGTATGATGTAAGACGTTATGTTGTATCTGCCAGTTATATGCATTACCAGCTAATACATATATACTACTTCCCATTAACTTATTAACCCATCTTTTACTAGAAAAGGAACCATGATTCCCATCATGCATTATATTCATACCAACTCCAGCCATACCAACTCCTGTTATCATTATTAGACCCAAACACACCCATTGGTTTAGATCTAAAAACATTATCATAAAGTAGGGTACAATAAAAACTGAAAAAATTATTAAGGACTTTATATATAGCTTCCAGTTCCCAGTCTTTTTAATTTTATTTTCTTTAAAATATCTATTAACTCTCTGGTTTAAAGTTTTAAAAAATTTTTTAGGATCTTTTTTTGAAAATTTGGGAAATAATATATTCTTCACATGTAAATCAAATAAATAAAAGTTAAACTTAAAAATTGATTGAAATAATATTTCCTGACAATTTTAAATAAAAACTATTAACATCTTATGTACGTTTTTTCATATATAAAAATTTATTTATTGAAACGTTATTTAATTGTATTAATATTTATTACTGCCTGTGATCAAACATCAGAGTATATTATAAATATAGAGGTAAATCCATATGGATCAGGATCAACTAATATCAAAGATGATTACTTTATTGAAGGTGATATGGTCAATATCCAAGCAATTCCAAATGTGAATTATGAATTTGATTTTTGGAGTGGTGATATAGATGGAAATCAACCTGATTTAATTCTTAAAATTAATAGAGATCTTAAAATTACAGCCAATTTTAAGCATTTAGATTCAGATAATGATGGTGTTCCTGACAGTGAAGATCTTTGTGATAATACAGATAAAGGAGAAACAGTAAACAAGCTTGGGTGTCAAGATGAAGATCTAGATTATGATAAAGATGGAGTACTAAATGATTTAGATTTATGCCCTAGGACTGCTTTAAATACTTCAGTAAGTAATAATGGCTGTGCATTGATAAAATTAGATGAAAATGGTATAACGCTAAAAGCAACTCCTTATGCAATCGAATATTTAGATACTATACTTTTATTTCAAGGAGACAGTATATTATTAGTTAAAGATTGGATAAACATTTTAAAACTCAATCCTGAAAATTTTGATAGAGAGTTGAAAGTTGTAACAACATTCATAGAAGATGTTCGCGAACTTTGTCCTTTGCCCTGCAGAATAAGTGATAATTTTGATATGAGTGTCTGGGATATGAGTAATGTTAAGTCGATGTATTTTACATTTTGGAATACAATTGGACTTAATCAAGATCTTTCTAAATGGGATGTGAGTAATGTTGAAAGTATGGAAGGATTATTTTTTCATGCTTATAATATGAATGTAAATATTTCAGATTGGAATGTTTCAAATGTTAAGAACATGAAGTATATGTTTAGAGGGGCAATTAAAGCGAATCCAGATCTATCAAATTGGAATGTTTCTAATGTTGAGAATATGAAAGAAATGTTTCTAGGAACTGATATTGCTCAGGACCTCAAGTCTTGGGACGTCTCAAATGTCCAAAATATGGAGAAAATGTTTTATGACGCTCAATATTATAATCAGGATTTATCCATATGGGATGTTGGTAATGTAACCGATTGTGATAGTTTTTATGAGAATGCGAAGTCATGGTCATTACCAAAACCGAGTTTTATAAAATGTAACCCTGACGGATAAGGCTAATCTAAAGATTTATTTCTGAATTTAATTTTTGATGCTTATCTTGTTGCTTAATGTACACATATAAGCTATAAATGGTGTTATCAGTAAGAAATATTAGTAAATCATATGTTGATCATAAGGCACTAGATAATGTCTCTCTAGATATAAGGAAGGGAAGTATTTTTGGTTTATTAGGACCTAATGGAGCAGGAAAGACATCTATGATTAGAATTATAAATCAAATCATAAATCAAGATGAAGGTGAGATTTTTATTGATGAAAAAAAAATAACCTACGACGATGTAAGAAAGATAGGTTATATGCCGGAAGAAAGAGGTTTATATAAGAAGATGAAGGTAGGTGATTTTTTACTTTTTATGGGAAAGTTGAAGGGGTTATCTAGAGATAAATGCATAGACTCTGCAGCTGATTGGTTTGAAAACTTGGAGGTCTCTAATTGGTGGAAGAAAAATATTGAGGATCTGTCTAAGGGGATGAGTCAAAAAGTTCAATTTATTTCAACAGTAATTCATAACCCTGACTTAATAATTTTAGATGAACCATTTTCAGGCTTTGATCCTGTCAATGCGAACCTTGTAAAGAAAAATCTTCTCAGACTAAAAGAAGAAGGAAAGACAATTATTTTCTCTACACATAGGTTAGAATCCGTTGACGAGCTCTGCGATCATCTAGCTATGATTAATAACTCAAAAAAAATATTGGATGGAAACACAGATGAAATAAAAATGAACGCTAAATCTGATACTTACATTTTAAAGCACGATAAAAAAATTGAATTAAATGATCAGTTGTTTGATGTAATATCACAAAATAAGTTATCTAGAAATGTATACGAGAGTGAGCTTTCTTTAAAAAAGGGTAAATCATATAGAAACATGTTCACTGAAATTTCAAAAGACACTGAAATTATTTCTTTTGAACAAAAAGTACCTAATATGAACGATATATTTATAATGAAAGTAGAGGAGGGTAAAAATGGATAAAATATGGATAATACTTGAGAGGGAATACCTTCAGAGGGTAAAGAAAAAGTCATTTA
>Ga0160423_10003965_pt1 | contig 12240 bp, 13 predicted proteins | sample CRUFie14St8metaG_FD_108191 | JGI IMG/M metagenome (GOLD analysis project Ga0160423, IMG submission 108191) | Marine microbial communities from the Costa Rica Dome - CRUD Field 142mm St8 metaG | ecosystem: Environmental > Aquatic > Marine > Oceanic > Photic zone | place: Costa Rica: the Eastern... | reverse complement strand
CCCAAAGTAGGAGGAGAGAGTGCGGCGTTGGCGTGACAGTCCCCCCTGCGGGCTCCAGGCCCCCCCCACACCCGTGCGGGCCCACTTACCACTGCTTGTCCCCCCCCACCCCCACGACATGCCCAGAACCCACACGAACGCCCCATGGCAGATTGAGACGCTGATGTGGCGCTCAGACGGCGGCCTGTGGGCCCAGGATGTGAACGGAACCACCATAGGCGCCGCAGACATCCAGAACGTGGACACGGAGCGGGACCCCAGCTACAACTGGGTGCTGAACAACAAGGACAAGGAGCTGCGGGCGCCTGTGGAGGGCGAGAAGCAGCCCATGGTGGGCGTGCGGGACGTCAGGGGCAAGCTGATGCTGCGCCGTGCGTGGGACGGGGCGGTGGAGGAGCTGTCCAGCCACACCAGGGTGGTGCACGACGGGGACGGCCCCAACCAGTTCCCCCACCAGGACCTGCGGCGCCTGGTGCAGGCCTGCGAAGGCGGCGCAGGATACCCACGCAACCAGTCGCTGCAGGGCTGGTACTTTTGCAGCGACAGCTGCTGCCCGTCCATGTACAAGCGCGCTGCCAGTGACAGCGAGGTGGTGGCCGTGTACGCGGACGGCGGGACACACGCAGTCGACAAGCAGTGCGAGCAGCAGCGGCTGGAGGGCATCGACTTTGACGCACTGTGGCGCGAGCTGGAGGACAAGGACAGCGTGCAGATCATCGGCGCGCAGTCGGACGGCCTGTGTCTGATGTACGCCGTGTCGGAGGCCCTGCGCAGCGTGGGCGAGCTGAGGCTGTCCATGCAGATCGCCACACACACGTGGAAGCCGTTCCTGGAGACCATGCAGTCGGTGGACAAGTTCCTCAGGGCACACTCCCGCTACGCACTGGCATGGGAGTCGGTGAGTTTCAGCGGGCCGCCGACGGCAATGCTGGAAGCGTACAAGAAGGTGTGGACATACGGAAGAGGCATGTACGTGTGCCTGGCTGGGCCACACGCGTTCGTCGTGGACGCAGCAAAGCGGCTGATTTTCGACGGAGACACATGCTTGAAGCTGTCTCAGACAGCCGCGTTTTTGGACGGACTGGTGGGGTCTAGAGTTCTGCTTGTTGGTTCAGGCTGACTCTGTGTGGTGTGCAGGGATGTCTGTCCTCAGTGCGTGCACTCACAACAGAGAGCGCACTGAAAGATTTTCTACTGCATATCGGCACAACCGAGATGGTGGGCGATTGCGAGGTGATCACAGAGTACGGAGCGCGGCTGCTGTGGCCTTAGAACGGGGTGCGCAGCTCCTGTGGCCGTAGTCGGCGCCAGTAAAACGGCATGGACCCAAACACGTGGCTGTGGACCAGCAACGCAGCGCAGCGATTCGGACACCTGCCCACGTACACGCTGCAGGGACACTCCTTCCTGTGGTCCACAGACACAGACCAGCCGCCCGACATGCCGTACACCGACACGCGACTCGTGGCAGCCTGCTTCGTCGCCCCGTGAAAGGGGGGGCGGATGCTGGTGCTGGACATCGAGTGCACATCCCCGTGCCACGAACGAGAGGCACGGGCACGCGTTGCGCGCCTGCGGTTCGAGCCAGACTTCACTCCAGCCAGCGCACTCACGTTCCACATAGCAGACGGGGCAGCGCCGTCCGAGATCGCAGACAACCTGGCCTTTGTCGCCGACGCGCACGCAGCAGGCAAGCTCAGGGCAACAGTCACCCCGCTGGGCACGCAGCCGATGCCCGACAGAGCAGTCGCACGCAGCCTCACAACGGGGCTGGCACCGCACCAGGAACGCTGGCTGCGACGAGCACTCGCGCTGGAGGCAACAGCGCCGTGCTGGCTCGCAGACACAGGCAGCCTGCCGCTGTCCGACGTGGCCCACCTGTGCATCGACCGCAGCGTGCTGCTGCCCAACCCACCCGAGGCGTGCGCATCCTTCAGGTGCCGCGGGGGCGTGCTCGCAGGCACAGCAGGCGGCGGGAAGACCGCAGTGGTGGCCAGACTGGCAGCAGCAGCAGGAGGAACAAGCCTGGTGCTCACGCCGCCTGGACTGCACACACAGACAGCAGCAGAGCTGCAGCGCTGGCAGAGCGGCACAGTGAGAACAGTCGCGCGCAGCACAGACATCCCAAAGGTGCGCGAGGACGACAGGATGGTGGTGGCGCCGTACACGCTGCTCACAACACCCAGCTACGCAGCCGCGCGTCGCGAGACGTACAGGATCAAGACGCCGTCGCCCGTGTCCTGCTTTGAGGCAAAGAGCTGGAGCAGGCTGGTGCTGCTGGACATCCCGCACAAGACAATGGCCAGCACGCCGCTGCGCGCGCTGGTGCGGCTGGCCGAGTTCACGTGGATGGTCACCCGCGTCGCACGCCCGTCCGACGCAGCCGCAGCGTGCGCGCTGCTGGCGTGCCCAGCCGCAGCGCTGTCGGTGTCGGCGCTCAGCAACTTTGCCAGCACGCACGTGCTGGCAGAGGAGGCAGCAGGGCTGCGCTCGGTGCAGATCACGACGCAGGAGGTGCCGCTCACGCCGTGGGAGAGCCAGGTGGCCAGCGTTGCGGCGGACCTGCCGCTGGTGATGCTCACACTGGGCGACACAGCACTCGCAAAGATGGACTCGGTGCACTTCCTGTCCCGACCACAGAGCCCGTCGCAAGCCACGTGCGCAATCTGCCTGGACGAGGACGCAGACTGCGCAGCGCTCACCGCATGCGGGCACAGGTTCTGTGCAGCGTGCGCCATCCGCCACGTGGCAACGGGCGCGCAGGCGTGCCCGCTGTGCAGGGGCGACATCTCCAACACGCAACCGCTCACCGTGCACATGCCCCGCGAGAGCACGCCGTCCAAGGTGGACGCGCTGCAGACGTTCCTGCAGGCGCACGACGGCATCACGCTCGCAGTGCTGGCAAAGAAGGAGCTGGTGGAGGTGCTGGCAGCCCGCCTGCACACGTCAGCAAAGGTGCTGGCGTTCGCGGGCGCGGCCAAGGCGGCCACGCTGCGCAAGGTGCAGGACGAGCAGCACGCGGTGGTGCTGGCGGCGGAGGCGGACGTGCACGGGCTGGACCTGTGCGGGTTTGATCGGATTGTGTTTGTGCACCCGCCGCTGACCGCGAGCGTGGAGCGGCTGGTGGCCGCCGCGCGGGTGTTTGGGGACGGCCCCGTGAAGGTCACGGTGCTCGTGTCGTGCAACTAGGTTGAATAAACGTGTGTGTACTGTTGCTCACTTCTTCTTCTGACGAGTCAGCTTGTCGCCGTTCACAGTCAGCGTGGCGTCGTTGTCCCCGCGCTGGAAGGTCAGCGCAGTGTTGGCGCTGTCCCACACCGCAAAGATGCTGCTGTCGTTCAACGCCACGTAGTCGGCATCGCCCCATTTGCAGCCGTTGCCGCTGCCCTCACACTGGCCTGTCGCTGTCAGCTTCGGCTCGCTGGTTTTGGAGTCGATGCTGATGTCCAGCTCCTTCAGTGTCTTGCCGTCGCCTGTGTACTTGGCTGCAGTCAGCTTACCCTTGGGATCGGCCCACGCCGTCATTTGCTTGCTGCAGGTGCCGAGGTTGCACTTGCTCAGCCCACTGCACTGGCTGTTGGCCATGCACGGCTTGCTGGGGTCGCCGCCGCAGCACGCCTGCGTGTTGGAGTCGCTGGACTTGGGCTGGCCCAAAAGAATGACGGCAACGACTATCCCGATGACGATAGCAGCAAACACAACGAACGCGATTATTTTCTTTGTTGTGTCCGACATCCCTTTACGAGAGATGGCGCGGAGGGAACGGGTGCTGTCGTCCATACTTGGCTGTGTTTCTTCTGCAAACAAATCCTGCTCAAAGACAGAAACCCCCCCACCCCTAACTCCGTAATACTTCTCATCGTCCACTTCTGGTACACCCTGCATCCTACCAGCGTCTGGACCAACGTACTCCACGAATGACTCAGATTGTCCCAGCAGTGTATCGGCGGACGACGACATGTTTTCATGGGGTAACATTTCGCGTCAGCGTGTCGCCGTCACCCACAGCAGTCGTCTTCCCAGTCTGCACCAGCGTCACAGCAGCCTGTGGCCACGCCAGAAACAGCGAGTCGCCAGACGCAGCAGACACCGTCGCAGGGCCCCACGCACAGTCGCCGCCCGCGCACACGCCAAACCCCTCGTACGTCACCGCACTGCCGTCCTTCACCCCACTGCCGTCCGTCACAACCAGCGACGACAGAGTGCGGTTGCCGTCGCCGCCCGTCCACACCCCGCTCCAGTCCGCCGCAGCAGCAGCAGGCGGCAGCGGCACGTCGCACGTGTGCTGCACGCACTCACCGTCCCCGCACGCACCCGAGAACGCGCACGGCTTCGTGACGTCGTTGCTGCAGCACGCGTATTGCATGAGCGTTGTGGGCACGGGCGGCGGCGGCGGCGGCGGGGACGGCGACTTCCGCGACGCCAACACCACAACCCATACCACCACCGCGATGGCCGTCAGAATAAGCACCGACACCAAGCCCCAGAACACCCACGACCGCCTCGGCTTTATCGAAGCGCCAAAGTAGTGCGCTGGGTTGGTGGACGGCTCAAAGTAGTCCTGCGGTATGGGATAATCCGCCGCAATCACGTCCGCCGAGACAGCTTCTTTCACAGCTGCGTCTGCGCTGCGCACATTGATGAGTCCAGCCTGTGCCCTGTCTTTGATGTCGTCGTAGTACGCGTCGTAGAGCCTTTGCGCATCAGTTGGCGTCGTTGCACCAGGGCTACCGTCGCCGCCGAGTATCTTCAGTGCGGCCGCGTACGTCCTCCCGTAGTCACCCCCCAGCAGCACAGGAAAGGACATCGCTGCACCCCGTTTCTCATGCACAAGAAATGACGGCGCTGGGCATGTTCACCACAGCGGTGAGCGCAACCATGATGGCCACAGGCATCGGCGTGCTGGCCAGCGGGCTGTCCGACGCAGTGGTGGACCCGCTCACGCACAGCGTGCTGGGCAAGGGGGACGGCGTGCTGTACAAGCTCGTGCACGCGGTGCTGGCTGCCAGCGTGATCACCATCCTGGCGTGGCTGGTGGTGTCGGGCGGGAAGGCAAATGCGTGGCGGGACGTGTGGACGCACATCACGCCCACAGACAGCGCAGCAATGGTGCCAGTCATCGCAACAGTTACATAAAATCCAGTTTACTGAACACTCAGCAGTCGCCCTCAATCACAGGCCGCCATTCCTCCAGCTCGCGCACCGTGCACGACCCCGCGTCGTTGAACACCGCGCGCAGCGTGTCCAGACACACACGGTGCCGCACCCGCATCAGCACATCCACGCCGTACTCGGGCGTCCACGGGAACAGGTCCACAGTGCCCACAGACCAGTCACGTCTGACGCCCAGCATCGTGTGCGCGTCGCGCAGCGGACTGCAGTACATGTGCCTGGGGCGGCGCGTCGTGAGGTCCCACGCCAGCGACGTCGTCAGCTCGCCGTCCAGCACGCCGTCCACCAGGCACACAGTGCGGCCGTTGCCGTGCACAGCCAGCTGCGGCAGCACACACACGCCGCACTTCACAACCCTGGGCGGCGGGTTCGGCAGCGCGCGCGCACTCAGGTACAGCGCAACAGGCGTCTTGCCCTTCACGCCAGGCAGCAGTCGGAGCTGCCCAGCCAGCTTGTTCAGGGGCGACAGGTCGACGGCGGGCTGCTCCTTCGCGTGCAGCACCGACCACACAGGCGGCTTGTTGCACAGAGCCCTGCCACGCGCCTCCCCACCACGCTCAGACGGGCAGCGCACAAGCCCAGCATCAATGGGCGCGGGCGCAGGCTCAGCTCGCGTGCGCAGTGGTGGGGGCGCCCCAACAGGCTCCTCCACCGCCCTGCGCTTCTGCGGCGACGTCGTGGGCGACGGCAGCAGCGACGACGCAGGCGACGGCACCGACGACGACGCAGGTGATGACTCCGCAAACACGTACGACGGTGACTGGAACGTGTAGTTCAGCTGCTCCTGCGAGCTCGGCTCGCGTGGGGACGACATCGGTTCCAGTGACTCCAGCTCCACACCCTCCCACGCCATCTCGCGTTGTTGTGTTGCGGCGGAGGGGGGAGGGGGGAGTGGGGAGGGAGTACTTTTTTCTCGCCCCGCGCGGAGTGCGGTGGCGCAAAGTCGCACGGGGGGAAATGGAGGGGGAGCCGCACAAGCTGCACCGCACGTGGACCCTCACGTTCAAGTCGCCGCACAAGAGCAGGCGCATGCCCGACAGCCGAGGCTGGCTGAACACGGTCAAGCCCGTGGCGGTCATCACCACAGTGGAGGAGCTGTGGGGGGTGGTGGACGCAGTGCGGCCCCCCAGCAGGCTCGCGCAGAACGGCGACTACTGCCTGTTCGACGCAAAGTGCGCCCCGACCTGGGAGGACGTGCACAACGCCCAGGGCGGCAAGTGGAGCGCCAGCTTCACCCGCGACGAGGCAGCGGCGTTCGACGCGGCGTGGGAGCAGCTGGTGATGGCGGCGGTGGGCGAGCAGTGGGACAGCGACGCCCTGTGCGGGCTGGTGGCCTCCGCGCGCCGCACAGAGTTTCGGCTGGCGGTGTGGACCACCGACGCACGTGACACCGAGGGCAACGCATGCTTCGGAGAGACGCTGCAGGAGGTCGCGGGGCGGGCCCCGTCGTACTCCCCGCACTTTGCGTGAGGGGGCGAGAAAAAAGAGCCCCCCTCCGCCTCCCCCGCCCCTCCACGTGGACCCCACACCCAAACAACACACATGGAGCAGGCGCGTGGGGACGCGCTGCAGCGCGGAAAGGAGTACGTGCGGGAGCACCCACCCGCACTGCCAATGTGCGATGACGAGCCGTGCCAGTCAGAGGCGGTGCAGCTGCTGCCGCACCAGCAGAGGGCGTACGCGGCGGCGCTCAGGCTGGAGGCCAGCCCGTCGGTGGAGGCGTTCGTGCACGGGGGCCTGGCGCTGACCACAGGCGTGTCTGTGGACCTGCGCGGCCGCTCAGGCGGCCTGCTGTGCACCCCAACAGGCGCAGGCAAGACGTGGGTGGTGGGCGCGCTGGCGGCCGCATCCGCAGGCCAGACCCTGGTGGCGGTGCCGCCCAACCTGGTGCGCCAGTGGACGGCGGAGCTCGCCCGCATGGGACTGCGCGCGTCCGCGCTGTACGGCGCGCGCAAGGTGGACTGGACTGCGCGCGTGCTGGTCACGAGCTGGGGCACGATGCGCAAGCGCAAGCTGGAGGCCGCATTTGAGCGGCTGGTGGTGGACGAGGCGCACACGCTGAGCCCGTCCACGGGCATGGCCGAGGCGGTGGTGAAGGCCGCGCAGGACGTGCGGGCCGTGTGGCTGCTCACCGCCACGCCGTTTGCCAAGATGGACAGCGTGCCGCTGTACGCGCGCCTGCTGGGCGTGCCGTCCAACGTGTGCACGGCGGTGCGTCTGGCCGACTCTGGGATGCTGTGGCGGGCGTGCAACCCGACGCAGATGCGGCAGATGTGGGGCTACATGGACGCCGACCCCATCCACGGCATGTACGACTGCATCATTGTCAACCGCATGCAGGCCGCCATGGCGGTGGGCTGCCTGCTGCAGCGCATCGTGTACACGCAGACGGACGCGGACGCGGTGTACACCCGCCACACGCAGTACGTGCGGCTGCCGCCCGACTACCTGACCATGCTGCGCGACCACGTGCGGTACCAGCTGGCCAACCAGCAGCTGCTGCGCCGCGTGACCCGCGCGCTCAGCCTCACCGCCGACGCGGAGGACTTCCCGTCGGCGCACAGCATGCAGGTGGGGCGCACAGCCAACGTGCAGGCGCGCGAGGGCACGATGGCCGAGCTGGTGCAGCCACAGTTTGCGCGGGAGGCCCGCGCCGACGGCACAGACTGTGCGGTGTGCCTGGACGGCATCGACAGGGACCTGGCGGCGCTGCAGCCGTGCGGCCACGTGTTCCACTTTGAGTGCATCACGCGGTTCCTGGCCACGCGCAGCACGTGCCCGCTGTGCCGCGTGGCGGTGGCGGAGGTGCTCAAGATCAGCGACGGCGAGAGCGCCGCTGCAACGCCGCCGCAGTCGCCGCCGCCGCCGCCGCCGCCGCCAGACACGTGCACAGAGCGGATGCAGCAGGTGCTGGCGCGCGCGAGCGGGCTGCTGGCGGAGGACGCCGACAACCGACTGGTGCTCATGAGCGACTGCCCGATTGTGGCCCGCGCGGCGGCCGAGCGGCTGGGCTGCGCTGTGGTGACGGGCGCCACCAGCATGGCGGCCAAGCACAGGCTGCTGGGGGAGTTCCAGCAGCGCCGCCACCGTGCGCTGGTGCTGACGTACGGCGTGGCTGCGGTGGGCGTCAACCTCACTGCCGCCAACCACCTGCTGTACATCGACCCGCCGCCCACCACCGCCGTCGCGCAGCAGAGCGTGGGGCGGCTGGTGCGCGTGGGGCAGGACAGGCACGTGCATGTCCACGCGTGGCCCGTGCACGGCACGTATGAGATGTCGCTGCCGCGCTCAGACAGGCGGGGGATCGCGGTGCGCCTGCACTGAAGCTGGGAGGCCACTGAAATGAGGCTGGTGCACGTTGAGGGCATCATCGGCGCGGGAAAGACGAGCGTGCTGCGCGAACTGCGCAGCCAGGGGCACACAGTGGTGTTTGAGGACCTGCCCGCGTGGCGGGACTGCAACGGCATCAACATGCTGGAGCGGTTCTACGTGCAGCCCCAGGCGTACGGGCGGCTGTTCCAGCAGCTCACGCTGCACACCATGGTGGAGGGCGTGGCCCGCAACGCCCACGCCGACGTGCTGTTTGTGGAGCGCTCCCTGCAGTCCAACAGGATTTTCTACGACCAGATGGCCCCGCTCATGCCCAGCGCGGACGCGGGCGTGTACGAGGCCGCGTGGCGCGCCGCGGAGGCCTGCATGACCGCCCTTGCGTCGGAACGCGTGCATGTGCTGCTGGACGCGGGCGTGGACACGTGCCTGCATCGCGTGCGCGACCGCGGCGGCAGCGACGGCGAGGACAATGTGACGGGCGGGTACATGTCGGCGCTGCAGGCGGCGCACAGGCGGCAGTTTGACGTGGTGGTGAGCACGGAGCAGGGGGACGTGCGCGCGGCAGCACGGGCGGTGCTGGCCGCGGTAGGGCTGTAGATAAGGATAAGGTTTAGAGTACATGTTGTTTATTGGTTTTGTAGCTTTCGCAGCAGCTCGACTGCGGTTGCGCGCTTTGCGGCCGACAGCGACGCAAACAGGTCGCCCACCTCTGCCTCCGCAGCAGCCGCATTCAGCGGCGCCATGAACTTCCGCACCGCGGTGCCGACGTCGGTGTGGCGCACCAGCGCAGCCCGCACGTCCGCCACGATGCTGTCCACGCGTGCGTTGATGTCGGCCTGCGACAGCGCAGCCGTCAGCGCGGCCTCCAGGTTGGCGCAGCCCGACGACGTGGGCGCGGCGCCGCACAGCGTCACGGTGCGGCCAGACCGCGCAAAGCCGTGCTTCTCGGCCACCTCGGCGATGCTGGTGTCGATGCTCGTGCGCAGCGCCTTGTACTCGGCGGCCGCGACCAGCGTCTGCTGCGGCACGGTCTGTGCCTTGTCCGTCTGCGGGTTGAACCGCGGCCGCTTCGCCAGCGGCTCCTCGTCCCCGCTGTCCGTCTCGCTCACCCCGCCCTCCGCCGCGCTCGAGTAGCGCTCGAGCAGGCGGCTGGTCACCTGGTCCACGTTCGACATAGCACGCTGCATTCTTCTGGTTGGGTGGGCCAGGCTGGGGTGCAGCCGCCTCATGCAGCCGCCGCTGGCTACGTGGGTGGCGCAAACGCGAGGCCGATGCCGACGCCTGTGGCCAGCCCTGCGACGACCTGCAGCGGGGAGTGGCAGCCGACAGCCACGCGCTGCACGCCCACTGCGCCTGCGAGCGCGGCGTACCAGCCGACGCCGCGCCAGCGGGCTGCGGACGCGTAGCCGAGCAGCACGCCCATGGCCTGTGCGTGTCCCGACGGGAAGCCGCGGCCGACGACGCGGGAGGGTGCGCCGCCCAGCTGCGAGCAGCCGAACGCGCCTCCGTCGCTGGGGCGGTCCACGACCCATGCGGGCAGCACCGCCGCGCACGCGCGCTTGAGCAGCGGGTTGAGCAGCTCTGACGCGAGCAGCACGAGCAGGAAGCGCGGGTCGCGTGTGACGAGCAGTACCACGGCTGCGCCGACCGTGACGAACATGGGTGTGACGCCGAGGATGCGCGACACCGCCTCCATCCCTTTCTAATCCCAATTCAATTGGCCCGCCCCTGCTGCCTCTTCAGCTCTTGCTTCCGCCTCTGCTGTCACTGCTGCCAAAGTCTGTCGAGCCTCTTCTATTTGTCTTTGTAGTAAAGCAAGCGTTTGCCTGTTAGCTTGTATGCCAGTGGCGAGCTCGTCTGCTTCCTTCTTCATCTCATCTGCTTTCTTCTCCTTCTCCTCTGCTTTGGCCAGGGTGGTTGCCGCCTTTGCCCTGTCGGCTGCTGCCTCGGCCCTGTAGGCTGCTGCCTGTTCGCTGTTTATCCTCGTTTGGTTTCTGGCGCTTGCGAGTTCTCTCTCGAGGCCATCTTTTTGTCGCTGCAGCGTGGTGTTGGAAGAATTCAGTTCACCTGTTTCCTTCCTGAGCGTCGCGCGGCGGCGCTCCAACTTCTCTACATCGTCCAGCAATTTGAGGTCGCGCAGGTTCTTCTCGAGCTCGGCTTTCTTCTTCTCGAGCTCGGCTTTCTCCTTCTCGAGCTCGGCCTTTGCGTCCTTGACGCTGATCGCGTCCGTGGCTTCCGTCAGCCTCTGCAACATGTCTGCCTCGTCTTTGCCCGCTGTGTCCAATCTGGTTTGGAGCTGCGACAGCTCCTTCTCTAGTTCACCCTTCCGTGTGGCGAGAGTTGTTGTGGCCGTCTTCGCTTCTGCAAGCAAACGTCTCTGCGTGCCCACTTGGTTCGCCAGTTCGTCCACCTCGCCCTGCATTGTGGCGAACAGGGCCTTTGTCGGCTGCGTCTCCAGCTTCCGTCCGTCCCGCATGAGGTGTCTGCGCATGGGAGGCAGCAGGATGGCGCCTGTGCGTATGTCGTGGTACACTGTCGCAAGCAGCATCCCCGCAAGCCTGTACGCTTCTTGGTACGTCATGCCTTTGACCTTTTGGTTGTCCGCTACTTGCGAGCGTGCTGCTACGTTGTGCAGTTCGCACAGCTCCCTGCTAAAGTCCAGGAACCAGTTCATTCCCTGCGATCTGAGGAAGTTGCCCATGTCGCTGATCTCTGATGCTGTCGGCGTCGCGTTGCGCATTGCTTCGCGCAGCGCAGGGATGCACTCGCCGATCGACAGGACGGGCTTCACGACGCGCGTTTCAAAGTTGTGCAGGGTCAGCAGCGAGTCGGGCACAATCTGCTGCAGAATGCCGTCACCCACATCCCGCGCCTGGCCCGTGCGGTACATCTCGTCTGCCCGCTCAAACAGGGTGTCCACCGACCGCGCCTCCCTCACCGTCGACACCGCTGCCATGCCCGCGTCGTACGCGCGCAGCGTCCTGCGCGTCGCACTGCCTGGCTGCAGCGTGGCGCGCATCAGCGCAAAGTCCACGTCTGGCGCCACGCTGTTGGTGAAGACGTACTCCATGCTGTTGGCCAGCGCCTCATCCAGTCGCTTGAGTTTGTTCTGTGCTTTCACAGTCTGCAGCAGCCGCAGCAGCACAGGCACCAGGGACTCGATGTCAGCTGCCGCGCCCTCGCAGTACGGCGGCGGCGCCAGTCCATTCGCCAGCAACAGGATGAGTATCAGCTGCCGCGCGCCGTCGTCGACGCCCTCGTTTTCCTTCAGGTTGTAGTATTCTTCACATTCCATCTGCTGTTTGTTTTGGGGTTTCTTCAATATGTGGTCAACCACGGCATCCATGACCGCAGTGCCTTTTTGGACTTGCACGCCCGTGCGCTTACGGACAACGTCCGTGTTGTCAACCTTGAGGTCGCGGACGTCAGCCGCCAGGGCGTCCAGTTCTTCGTCCCCAAAGGTGAAGCCGCGGCGCGTCGTTGCCAGGCTGCGCGCAGCGTCTTTACCCACCAGGTAGTACAGGCGCGCCACCCGATCCTTGAACGGCACTGGGTACGACACGTACAAGTCGGGCACATCCAAGTCCAACGGCCCTTCGGTGTGCTCCTTGGCCATCTGTACAGCAGCGTCCACCGCGCCAATGTCAATGGCCTGTTGTATAAAGCTCTTTACACCATCAATGTCGTATGCGCTGGCTTTCATGAGAACTTGCTCGGAAAGGTTGGATGGGGCGAGGT
>Ga0160423_10003962_pt1 | contig 12242 bp, 10 predicted proteins | sample CRUFie14St8metaG_FD_108191 | JGI IMG/M metagenome (GOLD analysis project Ga0160423, IMG submission 108191) | Marine microbial communities from the Costa Rica Dome - CRUD Field 142mm St8 metaG | ecosystem: Environmental > Aquatic > Marine > Oceanic > Photic zone | place: Costa Rica: the Eastern... | reverse complement strand
AGTTGCTGGATTAGAGTTTATAAGCGAAACTTCTATCCCCTCCTCTCTTAAAGAGCGAGCGGCTTGAGATCCTGAGTAATCGAACTCACATGCTTGACCGATAATGATTGGACCACTACCGATTAAAAGTATTGACTTTATGGAATTATCTTTAGGCATAGTGCTTTATTTGTGTCAGGGCGAATTTAATTGATTTGCTATTATTGAGTATAGATCAAGGTTTTAAACTATTAACAAAAATCAAAGTTTTTTTAACAGATGAATGGGCTAAAAAAAAGGTGTTACCACTGGCAACACCTTGAAACAAATATCTTTGAACATTAACGCTTGTGTCTTGGTTCATCAGACACCGTTAATCTTTTTCTACCTTTAGCTCTACGGCTAGCTAGTACCTTACGGCCATTAGCAGATTCCATTCTATCTCGGAAACCGTGCTTGTTTCTTCTCTTTCTATTAGATGGTTGAAAAGTTCTTTTGCTCATCTTTTTTTATCTTACCATAAATGGGTGCGCAAATTTACAATCCTTTTTCTATTACACAAAAGATTATAAGAAAATTATTGCTTTATAATTTTTTGATAATAAATCTCATTATCTAAATACAGCTGAAAAGTATAAAAACCATTTGAGAATTCTGAAAGATTTAACACATCCTCTCCCGTTACCTCTATCGTTTGTAATAACTTTCCGCTCAAATCAAATATATTCAACGATCCTTCTCCATCAAATTTAATATGAATTAGATCTTTTACAGGGTTTGGATAAATTTTTAATTCATTCATTCTTTTGTATGGAAAATTAGTTGCATTATAATCGATTTCAAAAACATAAAGACCAGTTTGCATATCAGAAACTAATATATTTCCCGAAGGTAAAAATGGGTAAACTCCCCATGCTCCCATGTAAGTATTGTAATGCATAGGATCGAAAGTATCATAAAACGCTACTAGAAAAGGATTGTTTGGATCGCTTATGTCATGGATATAAACACCATCATGATAATGAGCTGTATAAACATAATTTCCATTAATTATTGGATTATGAGGCATTGACTCCATATCGTTAACACCAGAAAAGAATGTAGAAATAACTACAGGATTTGAATAATTCGAAACATCTAGCATCTTCATTTCATAACCATGATTTTCATCTGCCATTATGTAATAGTTACCGTCACTTGTTAACCATCCAGAATGATTGTATCCTGCATCTGGATAAGATGTTAATGAACCTAACTCCTCATGCATTACTGTTAAAAGTGGTGCGACTATACTAAAATCAACTATTCGAAATCCTTGATTTCCACAATTTAAAAAAGCAGTATCATTTTTAACATAGGCATCATGAACATGCGAAACATCGTTGTATGTATACCAGTGAGTTGGTAGTTCAGGATTACTCAAGTCATAGATATGTAAAGCATTAAAATTGTTTCCAACACCATTTTGTCTTTCTGAACAAACATATAAGTGAGAAGTGGATTCATCAATAAAAATATTATGAGCTCTTTTAAATAAAGAATCAGAATCATAAACAATATTAAATGAAGTTGGTAGATTAGACACATCAACTATTTGAAGTGTACTTGAGCCTTCATCACATACGATATATAAATATCCATTATAATCATGATAATCTCTGTGAACAATAGCTGCCCCCTGTGCTGCTCCTGGAATAAAAGCAATCTGAGATGATGAAACAGGGTCTGTAACATCAAAAATGTGTGTTCCTTCAGTTGAACCTATGACAGCGAACTCCTTATTATTATAAACCATACCCCAAACCTCATTATAGGCGTTATTATATAATGAAGTTCCAATTATTGTAGAATCCATCCAATGATATAATAAACTGGCATTTAAACTATTTTGCGCAGAAAGTATGCATGGCAAGAAAGTACATAAAAGAAATAATCTTTTCATTTTTTAAAATTTTAGATTTCAAAAAAAGGTATTTTTTGTGTTTAAATTGAAATATTCATTTCCTTGTTTATTCAAAAGGGATCAACTCTTTAATAATGTGAGTCAGCTTAGGCTCTGCAATCTCTGCAACAGCTTGAATTTCTCCGTGACTAACTTCTTTAATCTTGCCTTCAACACCTAGATCAGTAATTACAGAAATTGCAAAACATTGCAAATTCATGTGTCTTGCTACAATCACTTCAGGTGCTGTTGACATACCCACAGTATCACCACCTATGATGCGAATAAAATTATATTCTGCAGGAGTTTCTAAACATGGACCTGTCACAGCTACATATACACCTTTATGTATTCGATAATTGTTAGCTTTAGCGATACTAATTGCCTGATCAATCAATCTTTCATCATAGGGTTTACTCATGTCTGGAAATCTAGGACCTAATTCATCTATATTTTTTCCAATTAATGGATTTGGAATTAAGTTAATATGATCACTCAAAACCATTAAATCTCCCACTTTGTAATCAGGATTTACACCTCCACTAGCGTTGGAAACAAAAAGCTTTTGAATTCCTAATAACTTCATCACTTTAACAGGAAATGTTACTTTCTGCATCGAATATCCTTCATAAAAATGAAAGCGACCTTGCATAGCCATGACATTTTTACCAGACAGCTTACCTAAAATTAACTTACCAGTATGTCCTTCCACTGTTGAAATCGGAAAGTTTGGGATATCACTATAAGAAAGTACATACTCTGCTTTTATCTCATTCGCTAACTCAGCTAAGCCAGTACCTAAAATAATACCTATTTCAGCTTTAAAAGCTGTTTTCTCTAATATATAATTAGCTGTTTCTTGTATTTTCTCTAACATAGTTTAACACTAAATCATTAAATTTTTCTGCTTCATGAAACCTAACTTCTAAAGGCAAATAACATATATTTAAAGCTTGTAGTTCATGTTTAAATTCATGTAAACGAAAGCTATCTTTTTCGGTTGTCAAAATTAATTTTTTAGAAGATTTAACATTTTCCCATGCTTCTATAATTTTTTTAACATCTTTTTTTGAGTAAAGATGATGGTCCTTGTACTCCAAATACTTAACCACCTCTACTTTTCCGATTAAATAATCTTTAATAGACTGTGAATCAGCAATCCCTGTTAATAATAAAATTTGTTGCTCTTGTAAAGATACTTTCTCTTTGGTGAAAATATTAATTGGATCCGAATAATCATAATAGGAAAAACATAATTTTTGATTAGGCCATGGATTAATTTGTTCAATCAAACGAATTTTATCTAAAGGTAAAAAGGCTTTAGGAGATTTTGTTACTACAATAACATCAGCCCTTAATACACTTGTTTTACCCTCACGAAGTCTGCCAACAGGAAGAAGAAAATCATCTATATATAATTTACTATAATTTGTTAAAAGAATATTTAGACCAGGCTTTATCCAACGATGCTGAAATGCATCGTCTAAAACAATTAAGCCTGCACCGTTTTTAAGGAGTTTTTTAATCCCTAGCACTCTATTCTCATGAACTGCAACTGAAACATCTTGAAACTTTTGAGCAAATTGTAAAGGCTCATCACCTACCTCTCTAACTTCAGAATCGATAACAACTGATTGAAATCCTTTTGTTTTTCGACCATATCCTCTGCTTAAAATTGCCTTAGAACTAAAGTCGCTTAAAAGATTAATTATGTATTCTACATGTGGAGTTTTTCCTGTTCCTCCAGATGAAATATTTCCTACAGAAATAATAGGAACATCAAAGGATTTTGATTTAAAAAAACCCCAATCAAAAAATTTATTTCGAAACCAAACAAATATTCCGTAAAAAAAGGAAACTGGTAGTAAAAATATTTTTAATAGGATCACACATCAAAGTTAATAATATTAAATCTTATTTTTGGGCTTATGAAAATTGGAGAAATCACTAATTACTTAGAGCAGATTGCCCCACTTAATTACCAGGAAAAATACGATAACTCAGGACTTATCTATGGTAATAAAGAGCAAAAGGTTAAACAAGCTCTCATCACGCTTGATTGCACAGAAGAAATTGTACAGGAAGCTATTGCAAAAAAATGCGAACTCATAATATCACACCACCCCATTATTTTCAAAGGTTTAAAAAAACTAAATGGAAAAAACTATGTTGAGCGTACTATAATAAAAGCAATCCAGAATAATATATCTATTTACGCCATTCATACTAATTTAGATAATATACATAGCGGCGTAAATAAAAAAATATGCGATAAGCTCGGGCTAAAAAATCGTAAAGTATTATCCCCAAAATCAGAAATACTTAGAAAATTAATAGTTTTTTGTCCCGACAGCCATGCCGATAAATTGCGATCTGCAATATGTAATGCTGGTGCTGGGCAAATTGGAAATTATGACAACTGCACCTTTAATATTAAAGGAGAAGGAACTTTTAAAGGGAATGAAAAAACCAATGCATTTGCTGGAGAAAAAGGAAAAATACATCATGAAAAAGAAATAAGAATTGAAGCTATTTTCCCATCTCATCTACAAAGTGAAATTTTAGCTGCAATGTATCAAGAACATCCATATGAAGAAGTAGCTTATGATATCATAGTTTTAAAAAATAAACATAAAAATATAGGATCAGGAATGATAGGATATCTTGCAAAACCTATGAAAAGTGATAAATTTTTAAAGTTTGTAAAAAAACAGATGCAAACTGATTGTATTAGATACTCTAAGAGCGTAAAAAAAGAAGTGAAAAAAATTGCAGTTTGTGGTGGATCAGGTAGTTTTTTACTTGCAAAAGCAAAGGAAATAGATGCAGATGTTTTTATTACTTCCGACTTTAAATATCATGAGTTTTTTGATGCAGAAAACAATCTTATGATCGCTGATATTGGACATTACGAAAGTGAACAATTCACTAAAGAGTTAATTCAGGACATTCTTAAAGAAAATTTTCCTAAATTTGCCACCCATTTATCAGAAATCAATACAAACCCTATCAATTATTTGTAGGATATGGCAAAGAAGGCTGCAGCAAGAAAAGAATTTTCAGTAGAAGATAAGTTAAAAGCGTTACACCAATTACAGTTAATCGACTCTGAAATTGATAAAATAAGAACGATTAGAGGTGAACTTCCTTTAGAAGTTCAGGATTTAGAAGATGTTATTCATGGTTTAGAAACAAGGATGAACAAATTCAATGAAGATATTACTGAAAGAGAAGAATTCATTTCAGGAAGAAAATATGCAATTGATGAGTCCAAGACTTTAATAAAAAAATATACAAAGCAACTTGACAGTATCAAGAACAATAGAGAATATGACTCATTGAATAAGGAAATCGAATTCCAGAATCTCGAAATAGAACTAGCAGAAAAGAAAATTCGTGATGCACAAGCTAAAATTGAATTTCACACTGAATCCAAAACATCTACACAAGAAACAATTAACGAACGCAACGAAATACTTAATGATAAAAGAAAAGAATTAGAAACTATTATTGCTTCGACTGAAAAAGAGGAAAAAGCATTGTTGAAAAAATCAGATGAAGCTGAAAAAATAGTAGATGAAAGATTATTAACCGCATACAAAAGAATTAGAGGTGCATCTCGAAATGGGCTTGCTGTTGTTTCTGTTGAGCGTGATGCTTGTGGTGGATGTTTCAGTAAAATTCCTCCACAAAGACAATTAGACATCAAAGCTCACAAAAAAGTAATCATTTGTGAGCACTGTGGTAGAATTCTAGTTGATGCAAATATTTTTTCTGAAGAAGAAATTTAATTTACCAAAGACAAAATATTACAAAGGGATTTCATAAATTGAAGTCCCTTTTTTTTTGAAATGAAAAGATTTTTTATTGTCATATTTATTTTAATTGGTGTAAATGCTCAGGCAAACTTTGAGTGGAATCAAAATTGTCAAAAAGCATATACTGAAATAATAAACTTAAATTTTAGATATGGAAAAGAATTTTTGGAAATAGAAAAACAAAAAAATCCTCGCAATCTTCTGCCTTATTTTATTGAAAATTACATTGATTTTTTAACAATCCAAATAGGAGAAGAAGAAAGAGATTTTAATCGACTTAAAGAAAATAAAAACAATAGATTAAATATTATAAAGAAAGGTGATGAAAGTTCTCCTTGGTTCTTGTATAGCCAAGCAGAAATACATTTACAATGGGCAGGAAATAGACTAAAGTTTGAAGAATACTTAACTGCAGCTTATGAAATAAATAAAGCATATAGATTACTAACAAAAAATCAGGAGATTCACCCAGATTTTATTCTTAATATGAAAAGTTTAGGAATTTTACATTCACTAATTGGGAGCATACCAAACAAGTACAGTTGGGCTCTATCAACTATTGGAATGGAAGGAAGTGTTAATCAGGGAATGAACGAAATGCAAAGCTTAATCGACAGTGCAAAAAAAAATACAGAATATGCTTTTATAATTGACGAAACGTATTTCATGTATTCATTTTTGAAGATGAACCTTCAAAATGACCCTATGGGCTTACAACTTATTCTCAATGATATTAAAACGAGTAATAATTTACTACTAAACTTCGCTGCTTGCCAAATCGCTTCTAAACTGAGAAAAAATGATTTAGCAATTAGTATACTAGAAAAAAGAACTCAAAACAGCACACATTACCCATTTTACTATTTAGAGTATTTACTTGGTGTTTTTAAACAAAATAAATTGAATCCTAATGCCGTCAAACATTTTGAAAAATATGTTAGATCGTTTGAAGGGCAAAACTACATTAAATCAGCTTACATGCGAATAGGCTGGCACTACCTATTACAAGGAGATTTTAATAATTTTAAACAAGCTCAAGATAATATTAATAATTACGGCAACACACTAGTTGACAGCGATAAAGAAGCACAAATTTTTTTCGAAAAAAGAAGTCAACCAAATCTACAATTACTCAAATCGAGACTTTTATTCGACGGGGGGTATCATCAAAAAGCATTGAAATCACTGAAAAAAATCAAAAATCCTGTGCTGTTATCTAATGAAAAACACATCATTGAGTACTTTTACAGAAAAGGTCGAATTTATGATGAAATGCAAAAAATTAGTCTAGCAAAAGAGAATTACCAAAAAACCATCGATTTGGGAAGAAATACTAGTTACTTCTTTGCAGCTAAATCAGCGCTTCAACTAGGAATTATGTATGAAAAAAAATCAAACAACTCTAAAGCTGTATTCTATTTTAAAGAATGTATAGCCATGGAAGATCACGAGTATGAACAAAGCCTAGAACAAAAAGCAAAAGCTGGGCTAAATAGACTTAAATAGTTAAAACTTCCAACCTAAAGTCAAAATAATTTTTTGATAAGTATTAACCAATTTTGTTGCAACAACATATGATTCATTATACATCAAATCAGTCTGATTGTTTTCAGTAAATGAATAAGCAACATCGACATAACTATATTGATTACGCTTACCTATTCCAACCGACCAAGCTTGACGTTCAGTTCTGTGTGGATCTCCATAATATGATTGATACATATAGGCACCATCGTATGTATGAATAGGATTTCCATATTTAGCATAACCTAAACGGAAAACAATTGGTGATAAGTTTAACTCTGCGCCTAATCTAGCATTATACGTAGAGGTGTATGTATTGGCAATTACTTGATTTTGCTCTTCAAAATAATCATAATCATCTCCATTTAATTGCATTGTAGTATAATCTATGAATTCTAAATCTCCGCTCAAGACCAACTTTTTATTTAGCACTAATGCGGCCGATGTTGTAATTTTCATAGGAGTTACAATCTCATAGTTATAAATGCCATAAGGAGAAGTGTGTGAATAAGAATAAACCGAATCATTAAGTTCATGCTGCGCATCTATCTTCATTTGCCACTCATCTTGCATGTTGTAAAGGGTTGGCGAATGCCAAGATAAGCCTAGGCGTAATTGATCATTTACTCGAAGTATACCTCCAATTTTCAAATTTACACCTGCTCCTGAAATGTATACATCATCACGCATGTAGAAGCTCTGAACAGTAGAAAGTGTATCTGCAAAATCACTTTCTTGATAAAAAGTTTCTTTCAGGTAATCGATTGTAGACAAACCAATAGATGCACCTATATATAGTTTTTCATTGTATGAACCTGCATAGCTAAACTGATACTCTCCCATTGAGCCAGTGGTATTTGATATTTTACGCTGATATTGCCCTGCTTCAACTTCTCTAAAGTATGCACCATCATCTATCCACTCTCCAGCAGTATCTACTTCTAAATCAATCAAATCAACCCAAAAAGCTCCCCCTTCATAAAATTGATTTAAGTTATCTATAAAAACACCTTGAGCATAATCTGAAAATACATCCACTAAAGAAGACTGCTCGTTATATCCGCTAACATCTAAAGATGATTTAAACACATTCGTTTTGTTGTAGGTGAAGGAATAATTTACTCTTCGCCAATCTCCGTCAGGGTTTCTTTTTGCTGGAGAAACTAATCCGAAAGATGTAAGATTGAAATTCCCTGACAAATCCATCGTTTTATTACTTTGATAGTATGCGCTCATTTCACGAATTCCCAAACCTGCAGTAGCCGACATACTAAACGTTCTGTAAACACCTAATCCTGCTGGGTTGACATGAATAGAAGTCATGTCAGCACCTAATGCACCAAAAGCATTGCCCATGGCATGACTACGTGCAGTTCCAGTATAAGATTGATCGGAAAACAAAAGGACATCTTGATGAGATTGCCCTGAGAGACTTAATCCTGTTACCAACAATATGGCTAAACATATATTTCTTTTCATTTTTTAAAGTTAAAATTATCTTGGTCTTCTGTTGTTTGTTCCTGAGCTTTTACTAGAATTCGAATTTCTAGACGGAGATGATGAATTGTATGAATTATTATTTTTTGACGGTCTCGAAATTTGTGAATTATTATTTCTCAATGGAGATTTTGTTCTATTAGTTTTATTGTAGTTATTAGCTGGGTTATTTGTGTTGGGTCTATTAAAATTTGTTACAGGCTTGTGTGCATTATTCAACCAGCTGTTATTTGGTTTAGATTGCGATGTGTTAAACGGTTTTTTATTTGGCCTTTTACCAGTGTTATTAAAAGAAGATTTACCACCACTGTAATTTGGTTTATTTTCCTCACTATCATTTATAAAATCAAACTTATGTGGTCGTTCTTTCACCTCTTGAATGTAACGGTTGGCAAATGCTTCAGATGTTCTGTTATTGTTGTTTTCACGAACACCATAATACACACTGTTATTATCGTATGAATTAAAATAGGTTGGGAAATATGCATGATTAGCATGCCAGTAAGACCAATGATTATGATATCCTAAGTGATAAAATGGATTATTATAACCCCATCCAAAATGATAATTATGCCAAGGATCCATGTACCATGGATTCCAAAAATTATAACCATAATAAATGCTTACTCCACAATTGTAAGGATTGTTAGAATACCAAAATGAATTGGTGAAATAATTATTGTAGTAACTGAACCCGAAATGCGGACCATGAAATCTTCGCAATCTGGTAGTGTAATAGTAGTCATAGCAATCATCATAATCAAACTCTTCTTCATACAATTCTTCATCATGCAAAAGCTCTTCTTCGTTATTCTCTAGCAAAAATGCTTGATATGCAGCTTCATCTTTTGCATCCTCTTCTGCATATTCGTTAGCTGAATAATACAATTCATCCTGAAAGTGAGATGAAGTAGAATCCACAACGACTACACATGAGCTGAGTAAAAATGCTATTAAAACAGTAATAAAATAGTATTGTTTCATGATTAAATTTCTTTCCTTTGATTATATGACTATTCTACGACAGAATCGTTTAAATGTTTAATTTTGTCAATAAATAACGCAAAAACAAGCGTAAAATTACAAACAAAGTAGCAGATTAAAAAATGGCGAAGGATTTTACCAAACGAGAAGAGGACTATTCCAAATGGTACAACGACTTAGTAGTTAAAGCAGATCTAGCAGAAAACTCAGGCGTAAGAGGATGTATGGTCATTAAACCCTATGGGTTTGCTATTTGGGAAAAAATGCAAGCGGAGTTGGACAAAATGTTTAAAGCAACTGGGCATGTTAATGCGTATTTTCCTTTATTTATTCCTAAATCTTATCTCAGCAAAGAGGCAGACCATGTTGAAGGGTTCGCTAAAGAATGTGCAGTTGTTACACACTATAGATTGAAAAATAGTGAAAACGGTAAAGGTGTGGAAGTAGACCCTGAAGCAAAATTGGAAGAAGAATTAATTGTTCGTCCAACATCAGAAACAATTATTTGGGACACGTACAAGAGATGGATTCAATCATATAGAGACCTTCCTATTCTTGTAAACCAATGGGCTAATGTAGTACGATGGGAAATGCGTACACGTTTGTTTTTAAGAACAGCTGAATTTCTTTGGCAAGAAGGACATACAGCTCACGCCACCAAGGAAGAAGCAATACAAGAAACAGAGCAAATGATAAATGTTTACGCAACTTTTGCTGAAAAGTTTATGGCTATGCCTGTTATTCAAGGATTAAAAAGTACCAATGAACGATTTGCTGGTGCTTTGGAAACATACTGTATCGAAGCACTTATGCAAGATGGTAAAGCTTTACAGGCTGGAACCTCTCACTTTTTAGGTCAAAATTTTGCTAAAGCATTTGATGTGAAGTTTACCACTAAAGAAGGAAAGTTAGAACATGTATGGGCAACTTCATGGGGCGTTTCTACGCGTTTAATGGGTGCACTTATTATGACTCATTCTGACGATAACGGATTGGTTTTACCACCAAAACTAGCGCCATTCCAAGTTGTTATTGTACCTATTTACAAAGGAAAAGAACAATTGGAAAAAATCAGTGAAAAAGCCTTGGAAATAAAAGCCGATTTAGAATCTAAAGGTGTTAGCGTAAAATTTGATAACAGAGACACCTATAAACCTGGATGGAAATTTGCTGAATACGAGTTCAAAGGGGTACCTGTTAGAATTGCTATTGGTCCTAGGGATTTAGAAAATGGAACCGTTGAGCTAGCCCGTAGAGACACCTTGGAGAAAGAAACGCTTCAAATATCTAACTTAAGCAATAAGGTCTCGCATCTTTTAGAGAAAATTCAAGAAAACTTATACAAAAAAGCAGCTATATTTAGAGATGAAAACACTCATCATGCAAATAGTTGGGAAGATTTCAAGGAACTTATTGCTAAAGATGCTGGATTTGTTTTCGCTCATTGGGATGGCACACCTGAAACCGAACAAAAAATTAAACAAGAAACAAAGGCTACTATTCGATGTATACCTTTAAACAATCAATTAAAAGAAGGATCATGTATTTACAGTGGAAATCCCTCAACTCAAAAAGTTTTATTTGCAAAAGCATATTAGATGACTAAAAAGGACCAAATACTCAATAAACTTTGTCAAAAAGCAGCCACTAAACAAGTTGTTTACAGAACTTCTAAAGACGTTTTTAAAGAGTTAAAAATTGTTTTAAAAGAAATAGCCGAAGATTTAGATGGTCAATTGTGTACCATTGACAAACATGTGCAGATAGAATACAAAGACAAAGGAGAGTTTGAGGCTGAACTTCGCTTTTCTGGAGATATACTAATTTTTCATTTTCATAGCAATACTTTTCATTTTGACAAGAGCCACCACATATGGAATAGCTCATATGCCAAAACCGACGAATATCGCACCTATTGCGGAGTAATTAATATTTACAATTTTTTATCCGATAGTTTTAAATACAACAGAGAGAATGATTTAGGATTTCTAATAGGAAGAATGTTCATTAACAAAGAAAAACACTTCTTTCTAGAAGGAAAAGGAAGAATGAGTTTTCTATACAACGATTTTCCAAATGCTGTTATAGACAAGGAAGCGCTGAAAAGTATATTACATGAAGCTATTCTTTTTGCGATGGATTTCGAACTATTCACTCCCCCATTTAATGATGTACAAGTGGTTACCTTAAATCAAATAAAAGAAATGAGTCAGAATATGAAAATAAAGACTGCCAAGCGTTTAGGATTTCGTTTTTCCAACGAAAAATAATTTTCACTTTTTTTTTGGACATTTTTGGCAGAAATACAAAAGTATTTATATTTGCAGCGCTTTAACAAAAGCAATACTTACGGCCCATTCGTCTAGTGGTTAGGACGCCAGGTTTTCATCCTGGAAACAGGAGTTCGATTCTCCTATGGGCTGCCAAAGCATACCCACTCAATTGAGTGGGTTTTTTTATTTATAAATTGTTTGTAGACTAGTTAATTTTCAAGTATT
>Ga0160423_10003961_pt1 | contig 12243 bp, 21 predicted proteins | sample CRUFie14St8metaG_FD_108191 | JGI IMG/M metagenome (GOLD analysis project Ga0160423, IMG submission 108191) | Marine microbial communities from the Costa Rica Dome - CRUD Field 142mm St8 metaG | ecosystem: Environmental > Aquatic > Marine > Oceanic > Photic zone | place: Costa Rica: the Eastern... | reverse complement strand
TTTTCCTTTTTCATAAACATCACAGCCTGAACAATTATACACACGTTCAACAGCCATACATAACTTGTTTCCTAGTTGCTCTTTAGTCTTAGGATAATCACTACCTGTAACAAGATACACATAGTTTTCTTTTGTGAAGTCTAAAAACCAATCGTGAAATTTTTTATCTATTTCTTGTCTGCTTGGGGTGAGAGTACCATCTACATCAAAAACAAATCTATATACCATTTCATTTTACTCGTCGTTTGTGAACCAACCTGTGATGATATACTTGTATCCTTCATAGATAGGATTGCCTCTATGTGGATGTTGCCAAGTTGCAGGAAAGAATACAAGTTTTCCAGCAGTAGGCTTTGTCTTTATTCCTTGGTATAAGAATTCTGTTTCACCACCTTCTTTTACGGTGTTTAAGTACAACATATATACAGAAACTCTATCACCACTTGCTTTGTCATTATTTTCGACGTGCCATATATGATATGCTTCTTTTGGACCGTTACGTTGTATACTCATTCCTTTAGGTGTATGTTTCACAACACTGTCTTTAAGAACACTGAACTCTTTACAGTATTTTTCATTGTAGTATTTGTTAACAGTCTCGTAAAATTTTATACAAATTTCAGGATCATGATAGAACATATTGTAGTGCGGTGCCCAATCATAAACTACTCTTGTATCTTGATTGTATCTTACACTTCCATCATAATCGCTTGTTTGATTATTTCTGTTCATTGTTTCAAAACGTTTTATGACATCTTCACAAAAGTCTTTACTAAATGCGTTTGGGTATTCTCTGATATATGATTCTTCTATTGCCATTATGCTATATTTAATGTATTGAAACTTACCACCATGCGATTATCGGTTGTGTTGATTTTTGATCCATGTTTTAGCCAACTTGGAAACAAATAAAGATAACCTTCGGTAGCAGGAACAGTTACATCCTTCATGTTATATTCTGTAATGTCGTTGTACACTTCTGCCATTTTGTACATTTCTATTGGACTCTCAAAAGTCAATCCAACACTTCCTTGTGGAACTTTTGGATAGTATGCCCCACTTATTACACTTGCTTCGTGTCTATGAAATACTAAACTACTTCCTTGATTCATTGTACTACACCAACTTTGAGTTATAATAGTTTTTACTAATGCAGTCTTTTGTGCATACAAGTCTACACAATTTTGTAATTCTGTTTTGAGTGTTTTGATTAAAGGAATATCTAAGTCTAATACTTTACCTTCAGTTTTATCATATGTGCTTTTGCCTGGACCTTCTAAATAAAGATGTTCTTTAGCATCAACTTTTTTAAGTTCATTATACAATAACTGAGGGTTGACTTTACTGTTTAAGTCGAACTCCATAACCAATGTTGGAAATAAATTTATTTCTTTCATATGTCCTACTTCCAGTTATTTAATACCCAAGGATCAGAACACATATCAGGATTGGGATCTCCATGAAACACTGCAATACAACAATCCTTGTGTGGTACTACATCATCTTTTTTAACAAATGTCCGTTTACCTTTTTCTCCAGCGGTTAATGTTCTATCTTTTCTTACTTCCCATTTCCAACTTCTAATCCATTCGTCTGGCCAAAGTTTTGCAGTATTTTGGGCACTTGTCCATAACCAATCTTGATCACCAAAGTGTGTTTTAATAATTTGTTCATGATTGTTATTAAACTCACGCCATACCTTATCTAATTGTCCTTTGTTAAAACGTATTACACTGCTATTATATTTTTGCCAATTAGGTTGCATCGCTCTAGTAAAATCTCTTATTACACACCAGTCACCTTGATGATATGTAAAAAGTTTGTCTAAGTTTCCTGCTATAACTACATCTAAATCCATGTAAAGGATAGTACCATTAATAGGAAGTTCTGCACTATACATATATGGTTTACACCACCAACCTGATAAGTGTTGCGGTATCTCAATAGGAACTATGTCAGGGTCAAGTCCTTTTCTATCATCAGTCATACAAGCAAATTTAAAAGGCAAAGTCAAATTACGTTTGACCATAGAATAAAGTGTATTCACATATTTTGCAGTATATTTGTTGCCATGCTTTAAACAAAGCACCCAACGTTCAGCAGATTGATCTACAGGAGGAAATTTTTCTTTTACTTTTACTGCTGGTTGCGTTATGTTTTTATTTGCTTTTTCTTTTGCTTTACGTAATTTACGTTGTGCTTTTGTTTCGCCAGGTATGTAAACCTTCGCCATAAGATTTGCTCCTATGCTTCATATATAGCACTGTTGGCGCCATGTTCTGCACACTCAACTCTAACAACATAACATCTGTTGTTTGTTGCTTCTCTAATAAGTTTGTCTGCAAAATTAAAGGCGTGTTCGGCAAACTTCTCTGCACCAACACCATCAAATACTACAACATCTGCTAAATCCATATCATTAAGTTTTAAAAATGTGTCCATATGTGGATCCGCTTTATCAACTACAAGTTTATGATCGAAGTGATCCTCTAACCATTTCTTTAAAGGTTTAAGTCCGCCAAAGTCAACTGCCCAGTTCTTGTTGTCTAGTTCATCGCAACCGAATGTAAATGTAAATGCTAGACTGTAACCATGTAGCAAATGACAGTGTGAATGATCTGCGTTTGGTTGCCTAAATACTGCACTTAATCCAATGTTGTGTCCATAATGTTTTGTACTATAATGTTTTGCCATCTTTGCTCCTGTTTAGTATTTTTCCAAATTTCTTAACATCCTTTGATAAAGGATTTTTTATACCAAGTTGACTGTCAACGACAGCCTGTGTTATTTTAATTATGCCTACCATTTCGTTTTGACATTTTTCTGAGTGAATATCAATACCATTAAGATTCATTACATTAACTACTTCGTAAAGTATATCTGTAACAATCTTTGCAGACTTTTGTTCTTTTGTTTTCCTTACATCAGGAAACGCAATTACGTTATTCATATATACATAATAACATCTTATTTGTTTTTGTCAATCTTTATTTTATAAAAGCACCAATTCGGCCATGCACATCTGGATAGTCAATATACCTATAACCATTTGGTGGTTCAGTTGTTTGTCCTTGCCAAACAGGAATGAATTCTTTTATGTCCTGTTCAAAATCTGGATTAGATCGGAAATGCACTTCTATTAGTTTGCCACCTATGAATTCACAATTAACATTAGGCTTGTTTACAAACTGTTCTAATACTTTAGGAAATGGTATTTGGTCATCGGTTGCTATCCATTTATCCCATTTGGTAAATGTATCTTCGCTTTTGAATCCTTCAACACACAAGACTTGTTTGCCGTATTCATAATCAACAGACAAATGTCTTCCATCAAACCATTCACACCAGAAATGCCCAGGATCTAAATCTATTGTATATTTTGTTAAATGCATCTTCTTTGCACCTAAACCAAGACCCATTATATTAACACAAGGCCTAACAATATACCATGCCGGGACAGGAACATCTATTCCTACAGGACCGCAGGCGTATCCTAACTTACGAGAAAGGATTAATTTATCATATACCCAGATTTCATTAGCATCTGCGGTTTGCCAATAAACATCTTCTTGTGTATCTTCATAAATTGTTTTGTTCATTTCTTATTTTTATCAATCAATTCTTTAAGTCCGTCGTAATTGTCAATATAAAAATTTTCATATTCTTCCCACTCTTTTGGTGGATCCCAATCATCAGGTTGTATTTGTATAAACTTTATATCAGGAAATAATTCAAACATTTTAGCAGTTTGATATATCCAATAACTAGGGTCAGTTGCGTCTTTTTTAGATTCGTTGTAATGTTCTGTGTCTTTGTATATATTGTTAAACAGTTTATCTTTACTATACAAGTCAAATCCAACCATTACAACAAACTTAGGATCTAGTGTACAAGCCAAGTTAATTGCATGACCTCCACTACCCCATTGAAAAGGATCGTCTGGACGTTTGTCACCTTTATAAGGTAAATCAGGTACAGTCAAAACATTTTTCCAATAACTAAAACTTGCTCTCCAGTCACTGCGTGTATATAAAGGATTTGTGTAGTTGTTGTTAACTGCTTCACTTACCATTCTACGATCACAACAAACTAGATAGTCTGGTATGAAGTCTCTGTGAACAGCATTAGTTCCAACTGTCTTACCTAAAAAAGTAAGACTGTAAAGATCAAAATTCTTACGACTTTCGCCGTTGCCTATAACAGTAACATAAGTCATACTATTACTTATTTTTCTTTTTTGATGTCTTGAAAAATCTGTCTAATTATTCTAAGTTCTGTAAGTACTTCTTGGACACCGTTTTCTGCTTTGTGTACCCTGTCTGATATGTGGCCTATTGTGCTAATAGTCCAAAACCACCAAGTGACTGCTGTCACCACAAATACTCCTAATCCAATCCATAGTATAGATTGCACATCCATCATGTCTGTTGTGTGTAGTAAAATACCTAGTAATACAAATCCTAACGGTCCTAGTTTTGCAAACATATCCCAAGCACGGACTTGTTTCTTTATTCTATTAGGTATATTCTTTTTTAGAAATATTATGTTTTTTGTCTGTTTCATATCAATATTTATGGTGGAAAATTTGCGGATAATCTGGTACTAGTATGGCTTTCCTACAAATCCAAAACTATTCCATTGTCCTGGATTGCCGCCCATAGTACATATCCAACCTACAGGAGCATCTTCTCTTGGGTTGGTATTCCATACCGTATCCCCTTTAGTCCACTTGCCTTTAACAGGTGGCCTATCTCCTACTGTGAATATACGATTTTGAAACTTAATGTTTCCTACAACGTCTAAAGAGTGCTGTGGATTTTTAATACCTATACCTACTTTACCCCAAATGTTGTGTGCAAGGTCTTCGTTACCTTGTGTGCCTAAAGTTAAACTGCCTTTGTGATCAATAGACATTCTGCTTTGATCGTCTGTAATTAAAGTGAGTGTTTTATTGTTATAAGCACCCACTTTAATTTGTCCTTCATCTGAAGTGATAATAAAATTTGTATCATATTCAAAATTATACAAACCTATATCACCTGCAGGTTTATCTGTGCCAATACCTATTCTATCTAGGTTAGGATCATAAAAGATATGTTCTCCTATCTCAACCCTACCAGATACATTTAAGTTTTTAAGTTTTCCAACTTTTTGTAGACTGCTATTAACAACACTACTGCCAAGAGTATTTTGGCTAAGAACTGACTGTTGCCCTATCATAAAGTCTTTATCTTTATGCAGTTCTAACGGTTCTGTACTGTAAAATCTATCAGGCTTATTCAAATACACAAATTGTTTTGTATATTTTTTTGGACTAGTCCATATAAAGCCTGTGCCTACACTGCTTTGTCTTTTGTTTTTGTGTGTAAACTCTACATACTGTCGTTCTGTTCTTTCGTCAGCAACAAGTTCTTTTGTTATAAGTTCGTCTACTTCTAGTTTTCCAACTACAAGTACATCTTGCTTAAATGTCACATTATCAGTAAAATTAATTTTACCCTGTATAGATTCTGTCTTTATTGCCTTGACGACTATCATGTCATCTATCACAGTTAATGAAACATCATTTGCTTTATCTAATATACCTGTACTGCTGAACTCTTGTATAGGACCACCTTTAACCCACTCGCCAGGGAATTCTCCTTTTTTAATATCGAGTTGTTGTACCCTAATATTATCTATCGGTTTGTCAAAGGTTGCTACTGGCATTAGTCTCTCTTGTTGAGGATCATATCACACAATCCATATTCAATACATTCTTCTGCTGTCAAGAAATTATCTCTTTCCATATCTTTAGCAAGTTCGTCAAATGTTTTGCCTTTTGTGTTATGATCTACATAGATTTGTGTAAGTTCTTTCTTCACTCTAAGTATTTCTTCTGCATGGATACTAATATCTGTCGCTTGGCCTGTGTAGCCGCCACTAGGTTGATGTATCATGTGCCTTGCGTGTGGCAACATAAATCTATGTCCTTCAGTACCTGCTTGAGCAAGTAATGATCCCATACTAGCGGCGTGACCCATTACATAGGTATGAATAGGACACTTGATATATTGCATAGTATCATAAATTGCCATTCCAGAAGTTACAATACCTCCTGGACTGTTTATATAAAAGTGAATTGGTTTATTTCCGTTTTCACTTTCTAATAAAATTAATTGTGCAGTTATTGAATGTGCTACTCCGTCATGCACCATTCCATTTAAAAACACAATTCTGTCTTTTAGCAAACGACTAAAAATGTCGTATGCTCTTTCACCATTTTGGGTTTTCTCAACCACCATTGGTATTAGTTCACTCATCTGTATACTCCTATCAGTAGTGTTTCATTGTTAATTCTTCCATTCATTTTTGTTGGAGTAGTCTTAACTGTCTCCCACCAATTTTCAAACTTTCTACGTGTATTTAAATTACGTACTTCTTCAAGTTGCTCAATTGGCTTTCGTAAAACTTTCCAAACTGATTCTTTTTCATTGAATCTTTGAATAGTTTGTCCTTTCAAATAAAGACCCGTACCATCTCTTTCTTGTCCTAATGGATCTTCATTACTAGTATAGTATACGCCCAACTTCCTATTTTTGCAATTGAAAACCAAAAGCATATTTGCCGAAATAAACTTATGTGCTTCTACACTTGCTCCATATTTTTCATCTGACACTTTGTACTTCAATTTTTTGACGACTTGTTCAGGAGCCTTTTTGCTCATTCTTCTTGGTTTACGGTTTGCTTTGCGTTCAGCAATTATACTATTACAAGCGATTAATATGGATTGATAAAAGTCATGTAATTTTTTAATCTGTCTTTTATCATAATGTGAATATCCATCTTTTAATTGTTGTGCCCAATCTTTTTCTACTTCTGTCATTTTGGAAGTATCAGGCGGATTCAACAGTTCACGCATTTCATTAAACGCACCTTCGTAATAATCCTGTATTATTTTTGCGTGTGGTTGTTTTACTTCTTTTTGTCTAAACACAGACAGTGGTTTAATGTGTTTGAAGTCTACAACTTTACCTTCTGCAAAGTCGTCTATTGCTTGTTCTATTGCATCAGTCATTATAGGAATCATCAAAGCAATACGTTCTTGTATGCTTGGCCTATATACGTTCTTTGCTTTTTCTTCTTCTTTTTTCTTTTCTACTTCTTTTTCTTCTACTATTTCTTTACCTTTGGCAACAAGTATATCTACTTGCTTCTTGATAAATTCTGAATGAGGTTTTACTTCGCCCATTGTGCCTGGAAGTTCTCTCCAGTATTGTGCATATGGTTCGTAAAAATCTGGAAGTCCTTTTGTAAGCATTCTACATACACCACCTAGTGTACAGTTGAACTCTCTTTCAGGATTCTTTTTAACAATGTCTATTATATCTTTGTGTTCAGAATAATTAAAATTTTCTAAGTAATCAATAGTCCATTGTTTGTAATCTGTGTTTTTGCATTCCAAACGATAGTATGTCAGTGCAGTATCTTTAAATCTTGCATACTGTTGGCCTGTAAACTTATCTAAGTCTTCATACTTTGGTTCTGTTTGCTTTGCTTTGTAAACTTTTCTTTTTGCCACTGTTCTCTCTTTTTTAAAAATCAGATATTATTCCATAAAGTAAAAATATGTAATACAAAGTATATATATGTTTTCTTAGAAAATCAACCTGAATGATTCTGAATTAAGCCTCAAAGGAGAACTTTGTTCCCCATTGTGACTTTATTTTATTCAAATCATTTGAGTTACTACCAAAGACTTTGGCACTTGGATTTTTATCCATCAGTGGAAATTCATACTTTATCCATGTCCAAAATTGCGTAACGTCCTGTTCAGTTGCATGATTTAAAGGCACAACCTTATAACGTTTCACAATCTCTCCTGACATAACAGCCGGTCCTGATGGTGTTTTAAGTTTGAATCGCATATACCTATTTAGCGAAAATTTCAAGTTGATCTTCGTTCTTATGCGATTCAGCCATTTCGTAAATAGAGATTAAGTTCATAATTTGCTTTGCAAGATCTGGCCATTTCTTTACAAGCATCTCTGCAAAATCATTTCTTTCTTGATAATTCATTCTAGCAATCATATCAACAAACATATCCATATCCATTATACTCTCCTTAATTAATTTAATTTAGTATAGCATCGTTACATTGTCTGTCAACCATTAGTTGGTGGTCCCGGGGGGATTCGAACCCCCATCGCTCTCTAATCTGGAGACTTTGCCGAGTATAAGCCGGGTGTTTTACCATTAAACTACAGGACCACTAACTTTAATTTAGAACAGGATCATCAGGACGTTCGTCTTGATCAGGATGCCAGTGAGTAACATCACCAGTTAGCCAACCAGTATCATTATAAAAGATACTCATTCCTTCCCATTCTCTTCCATCTTCGTCTTCGTACAAACCGCCATACGTTCCTCTATGGGTACCTACAATATCAAAGAAGTACCAACACTTCTCTCCTACCAGCGGTAGTCTTTCATTAACATGAATCCATTTCATAATAAACTCCTTTCAATAGATTGTGTTTTGTTTACTATGTCATGCCTATGAGACCCCAGCCGTGGTTTGCTATTGCGTTTAAGATAATAGCAAGGCAAGTAAGAATGTGCAACATCACCCAGCAAGTACGAATAATTGCAACTCTGTCAGACCGATTGTTATCTTCATATGCTTTTTCTCCTAATGCTTTACACCATATTTCCCACATAATGTACTTTCTAATTTGGCAGAGGACCAAGGAATTGAACCCTGTCTTGCTGGGTTGGAGCCAGCCGTGCTACCGTAACACTTGTCCCCTGTGCTTATTTTTGAAAAGTGACTTTATAGTCCTTTCCGTTGTATGCAAATGTAATAGTGCTATGACTGTACATTTCTTTAGTAGTTTCGTTATACCTTGTTTCAGTATCACATTTTCTTTGCAAAGTTTTTTCGTTGTTGTTTGCAAACAAACCACCTAGTAGAGCCCCGGCGGCGCCATTTCCTTTCATGTCGCCTATTTGATTACCAATAATGCCACCTACTATCATACCTTCAACATCTAAGCCTCCTAGTGTAGGATTCTTGTCAACCTCAACCTGTGTACAAACTTCTACAGAATAAGGTGTCCTATCAATAACCGTCTTGTAATGATCAGTTACTGTGCCTGTTGTGTTCTGGTATGCCAAGGCATTATTGGCAATAAAACATGAGCCAAGGGCAATTCCAAATACTATAATTTTTTTCATAATAATCTCCTTCTCTTATAGTAGAGCAGTTTAAAGTCTTGCTCAGGACCGGAAGGTCTTTCTCGAGGGCACCAACTATTCCCGCCTGATCTTATATATAGGGGTCAGGCCTAACCACGTTTGTACTCGTTCCCTATTGGTGCGAGCAGAGAGACTCGAACTCTCACGACCAATGGTCAACGGATTTTAAGTCCGTTGCGTCTACCTATTCCGCCATGCTCGCGATTAAACTAATTTAAGTTCCTTCTCTGCTCTAACTATAATATTACTATACTACCGAATGGTAATGTTGTCAACTATTTTCTATGTTATTATATACTTTTTTTAACAATTTTTTTATCACAGGATGTCCTGTATTAAATCCCCACACTGCAAGATATCCTAATAGGTTAGGAGAAAGAAGATAACCTAGTTCGTCTTTCAGTCCTGCTGTGTCCTTTACATTACGTAAAAGATCCATAGCATCATCTTTGCTACGTTTACGTAAAAGTTCTGTAGAAATATTTTTTGCGAATGCTTCTATCTCATCATCATTGCCTAAATATTCTTTAGCACGTTTTACATCTGGCTCGTCTGCCTTACTTTTATAATCACGTTGTTTTACAAAGTTACGTGATCTGTATTGACGCATATGAATCATTTCGTGCTCTAGTGCATCTAATATTCTATCGCGAATATTTAAAATACCTTCTTTCGTAAATTCTAGTTCTTTGTCCTTTTCACTAAAAATAAGATCAATAGTAAAAGGATCAAACCCATCTTCATCATCATGTGGATCATATGCGGCATTCATATTCATATCACCACTTTCTACGTTGTCGCTTGTAAGGACCTTAACTTCGTCAACACCAAATTGTTTAAGTGTTTGCTCAAGTTTCTTTGCGATGTGTTTACGTTGTAGTGGCTGATCACCACTGCCTAAAAACATTAAGAAAGGGTCTAGTGCTTTGGCAAGTTCATTACGATCTACAGGTTGTAAGATTTCAGACAAATACATAACACTATTTACTTAGATTTTTTAGAAGGCATACTGAACGTTTTAGGACCCTTCATTATTTTTTCAATCTCTTTTTTCTCTTTATATTTGCGTTCACGAGGATCATAATCTTCTTTATGTAATACAGAAACACTTTTCTCATATTCACGATAATGTGTTATATTAGATCCGGGTGCATTAAAGGCAGTATCTTCTTTAGGAGCATATCCTACAGTCATTTCAGTGGCGTGTCTGTCACCTAGTGTCTTAATTTGCACTTCTTTTTTGTCATGACTACTCCATTCGTACTCTGGCTTTCTAACGGCCGGTGCACCAGTAATCATTTGCTTAATCTTAGTTGCACCACAGTTAGGACAAGACTCTGCTGTCCCTTCCATAGGCACCAGTTCGTCCCATTCAAATTCACATTCTTCACAACCAAATGATCTTAAGGGCATTACTTTTCTCCTAGTCTATACTCAAAGTTTTGTGTGGTTCCGTTGATGCTTACTAGTTTTGCTCCATTGCTTATATGAAAATGTGTTGCCATAGGGGTCAACGGAGATAATGTTACAATTCTATCGATACCGTTTTGTTTTGCGTATTCTAACACTTTGTTAATTATCGCTTTGCCGGCACCTTTCTTACGACTCCATACTGTGTATGCAATACCTATTTTTTTCTCGTCTTTCAAATGAGCAAGTTCACTCATCATATCTAATTCTTTAACACTATGGGGAATGTCGTTTGTAAACGCAACACACACTATTCCTTCGATCTCTTCTTCAAATTTTAAACCAAAGATTTTTCTTCCATTGGTAATACGCCAACCTAAAGTTAGTTCTGGTCTTACAGGATCCTCTGATACATCTATATCATCTAGTTCAACTAGTTCTGTTCCTTTTACCCATCTAAAAAAATCATTTATGTTATCTTTAAATTTTTTCACATCAACCCCACATATTATCTACTTTACGTTTATAACCTAAATACAAAATATAATCAACTATCATAATATTTAATGCCATGCCCATTACTGTAAATGTAAATCCGAAAAGATAGGGCAATAAGAAAATTATAAAAAACATTTTCAATATGTAATCTATTGCAAAAAAGTCTGGGACAGCATAAGTCAACCACGGACCTATATATGGTTTAGGTGGCTTTGGTCTATAATCATCGTATTCATAATGCATTATAAAATCTCGTCTGCTAGTTTAAGTTCAATTAATTGTTTTGCAGTAAAATATTGATCGCTTGGTGTATTAAGTTTTTTCCTTACATCTGGTAAACTCAATCCACTTGCTTCACGCAAAATATTTAAACAACGCAATTCACAGTTATTATTTTCTTTCATAGCACTTCTCATATCGTGCATTTTAGATTCTATACCATCTGAATGTTGATGGTTCATAATACCTGTGTTCTTTCCTATATATCTATATCCAGTCTGTCCACTTACAAAAATTAAAAAAGCGGCACTCATTACCGCACCTACTCCAACAGTGCTAATGTTATGATAACTTTCTTTCATTACATCAATTAAAGCAAATGCTTGATACAAGTCTCCGCCACATGAATTAATGTAAAGTTCTAATGTTCTTTTAGGTTTCTTTTGTAAGTTAGCACTTACTATCCATTTTATAGCGGCACCTACGTTTTCTTCTGATATATCACCTGTAAGATAGTGTATATCATTTTCCAAGAGTGTAATGTTTATTCGGTCTTCTGCTGTAAAATTTTCAAATCTCTTCATAGGTATCTTAATATACGTGTATTTATCAATGCGTTTTGGCCCGCTCGGCAGGACTCGAACCTGCAACCTACGGCTTAGAAGGCCGTTGCTCTATCCAGTTGTGCTACGAGCGGGTTATCCAAAACAATATATACATAATAACACCAAGCAAGGAGTGTGTCAACTTTAAAATCCGTTTTTTGGTAAATAAAAGTGGGTACCCCGTTGAGCGAGATTTCATATGCATTTACTGTTCTTTTTTCTGCTTCTACTAAAACACACGGTTGCAGATTTAATGTTACAGAGGTATTTTGTA
>Ga0160423_10003959_pt1 | contig 12244 bp, 11 predicted proteins | sample CRUFie14St8metaG_FD_108191 | JGI IMG/M metagenome (GOLD analysis project Ga0160423, IMG submission 108191) | Marine microbial communities from the Costa Rica Dome - CRUD Field 142mm St8 metaG | ecosystem: Environmental > Aquatic > Marine > Oceanic > Photic zone | place: Costa Rica: the Eastern... | reverse complement strand
ATTAATTTTTATTTTTTTTTCAATATAAGACGGAAGTATTTCTATAGAATCTCCAATTAATTTAAATGTTCCTGGTTCTAAATCATGTTTGACTCTCAAATACATGCCAGAAATAAGTAAATTCATTAATTCCTTTCTTTCAATTTTTTGATTTAATTTAATCTTAATTGTTCTTTCCTTAAATAAATTAGGGTTCCCTAGTCCATAAATGCATGAAACTGAAGAAATAACAATTATGTCTTTTCTACCTGATAGAAGTGATGAAGTAGCACTAAGCCTCATTTTTTCAATTTCTTTATTAATTGACAAGTCTTTTTCTATATACTTACCCGTGACGGGTAAGTACGCTTCAGGCTGATAATAGTCATAATATGAAACAAAATATTCTACGCAATTATTTGGAAAAAAATCTTTGAACTCGGAATATAATTGTGCTGCTAATGTTTTATTATGACATAAAATTAGTGAAGGTTTTTGCGTCTGTTCAATTACATTTGCTATTGTGAATGTTTTTCCAGATCCTGTAACACCTAATAAACATTGGTGTTTGTCTCCATTTAAAATACCATTTGTTAATTTTCTTATAGCCTCGGGCTGATCCCCAGTAGGATTAAATGGAGCTTTAATTTTTAACATTTTTTTATTAACTGTAAGTTTTTTTTCCATATTGCAAATGAATGTTCTGCTTGAGCTATTAACATTGTTTTTCCATTCATTATTTTAGCTCCTTTTCCTCTTCCTTTATTTAAAAATAGGCTTTCAGCAGGGTTGTAGACTACATCAAATAAATAATTTTCTTTAGATAATTTTTCGTAATTAATTTTTGGATATAAGTTAATGTGATCTTTTGAACCCAAAATTGTTGTATTAATTATTAATTTGTGACTTTGTAAATATTTTTCAGATTCTTCATAAGAAATAATATGTTTGTTTCTCTTTTCTCTTGAAACAATTAAAAAATTTATTTCTCTTTTTTTTAAAACATAACAAATTGATTTTGATACCCCTCCGTTTCCTAATACTAATGCATTAATTTTTATTTTTTTTGGTAATAAGGAAATTAATGATTTTTCAAAGCCATAAACATCCGTATTATATCCTTTTATATATTTTTTTTTATTATTTATAAAAATAGTATTGACAGATCTTGTAATTCTTGATATTTCATCTAATTTATCTATATAATTAATAATAATTTCTTTATATGGAGATGTTACATTTAATCCGATGATATCCTCTCCCTCAATTAAACTTTCAAGCTCTTTTATTGAATTTATTTCGAATAAGTTATAATTAAAATCATTAATATTTTCTTTTTTAAATTTTTTATCAAAAAGTTTTTTGGAAAAAGAATTTCGTAAGTTTTTTCCAATTAATCCTATTTTATACATTTTTTGCGATTACTTAAATTTTCCAAAAATATTAAACTAAAATAGCCCATGATAATTAAAAATATAAGTTTATAGTTATTATTTATATATGAATTTAAATTTCCATTGAGATTTAATTCTTTTTTAATTGGAGAAACAATTTCAAGTAGTGCGGTTGATTCAGTTGATCTTACAGGCCAAATAAAAATTAGTGACCCAAGAATAAATCCACATATGATGGCTAATGTTTCATTTCTATATTTTTTAAATAACCAAGAAATAAGTTTAGATAAAGTTAAAAGTCCAAAAACCATTCCAATGAAAAAAGTTAAAAGATAAATCAGAGCATAAATATCTTGATGAAATTTATTAATACATTCTTTAACTAGTAAATTATAATTTCCTAATATTAATAATAGATAGGAGCCTGATAATCCGGGGACAATCATTCCAATTATTCCAATAAAACCACAAAAGAAAATAAAAAAAATGTTTTTATTTTCTTCTTGTAATCCAGGAAATATAGATATTATTACAGCAATAAAAGTTCCTAAAATAAAGTAAAAAATATGTTTTTTTTCAAATTTTTCAATCATTCTAAATACTAGAGGGATAGATGCAAGGATTAACCCAAAAAAATATGATAAAGTATATTTTTTATTTTTTTCTAAAAGTTCAAAATAATCTAACGCTTTAGCAAATATAATTGCACTTATACATATCCCAATAATGATTGGAATTAAAAAATCAAGTGATAAATCATTGTATAAATTTTTGATTCTAAATTTACAGAGGTCATTAATTGTTTTTTTTTTGATTGATGAAACACTATTAATAAGTTTTTCATATACTCCAAGGATTAATGCTACAGTTGCGCCAGATAATCCGGGAATAATATTAGCAATTCCAATTAAAATCCCAAAAAATGTATTTTTAAATATTTTCAAAATTGATTATTTATTTTCAAGATATTTTTGATATCCTCCCTCAAGGTTGTATATGTTATCAAATTGAAATTTTTTTCTAAGAATATGAACCACTGCAGCACCTCTTCTTCCACTGTTACAGTAAACTATCACTTTTCTATTTTTTTCAATTTTATTTAAAGATTCAAAAATTTGATCCATTGGTATATTTATTGATTGAATGTGCCCATCTTCAAATTCATATTCTTCTCTAACGTCAATGTCTTTTACTTCTTTTTTATTTTGATTTAAAAAATCTAAAATTTTTATATCATTCATTGTTTTATTTTAAAAATTGATGAAACGTATCTCCTCTTAAGCCTAATCTTAAACATTCTAAAGGAATTACAGATTTTGGATCGATATTTCCTAAATTAACATTAGCTCCCATTAATTTAATAAACCATACCTGTTGGTCTTTTTTTGGAGCTTCCCATAAAATTTTATCACTAGGAATTTTTGTTAAAATTTCTTCAATTAAATCTGATCTTATCTCTCCATCTTTTCTAAATACCCCAACAGTCCCACTTTCTCTTGCTTCAGCAATAACTTTCCAAGAACCAGCGTTTAGTTCATTTTTCATAAGTTGAATCCACTTAGATGGTGCTAGTATTCGATCAGATTTTTTATAACCAACTTCTGAAAAAACAGTGAATTTTTTTGATAATTTTGAAATATAATCACATTTTTTTTCGTGTTTTAGGTCTATTGATCCATCTGAAATCTCAATTGTATCAAGATTAATTTTTTTTATGAAATCAATGTATTCATCAAACATATTTCTAGCAACAAAAGCTTCAAAAAGTGTGCCCCCTAAGTGTACTTTGATATTATTTTTTTTATATAATTGAATCTTTTCTTTTATTTTTTTGGAAATTATACCTGTTCCAAAGCCTAATTTAATAATGTCAATAAAATCAGAACCACTCTCCATTAAATCTTCAGCTTCTCTATAGCTTAATCCTTTATCCATAACCATAGTAAGACCAATATTTCTATTTTTTTTTGATCTTTTTGGTAAATTTTTTAATTCGAAATTCATCCTTTTATTTAAAATGTTTTTCAAAAATACAAAATACTTCAAGTCATTTAAAAACCTATTTAAAAAGTTATTTACATTTGTAAGGTCATATTTTTTTATTTATGGTTTTAATTAAGTCAGTTTCTGGAATTAGAGGTACAATTTTTAATAAAAATGAAGAAAATTTAACTCCATTTAATGTTTTAAAATTTGTTACAATTTTCAGTTATTTTCTACTAAAAAAAGAAAAAAAACCAACTGTAATAATAGGTAGGGACGCTAGAATTTCAGGTCCTCATATATTAAAGCTAATTTCAACTCAAATTCTAAATTTAGGTATCGATGTAATTGACATAGGTTTAGTTACAACTCCTTCTGTTGGACTATATGTTTTAAAGGAACGGGCTGACGGTGGGATAATGATATCAGCTAGTCACAATAATATTGAATGGAATGCTTTAAAGTTTTTTAATAATCAAGGAGAGTTTATAACCAAAAAGGAAAGTGAACATATAATTAATTATCAAATAGAATCAGGTGTAAATAGTATAAAAACAAATAAAGGAAAAATAAAGTATAAACAAGATGCCCTTGATTTTCATATTTCTAAAATTCTTCATCTTGATGAAGTGTTAGTAGAGAAAATAAAGAAAAAAAAAATAAAGGTCGTAATTGATGGAATTAATTCATCTGGTGGAATAGCTGTACCCAAGATGTTAGAAAAATTAAATGTTTCATACGTTCAGTTAAATTGTACACCTAATGGTATTTTTGATCACAATCCAGAACCTATACCGAAAAACTTAAATAAATTATCATCAATGGTTTTGTTACACAAAGCTGATTTTGGTATTGCTGTAGATCCTGATGTGGATAGATTGGTAATTGTTTGTGAAGATGGCAGTTTTCTTGGAGAAGAAAATACTATTGTTTCAATTGGAGATTTTCTTTTATCAAAATATCAAGGTTCAACTGTAACTAATCTATCAACTTCCAATGGTTTGAGAGAGATCACTTTAAGGAAAAATTCAAAGCACTATTATTCAGCAGTAGGAGAGAGTAATGTTGTTGATTTAATGAAGAAGGAAAACGCAATATTTGGAGGAGAAGGAAGTGGAGGAGTAATTTTTCCTAAATTCCATTATGGAAGAGACGCCTTAGTAGGTATTGGTTTGTTTCTTTCTTATTTTTCCGAAAAAAACATTCTATGTTCTGAGATAAAAAAAAAGTTACCTAATTATTTTATGTTGAAGGACAAAATTTTATTTTCGGAAAAATTTAATTTTGAACATTTCAAAAATTCAATCATTAATGATTTAAATAAAAAAAAGGAAGTGAATTTTATTTTAATTGATGGTTTGAGGATCAATTATAAATGTGGGAGTTGGATTCATATAAGAAAATCAAATACTGAGCCTATTATTAGGTTGATAATTGAATCAAAAACAAAACAAAAAGTTCAAGATTTAAAAGATTTTATAAATTTATATATAAAGTAAAATATTTTGATAGAAAAAGTATATTTAGATAATGCTGCAACCACAAGGGTTGACCCAAATGTTGTTGTTGTAATGACGGATTGTTTAAGAAAAAATTATGGCAACCCTTCTTCAATTCATTCGTTTGGAAGAAAAAGTAGAGCTTTGATAGAAAAATCTAGAAGAAAAATAGCATCTCTAATTAATGCCTCACCAAGTGAAATTTACTTTACATCCGGGGGTACTGAAGCTGATAATATGGCCTTGAGAGGAGCTGTCAGGGACGCTGGGGTTAAAAATATTATTACTTCAAAAATTGAGCATCCTGCTGTATTAAATACTGCAATAAACTTAAAAAAGCAAGGATTAATTTCTTTACATTATGTTAGGCTTGATGATGACGGTCAAGTTGATTTATTAAATTTAGAATCTCTTCTAAAAAAATACAAAAATACATTGGTTAGTCTTATGCACGCAAATAATGAAATTGGAAATTTATTACCAATTAATAAAGTTTCAAAAGTTTGTAACAAGTATGGTGCTTTATTTCATTGTGATACTGTTCAAACTTTAGCTCATTTGCCAATTGATGTTAAACTTACTCCAGTTGACTTTATTGTATGTTCTGCTCATAAATTCCATGGTCCAAAAGGAGTTGGTTTTTTGTACGTTAATAATAAAATCAATATTACTCCATTAATTCATGGTGGTAGTCAAGAAAAAAATATGCGTGGTGGCACTGAATATGTGTACGGAATTGTAGGATTAGCAAAGGCTATGGAGATTGCATTTTCAAAAATGTCATTACACCACGAACATATTTTAAAATTAAAAAAACATATGATTTTAAAACTAAATAGTTTTCTTCCTGAGATTACATTTAATGGACTTTCTGGAGACCCAACTAAAAGTTTATACACAGTACTAAGTTTGTCAATACCAAAATTTAATAATTCAGATTTATTATTGTTTAACTTAGATTTATTTGGTGTTGCTTGTTCAGGTGGAAGTGCGTGTAGCTCGGGTAGTTCAAAGTTATCTCACGTTATTTCAGAAATTTCTAGAAAAGAAGAAAATGTTGTTGTAAGATTTTCATTTTCTAAGTATAATACAATAGAGGAGATTGATTATGTAGTTGAAAAGTTAAAATATCTTTTGGTTCAGTAATAGTGTAACCTTCTAACTCCACTAATGTATTTAGCTAATCTAATAACTTGTTTAGTATAACCAAACTCGTTGTCATACCATACATAAAGTATTATATTTTTACCATTTTTTGAAACAATTGTTGCTTTTGAATCAAAAATAGAACACCCTGTAGTCCCAATAATATCGTTTGAGACTAGCTCTTCATTAATTGAATATTTAATTTGATTCACTAGTTCTCCGGAAAGTGAAGATTTTCTTAAAATTTCATTAATTTCCTCAATAGATGTTCTGTTTTTTATATCAAGGCTCATAACAGCTAATGATCCGTTTGGAGTGGGGACTCGAATAGCATTGGCAGTTAATTTACCATCTAATTCTGGCATAATTTTAGAAATTGCTTTACCAGCACCAGTTGATGTTATAACCATATTGATTGCTGCTGACCTTCCTCTTCTGTTTTTACTATGCATATTGTCAAGTAGATTTTGGTCATTTGTATAAGCGTGTATTGTTTCAATATGTCCTTTAACAATTTTTTTTGATTTATTGATGACATATAAAATTGGTGCAATTGCATTAGTAGTACAAGAAGCTGCGGAAAAAATATTTTCTTTTTCAAAATCAAATTGTTTATGATTAACCCCATAAACAATATTTGGCATAGAATTCCCAGGTGCCGTTAATATTACTTTTTTTATATACTGATTTAGGTGTTTTTTTAATTGTTTTTTGTCTTTATATATTCCAGTACTATCAATAAGTAGTGCATTTTTGATTCCAATTTTTTTATAATCAATTTTTTTCTCTGAGGATAAGAAAAGAATATTTTGACCGTTTACAATGATTGAATTTCTTTTTTTGTCAATTTCAAGTGAACCTGAAAACCGACCATGGACTGAATCTTGTAAAAGAAGAGATGCTCTTTTTTTAAGACTCTTTTCGTCTATACTTCTAATTACAACAGCTCTTAATCTCAGTTGCTGACCTTTTCCAGCTTGTTTAATAAGTTCTCTAGTGCAAAGTCTTCCAATTCTACCGAATCCAAATAGAATAACGTCTTTAGGCTTCATTTCATACTTTGTAGGTTTTATTAAAAAATTAAGTTTTTTGCTTAAAAATGCTGATCTGTTTTTATGTTTAGATTTTTCTTCTATCCATTCAAAAGTTAATTTACCGATGTCTATTTTTGATGGACATAAATCCATTTCATATAAGTTTTTAACAATTTTATTAGTTTCAACAACATTAATTGGTTTTTTAACAAAATTTTTTGCGTAATGATGTAGTCTCAAAATTTTAGTTATGGTAGTGTCAATTAAATGCCTTCTAAAAAGAACTAATTCTACTCCTTTTTCATAAAGCAGTTTTCCAGAGTAATTTATTAAGCTTACTGCTGCTTGCTCCTGACGGATATATTTTTCTAATTGTTCAGTATAAATTTCCTTTTGATTATTTTTTTTTGTACTCATTTTATTTTAATAAAGAATAATATTAAACAATTGTTAAATCTAACATTTTATTTAATTATTTTTAACAAAAATAAAATTTAGTTGAAAATAGACTTCTTTAAATATCAGGGATCTGGAAATGATTTTATAGTAATAGACAATCGAGAAAATAAACTATCAATTGAAGATTCATTAATCCAAAATTTATGTCATAGAAAGTTTGGGATTGGTGGTGACGGTTTAATTACTCTTCATGGAAATAGAGACAAAGGTTTTTCTATAAATCACTACAACTCAGATGGAAAGCAGTCATCATTTTGTGCTAACGGAAGTAGATGTATGGTGCATTTTGCTAAATACTTAAATCTTTTTGATGATAAATTTATTTTTTCATCAAACGGAAAAAATATTATTGGTTCAATATCAGAAAATTTGATAAACATTACCATGCCTGATGTTATAAATATTAAAACAGATCAAAATGGATATTATATATTAAACACTGGTTGTTTACATCTTGTTGTTTTTTCAGAAGATCTTGAAAATGTTGATGTTAAATATTTAGGTAGTGAAATTAGAAATATGAAAGATTATTATAAAGACGGTATAAATGTTAATTTTGTTGAAGAAATAAATGATAAAATTTCAATTAGAACCTATGAAAGGGGAGTAGAGAATGAAACACTTTCCTGTGGAACAGGTGTGGTTGCTTCAGCTTTAGCATTAAATGAAACTAGTTCAAGTATTTCTTCCCCTGTTAAAGTTAAAACTTTAGGAGGTGAGTTGAATGTGAGCTGGACAAAAAATAGTAATAAATATCAAGACATAATTTTATCAGGACCTGTTTCTTTAGTATTCCACGGTGAATTAATTTTATGAAAATCAATTTTTTTTACATTTTTCTTATTTTTTTTATATCATGTAAAAAGCCATCAAATATATCCCCTTATTTGAATGTCTATAATGATATTGAGTATGTTGGAATAAATACATGCAAACAATGTCATATGGATATTTATAATACTTTTATTAAAAATGGTATGGGAAAGTCATTCAATGTAGCACAAAAAGAATTTAGTTCATCAGACTTTAAACATCCAATTTTTGACAGTATTTTAGGTTTTCATTACTTCCCGGAGTGGATAGATAATGAATTATTTTTAAATGAATATCAATTAAAATTTAATGATACTGTATTTTCATTAAAAACTAAAATTGATTATATAGTTGGCTCTGGTAATCATACGAATTCACATATTATTAACTCTAATGGCTATTTATACCAAGCTCCTTTTACATTTTATACACAAGATTCTATACTTGATTTTCCACCCGGTTTTGAATATGGAAATAACTCAAGATATGATAGGAAAATTGGATTAGAATGCATGTCATGTCATAATGCTTTTCCACATTTTAATTTGGGTTCAGAAAATAAATTTGAGAAAATACCAACTGGTATTGATTGTGAGAGATGTCATGGTCCAGGAAGTCTACATGTAGCAAATATTCAATCGGGCCAATTAGTTGATACTTCTAAGTTTTTTGATTACTCTATAGTAAATCCAATTAATTTATCTATCGAATTACAAAATGAATTATGTTCTAGATGCCATGTTCAAGGAAACTCAGTTTTAAAATATGAAAAATCTTTTTTTGATTTTAAGCCTGGGATGTATCTAAATGAGGTGATGGACGTTTATTTACCTAGATACACCAATTCTGAAGACGATTTTATCATGGCCTCTCATTTAGACAGAATGAAACAAAGTAAATGTTTTACATCCTCTAACGGTAATATGAGTTGTATAGGTTGCCACAATCCTCACATTTCAGCCAAAAAAACTACTACAAATCAATATAATAATACTTGTTATTCTTGTCACAACTCTGAGTCTTGTTCTGAGGAGTCTGCTATTAGGTTTAAGATCGAGGATAATTGCATTTCATGTCACATGAAAGAATCAAAAACTATTGATATTCCTCACGTGACTATTACGGATCATAAGATAAGAATTAATAATAAAATTAATTATGAAAAAAAAGAAAAAGAATTTTTGGGATTAGAGTGTATAAATAATGATTCTCCATCAAATTATAGTATAGTAAATGCTTACTTGCAAGAATTTGATTCTTTTAATTCAAAAAGTGAATATCTAGATTCAGCATATGTCTATTTAAGTAGAATGGATTTAAAAATAAAAGAGAATTTTTTTTCTTATATTTTTTTCAATTTTTTATCCAATTCCTTTAAAAATATTATTGATGAAGTTCAAAGAAAAGGAATAGATAATGTATTATCTATGTTTAGTAAAAAACAGTATAACAACTTTGATGCATTAACTTGTTATAGAATTGGACAGTCTTTTTACAGATTAGAAGATTATAATAATGCATTATATTTTTTTAATCAATCTGTCTCTCTTGCTCCATACCATTTAGATTTTGTTGAAAAACAGGCTATCAATTTGATTAAATTAAATAATCTAGAAGAAGCTAAAAAACAATTTCAATTTATTATCAATGAAGATCCAAAATTTTTCTCTGCCTATAATCATTTAGGTAATTTGTATATTGATGATTATTTGAAAAACAAAGATCAAAGAGATAAAAATCTAGCCTCTTATTATTTAGATATATCATTAAATCTAAATCCAAATTATGAGCAAGCATTATTGAATAAATCAAGAATATTAATTTTAGAAGAAAATGTTGAATCTGCAAAAAAAATGTTAAATAAAATTAAATCTTTACACCCTAATAATATTTATGTTGATAATTTATTAAACCAACTTAATGATGTCAAATAAAAAAATAATTTTCACTTTTTTAGTTTTATTGGTTATTCTTTATTTGATAAAGGTTAGAAGTGTATATTTTTCTAATTATGTTACTGAAAATAAATTTTTTTATGTAAATCAAAGTGATAATTATAAAGATCTATTAAATAAGCTAAAAAATGAATTTAAAATTCCTGAGTATGTTGCTTTTAATTCTTTTTGTAAAAAGAAAAAATTATACAATTATAAACCTGGAAAATATTTGTTTAAAAAAGGATTTTCATTAAACGAAATTATTAATGAATTGAGAATACCGGGTAATAGAAAAACTGTTAATTTTTCCTTTAACTCCTTTTCAACTCTAAATGAATTGGCATCAAAGATTAGTTTAGAAACAAGTATTGATTCATCAAGATTTATTAAAACAGTTTATTCATTCAATTATGATTCAATTTTTAATAGAGAAGTGAGTGACTTAGAAATTCAAACGTTTTTTATTCCCAACACTTATAATCTATACTGGCATATAAGTGAATATGAATTTATAAATAAAATGATTAATGAATACATGCTTTTTTGGTCAAAAAGATTAAATAAAGCAAAAAAAATAAACTTAACTGAGTTTCAAGTTTCAATTCTTGCTTCTATTGTTGAAAAGGAATCAAATAATATTGATGAAATGCCTGAAATTGCATCTTTATACTTAAACAGATTAAGAAAAAAAATGAAATTACAAGCGGATCCTACTGTAAATTTTTGTTTTAAGATGCTTCACTCCAATGACACAACTTTAAAAAGAGTTCTGAATAAACATTTGACAATTGATTGTAATTATAATACTTATAAAATTGATGGCTTGCCTCCTGGTCCCATAACTACACCCTCTATATTTAGTATAGATGCAGTTTTAAAAAACAAGAAAACTAATCACTTATTTATGTGCGCTAAGGCCGTAGAAAATAAAAAAGAAAAAAAAGTTTGTTTTTTTGACTCCCATATTTTTTCTAAAAATTATTTTCAACATATTAAAAACGCAAAAAAATATCAAAATGCTATGAATAAATATGAAAAAGGGTATCAAATTTGTTTTCCTGACAGAGGAAATTGTAATTGTAATTAAATGAGTTTTTCAATTGGAGATAAAGTTATTTTTGTAAATCAATCTAGAGATGGTATTGTTATTAAGATCAAAGATGATAATATTCTTATAATTGAAAGTGGTGGTATTAAATTTGAGGTTTGTAAAGATGAAATAATTAAAGTTAATAAAGAGTCGGAAAGTTTTTATCAAATCATTAAAGATATTAAAACAAGTAAAAAACAAATTGAATTCTATAATAAAACACCAGAAAAATCAAACCAAGATTATAAAGTTCTTATTTCTAAAGATTTTGAATTAGATTTGCATATTGAAAAGATCATTGACAATTTTAAACATTTAAGTAGTTCTGAAATTTTAGATATTCAAATGAATGTGTTTTATAAAGCTATTTTTAAAGCTAATGATTTAAAATTACCATTTCTAATTGTTATTCATGGATTAGGTAAAGGAGTTTTAAAGTCTAAAATAACTAAATTTTTGAAGGATAATGATGCTTCATTTTTTGAAGAAAGTCCATTATTTTATAAAGGAGGAGCTACTAGAATAAATTTATTTTAGTTGAAATTGCCTTATCGCTTGATGTAAATTCAAGAGGAAAGTCTGGACAACACAGAGCGCCATGCTTCCTAACAGGAAGAACTTTAAGTTAGCAAGTGCCACAGAAAAAAACCGCCATTTATGGTAAGGGTGAAAATGTGAGGTAAGAGCTCACGAGATTTAGTAGTGATATTAAATTTGGGTAAACCTCATGGGTTGAAAGGTCAAATATACTGAGATGTTTTCTTTAAAAACAAAAGACTGCTCGTTTTTACTCAGGGGGTAGACCGTTTGAGTTTAATAGTGATATTAAACCTAGATAAATGATAAGGACTTTTTAAGAAAAGTACAGAATCCGGCTTATAAATTTTAACTATTTTAAAAAGGGATACTT
>Ga0160423_10003957_pt1 | contig 12251 bp, 6 predicted proteins | sample CRUFie14St8metaG_FD_108191 | JGI IMG/M metagenome (GOLD analysis project Ga0160423, IMG submission 108191) | Marine microbial communities from the Costa Rica Dome - CRUD Field 142mm St8 metaG | ecosystem: Environmental > Aquatic > Marine > Oceanic > Photic zone | place: Costa Rica: the Eastern... | reverse complement strand
CCACGGGCATGGCCAGGTGAGCCTCAAGCCCGCTCCGCCGAAGAAGTCAAACAACTACGACTTGCCGCCCGTGGCCAGCCACGGCATCTGGGGAAAGGACAGAGGTTTGGCGCCCAAGCAGAGTCACACATCCAACACGAACAGGGCTGGCCACGGTCAGAGAGCGATCAACTATGGCAGGAGGCGGCACAATATCCGCGGCCACGGGGACGGGTATGGTTGATTGTCTCGGTAGACGATAAACATGTATATTTACAAACAAAAAAGCAATAACATTGCCTTTCCTCAAAGCCAAGAGGCTGGGCTTAATCGCCATCTGGCTCGATTTTATTCTACTCGGCCAAAATCCAGTCAAGTCTCTAAAAATCCTGGAACCACTCTTCTCCATGGTATGGCTCTATGGGGAAAGCATACAAGTATGGCTCCGGAATTTCCTTCAAGTTTTGCTTGATCACCTCTGGCGGTGGCAGCGCAGACTCGATCAACCTGCTCCAGGGGAAGTCGTTGAACCAAGGGTGTTCCTTAATTCCTCTAAGGCCATCCGCTGTTGAGCCCAGCCTCTCGCTTGGCTCCTTCGAAAGCAGTTTCGTGATCAAGTCCTTGGCCTCCTCGCTGATGCCCTCAGGGAAGCTGAATTCACCAGCCGTGGTGGCCTTGTAGATCGCCAGCTCGTCGTTTCCGCTGAATGGTGTCTCGCCAGTCAGCAGGAAGTAGGTGAGCACACCGAATGCCCACCAATCCACCGATTCCGAATGTCCCACGTTCTCAACAATCTCTGGAGCCAAAAACTCTGGGTCTCCGCAGATGGTGTACGTGTACTCGCCCGCATTCTCGGCTGCGTAGCGGAAATCGGTGAGCTGAACAACACCATCCCTGGTGACGATGATCGTCTCAGGAGAAAGCCCTCTGTAGATGACTCCGGCCTTGTGCAAGTGGTCGATGGCCAGGGTGATGGAGGCGCAGACAAACTTTGCAGACTCCTCCTTGAACGCTCCTGTCTTCTGGAGCAAGTCATCTAGAGTGCAGTGGGCTCTTGTGTAGATGAGCTCCACCAGCACATTGTTCGTCTTGTAGGACTTGACAACAGAAGGAACAAAAGTCGAAGCGGGAACGCTGCGCACGATCTTGCGCGCCCTCATGACATTCTTCTGCCTTCCCTGCTCAGTGGCCTTCCTGGTGGAGGTCATCCTCGCCGTGTACTTCTCCTTGGTCTGATTGCTGAACATCAGGACCAAGGCGTCGCACTGGTTCTCGTACACAGTTCCGATGGGCTCCAGGTCATCTAGGGCAAAGCTGGCCATGATCCTGACGGAGGGCCTCCTCAGGACCGCCTGCTTTCTGCTCGCAGTCTGCTCACGCCACTGCCTATCAGCGTCAATGATCATCTTCAAGGGCCCGAGGACTTCCTCAAAGACCTTCCTATTGATGTGCAAGCACTCTACAGGGCCAACAGCAATGACACTGGCGAGCCTCTTCGTGTTCGACAGCAGGGCTCTCTCCCCAAAGTACTGGTTGGCGCCCAGCTTCAGCACCTCCTTTCCTGGGTCGTTTGGATCCGCCCCCTCCTTTCTAATTTTACACACCACGTCTCCTGACCTGATGATGTAGAACTCATCTCCATCCTCACCCTGGCGAATGATGAAGTCCCCGTCCTCGTACTTGGTGCTGTTCATGGTGTCGGCGAGGCGCTGCAGTTGCCCGATTGTGCATGACTGCAGGATTTCCACGCTCCTCAGCGTCTGCAGGAGGACCTTTGGGTCCTTCCTCTGCAGAATGTGCCTGAAGAAACGCCTGTGGAGCTTCCACAAGATTCCCTTGGTCTTTCCCACCACAGAGGCCGCACGGGGCTTACCATAGAGCAGGGCCAGCTCACCAAAGCACGGGTTTGCACCGCTCTTAGTGGTGTATGTGTGCACCAAGTGAGGGGGGCTGTCCCCGTGCTGCACGAAGACATCGTACTCCCCGCTTTGTACAATGTAGAAGTAGTCTCCCCTCTCACCCTGCTTGATGACGGTCTGCCCCGCCTTGACTTCTTCCTTCTCCATAACGTCGTAGATGATCTGCTTCTGCTCGTCCTTGATGTGTGAGAACAAAAAGTTGGCCCTCACCGCCAAAGTGATGCAGTCCAGCTCGGACTTGGACTTGGGGACCTTGACAATCTCCAGCTCGTCCCAGTCCTCCTCCTCGTCCTCCTCGTTGCTCCTGCCCATCTCCTGCTCGATCAGCTTCCTCTTGTCCTTTGCAAGGGCACGCCTGACCGGCCTGTTGGCGTTCGTCATCACCGCGCCGCTCGAGTCCTTCTCGTCGGTCATGGCCGTGGCATCCTTGTCCCACTCCAAGAAAGCAATGATGATGGTGATGTCGTCCGTCCTGGTGTCGTACTGGAGCCACTGCCTGTACGACTCCTCCACGATGGCGTAGGCCGCCTCCTGGGGGTCCGTGTACTCCAAGGCCATGTCAAGCACGGTCTGGGATGAAAGGAACTCAAAGACTCCATCGCTCGCCACGATGAGGGCCTTGCAGCTGGGGTCCAGCTTCCTGGAAAAGACCTCTGGCTCCGCGTAGACCCCGAGCTTCTCCGCGACAAAGTCTCCGACGCTCCTCGTGAACGCGGTTCCGGGCGCGTTGCTGTACGGGGCCCAGATCCTGGGCGGGTCCCCACCGTCCCCCTCCTCAGTGCCCCAGCAGTCTACGTCTGGATCCTTCAGCCCCTCAATCTGGTCGAGGGTCTGAACCCTGGCGCCCGCCTTCCTCACCCTCACGAGCTCGTCAGGCCTGTACGGCGTCTGGTCGTGGGACAGGTCGTGGGAGATGATATGCCCGTTGTTGTACTCTCCAATGATGGCCCTCGAGTCACCCACGTTTGCGACTGTCATGTCCAAACCGTTCAGGTACACAGTGATTCCCGTGGTGCCGCTCAGCGAGTCGTCGATCGGGTGCTTGTGAAGCTGTGAGTTCGCCTCGGTGAAGGCCCTCTGGTGGGAGACCTTATCATTCTTGCCACTGAGAAGGTGCTTCTGCACCAGCCTTGGGATCTGCTGCATAGCAAACTTGGAGCATGCAGTTCCCATCTCCCCGTGCCCATCGAAGACGCCGAAGAACATCCGTTGCGTCTTCTGGCAAAAGTTGGGCAGCAGACACCACGAGTCCTGGTTGAGCTTGTTCAGGTTATCTGGATAGTAACCCCTCTGACTCACGTAGGCCATCTGGAGCGTCAAGCCATGACTCTTGAATTGATAGGTCTCAGTCTCCTTCGATGCCTCGACTCGAGGAGGAGCCTTCTTGGCCGACCTCCTGAAGAGTGGCATCGAGATGCAGCACTGTGAACTTATTTTGACTGTTTTTTGGGACCCACGCGAACAAAAAAAGCTTGTTCAGATCCTCTCCCCAAAGGCTTCGCTCAAGCCAGCGGAAAGTCTGAATCAACCACGCGATACGCTAACAATTCCCCGCGTAAATGCCCAACCACAAACCTCTGCTGAGATCAGTGAACGGAACCGAAGCGCAAGGCCATGTCTTTCGTGTTCCACCCTCGCCCCCGTCTCCGTGTGCTTTGCCAAACACCCAAACCTCTAAAACCCAAACGCGAGGAGCTTCAGCACAGCATTGGCCGAGAACAGCCTCGCCGGAACCGCCCAATTCCCCTTCGCGATGTCGTCGGCCTCTCCTAGGGCTTCAGGGCCCGAACCTCGGTGGCCACCGAGTTAATGCACTCAAGTGTGGTCCCTTGTCCACAAACCTTTTCCGAGCAAGCCCGACAGGTGCTTTGCGACAATCAAGGCCACGCAGACACAGTTCCCGTCGCACACGAAAACGCTTCGAGTGCCTCCTTCTCTCCCGCTCCGAAGAGCCCGCCTTCGTAACCGCGCGCACTCCCTCGCGCCGCTCGCTTCCTTGCTTGTCAAGTCCCTCAATCACCAACAGGGGTAACAAGGTCCAGGGCCCAAGCAGTGTACATGTTTTTCGCCTATTCCTGGGAGCACGAAGCGTAAAATCCCAGTCTACTTGAGCATGCAGACCACTGCGTGCGAATTAGTAGGGATTGCAAAGCAAAGCGAGCAAAGGGCAAGAATCACTTGATGGTCGGTCTTGATTGAAGTCTTGATTGGAATCTTGTACAGGCCCTCAATGAAATCGTACAGTTTTGCTCAAACGTCAGTTCCTCCTAAAATCGAGAAATTCCCGCGACCTGACAACTAAGAAGACAACCCCGCGAGTACTAATCGCGTTTTAGCGCGCCCTTCCTTCCTTTTTCGCGGGTTCTCTTTTGGCTTCGTGCTCCCACCTCACCCCCCCTCCTTGGGCGGCGGAAGAGGAGATGGCAAGGAGATGGTCAAAAAAAATTCTTTGAAATTTCCCGATTTCGATTTCCCCCCCCGAGATAACGCCTTGCCACGAGGGCCGAGGCTCTCGTGAGGGGAGACCGAGGGGCCGGGAGTGAGGAGGTTGAAACGGAAAAGAGCTTCTGACTCCGGGGCGGACGAGAGTCCGCCAAGGTCGGGTGCTGTCCCGGGGACAAACCGAACGCTTCGTCCACCCGCGTTCGGGGGACCATGTTCGCTTTTACCTTCTCCTCGGGGAGAGAGGGAGGAGGAGGGGTGCAATACGGGTTCTACTTCGCGCCCCTCGTCACCTTCGTGCCGCTGTTCTTCAGCCTTCTCAACATGGGCGAGTTCTCTGTCATCGGCAAAGGTATCGGCCTGTTGGCACTCGGGGCTTGCCTTTTGTTGACGCTGAGGGCCGTGGCGGGGGACGCCCTGACGAACGTCCTCGACAACTTCCTGCAGCTCTTCGTTTCCGCTCCCTCGGGATCCTTCTTCCAAAGGGACGCTTTCGGCTTGCGCAGGCGGCGAGGCAGGGGTCGAGGAGCGGACGGAGATCGGGCGAAACGCTTCGACAAGGTCGCCGAGGCACTGCAAAAGCTCGACACTTATTCCTTCTTGGACCGGGAGGCCCTCTCGAAGCTGAGCGTCGCCGAGCTCAAGACGAGGCTGCGGAGGGCCAGCTTGGCCAAGGGGGCTCGGGACGAGGTCTCCCGCAGCAGGAGGAAGGGCCTCCTCATCGAGAAGTCCGAACTCGTCCAGAAAATCTTGGACGAGAGCGGGACGAGCAACCAGATGTGTGCTATTTGCTACTGCGACTACACAAACGGTGACGTGCAGAGGGAGCTCGCGTGCGGGCACAGGTTTCACATCGAGTGCGTCGATCAGTGGATCCTGAAGGCCGCGAGGGATTACTCGCGCCCACCTGCCTGCCCGATGTGCAACGAGCCTGTGAAGTAATTGTGAATGTATTACAATAGTTTCTTTACTCCTGGTAGTCCGGGTTGTCCTTGATGACCACAAAGCCCTCGTTCACCGGCGACATGCTGATGTACTTCTCGGTCGCCAGCTCCATCCTCTCCCCAACCCCGAGGAGCACTGGCGTGTTGTGCGTCTGGAAGCCCGTTATTGTCTTGGGCTTGCCAGCCTGGCCCACCGTGTCCACGGCCTGGCCCACGTGGCAGCTCACCGGCTTGTGCTTCAGCTGGTCCTTTCCCTCCTCCTGCTGAAGGGTGACCACGAACCTCGGCCTCATGGCGGGCACCAGGAGGTACAACAGGTAGTGGCCGGTGCCCAAGATGCTGTCCTTTATGTCAGAGCAGGCAAACATGAAAGACGCGAGGCTGGACAGGGCGACCTGGGACAGGAGAGTCCTGTCCGCCCTTCCGGGAGCCAGGGTCATGAGGCCCTTCCCCAAGTGCAGCAGCCCTTGGCTGCACCTCACGATGAACAAGCTCTGGCTGTCCTTGCAGTAGAAGCCCGAGAGGGCCCTGAGCATGGACGCGATCCTAGCGTGGTTGGTTCCCGCACCCATCAAGCCGAGGGCCAAGATGGCGTTGTGAGCGACCTCCTGCTCCGAGTCGTGCGTCAGGCGCCCCAGAGTGTCCAGCAGGGCCACCTCTGGGTCGCTCATGTGCAGCAAAGCGTAGGCGAGCGGCACAGCCTTCCTCGCCGCCTTGTTCCCAAACTGCAGAATGTGCTCCAGGTTCCTGTGGGCCATCTCTGCGCCCACGTCCTCGGCCATGGCGATCAGTGCGATCGCGAGCACGGACACGAAGTTGGTCTCCCCGTCGATCTGGTCCTGCAGCTTCTCCTTCTTCTCCTCCTCCTTGGTGGTCTTCTCGCCCTCGGCCTTTGGTGCAGGAGGCTCGCACAGCTTGCACACCATGGCCAGCATCTGCTGGACCTTGAGGACGTTCCCAGTGCCGGCGTAGGCCATGGTCTCCACGATGCAAGCGCAGTACTGGGCGAGGTCCTTGTCGACAGTCTTGATGACCTCGAGCACTGCGTCCGCCTCGTCGCCCTTGCCCACAAAGAGAAGCCCAAGCCCAACACAAAGGAGCCGCGCCCCAAGCTTGTGTGCGGGGAGCTCGCTTCCCCGCATCATCAGGACCTGCAGGAGGGTCTGCACGGCCTCGTCGTCTGCCGTCCCGGCGTGGATAAGGCCGAGAGAGAGCCCCGCCGCGCCGACCACGTCCGAGTTGTGGGTGTCGTCCGTGATGATCGGAACCAAAAGCTCGGTGACCGCCGGCCTGGGGTTGCCCGCGTATGCCAGCCCGAGTCCCATGATCGACGCGATCTTGGTCGCCAGGATTCCAGGGGACATCTCCCCCTCGTCGAAGGTGATGTGCTCAGCGAGGAGGGCAAGGGCGGGGTCGCAGTCGGACTGCGTCCCGGCACAGGTGATGCCCACCGCCAGCAGGGCGCCCGCCAGGATGTTCATGTCTTTACTATACAGGTACTTGTCGACCATTGGGAGGCCGCCGTCCACGTCCCACAGCGAGATCAGCCCGATGCTCGCGGTGGCGCTGATCTTCCCGTGGTCCTTGTTCTTGAAGATCAGGTTGCTCTTGCTCACGTTCTCCCCGGCATCCTCCTCAGGGTCGCACACCAGCTTGTCCTTGCAGAAGCCAGCGTTGACAAAGCCGTTGACGAAGGCGTTTGCGAGGTGCTGCCTGGCCGTGTCGATCGCCCCTGCCCCCCTCGACTCCACGAGGTGCTGCTTGAACACGTCCTCGGGGGTCTTGGCCTCCACCACGTCCAGGTCCCTCGCGACTCCGATGAAGTGATCGCTGAGCTTGGCATTGCTCACGATCTCCTCCAGCGTCTCCTTGGCGTCGCCATCCTCCATGTCCTCGATGATCTGCGTCAGGTCCGCGCCGTGGTTGGCGCCCACCGCGATGTAGGCAATCTGGCACTTGAGCAGGAAGGAGTCCTCCTTGAGGGCGTCGCAGGCCAAAAAGCTGTCCCTAAGCCTCTGCGAGTCTCCCAGCTTGATGGCCACGATGCTGGCGTCTGGGTACTGCTTGACCTGGGTGTACAGCTTGTAGGCGCACTCCAGCACGATCCTGTCCTCCGGAGGGGGCAGAAAGTGGCAGGAGGACAGCAAGTACAGGCACACCCTGCCATAGTTGTGCTCATCAATGTGCCTGTCGAGCTTCTCCAGGTGTTCAACCTCTAAGAGCAGGTCCACAGCGTCCGGCTCGCACGAGTGCTTGAGCTGGAAGGGCACGATCGAGTCCACGAGGTGCTCGAGCTCGCCCCTCTCGATAGCCCTCTTGAACTCCAGAACAGGGGGCTTTGAGTCCTCCTCGGCCGCGTCTGCCATCTTGGCGTCTCCGCCCTGGTCCTCCACCTTAGTGGCCTCAGTCTCCTTATCCCCGCCGTCCAGAGCGTGCCAGGCCCTCGTGACCTCGCCCATGAGGCTCCTGGCGTACTCCTGGCCCCAGGGGTCCAAGTCGATCAGAGTGTCTCTAGTGGGCAGGTCGCCTGCCGCATTCGCGGACCCCTCAAGGCGGAACTTGAGGCTCTCGCAAGCCTCCTCACCCGCGTCGCTGTAGGCCATGGCGACCACGGAGAGCACGTCCGCGAGCATCCGGAGGTCCTCGGCGGTCAGGCTCGTGTCCCCCAACCCCGACCCTCCGGACTCCTTCTCCTTGAAGTAGCCGTGCTTCAGGCGCGCGTAGTGCCTGCCGAGGAACTTGAGTGCCTTAGGGATCGCCGCAACCGTCTCCGACGCCATCCTGACCTCCTTGCGCAGCTCCTCGATCGCGTCGCGCCTCGCCGACTGCTTCGGGACGGGCGCCGTCTCGTACTTTGGCTCGCCGATCGCGGTCCCGACGAGGCTGTCGAGGTGCTGCTGTAGCTCCAGGTCCTCCTCGGACAGGGTAGACTCCTCCTTCTGGCCCTTCTTCCCGGCCTTCTTTCCCGCGGCCGCGGGCTTCTCATTCTCCTTCCCCTTCTCCGTCGACGTCATGATGTATGTCTCACCCGATCGCCACCGCTGCTGTCACGCGCGATCACTTCTCGCACCCGATCTGCGTCGAGGGTCTCGGCCGGACCGCGGTGCCCCCACCGGCCGTCACTCCTAAACCCGAAAGGCGCAAACGAGGATCCAACCAAACGGTTTGGTAAGATCCTCGCCCTTGTGTCTCCCCTGTCTCCCTGTGTCACGGACTCCCCGCGGCACCTTCTGCGTGCGCTGGCCACCACCTCAACTCACCCCCTTCCCTCCTCGTTCAGCTTTCAAATCGATCATCTGACTGAGGGTTCGACCGGAAATTTATGGAAATATTGCCCTCTTATTTCGCGGGAAGAGGTCTTGCAGAGCCGAGAGAGAACGAGAGAGAAACGGACGCGCCTGGGCGAGGTATGGCGGTCCCCGGGACCTCCCCGGCGCCCCGCGGGATACGTGGGATGAGAGACAGATGGCTAGCCCGTAGGATCTCCGCCACCGGCACGCGGGAGGACGAGCCCTCGACGTCCGCCTTCGTTGCCGACGTCGCGCGGGAGGGAGAGTGCCACAGCGCGGGGGACGGGGGGGAGGTCGACCTGTACAGCGCTCTGAGAAACGCGGCGTACCAGTGCAGGGCGACCACTTGGTCAGCATCATCCAACGGGGGGCGGAGCTCTGCCTTTCTTAGCGAACTGATCCACCGGTTGCAAGACCTCAGGGAGGAAAGCAACGACGAAACCGTGGGGCGCGTGTTGCGTCTGATTGGGCTGCTGCCCGTCCAGCAGCAGCGGGACGCGCTCTCGGTGCTGCACGAGAAGACCTTGGGCTGTGGCGAGGATGGAGTCTTTGCGTCGAAATTTTTGGAACATGTCGTCGGGAGGGCCGCGAGCGTGTCGCCTTGTGGGAGGCCGCCCAGGGAAGGCGGGGCGTCGTGCGCATCGCTCCTGCGGAAGCTGGCGGCCCTCGACTCGAGGTCGCCACCGAAGGAGAGGGACGTGGGCGAGGACCCGGAACTTCTCGCGCTCCTCGCGGACGTGCTGCTTTCCCGCGAGTCGGAGGAGGCTGCCGCGGAGGCGATCGAGTTTTTGACCTCAACGGTCGTGAACAAGCCAGCAGGCTCGGCCCCGTGGCGCAGGGCAGCGATCGAGATCGTGCTGAACGCGAGGCTCGGCCCGGGCGGCGCCGGAGACGCTGACCTCGATGAGATCTATTCTCTACTCGCGCGCCACCAGCGGGCATCCCTGGACGCAGGGGCCGCCCCATCACGCAGCCTTCTGAGGTTGGGGACCCTGGCCGGGGGCCTTGGCCTGTTTCGGCGGGAGGCCAAGGAGCCTGGGAAGCGTTCTCGTCCAGACGTCCGCGACGGCGCGAGGAAGCACCTTCTCGGCCTGCTTCTGATCAAGTTGGAGACGATCTTTGGCGGTGGTGGGGCCGGGCTGGAGTGCAGGCCGACGGGGATCCACTCGAGGATGAAGGAAGTGCTGAGAGAGGCTTTGGCTACCTGCTTCGAGTACTGGAGCGTGATGAACGCCATGGCCACGCACACGAGGGCGGTCTCCAGCCACCATAGGCACTACGCCGCTTCGCGTAATTTGGCGGGCAGCGCCGATGCCGCCTGCCCTGTCCCCGCGGCCACAGAGCCGAGGCTAAAGCTGGCCAGGACGGAGAGGGTCGAGGACAAGGTGGTGGCCCTGCGACTCCTGCATCGGTCCCTTTGGTACCTGAAACGTAGCCGCGAGCCGGCGAAAGAGGCGCTGGGTTTGCTGTCCGGCGCCCTCGGGGAGGAGAGCTTGGAGGGCCTGAGCAAGGTCGCATCTTTAGCATGGCAGCCGAACCAGAGCAGGAACCTGTGGCTGTCCAGCACGCAGTACTTCGGGTCGAAGCCCCACGTTTGCCTGGCCATGGTCTTTGGGCTGGTCCTGCACTTTGAGCTGTCAGGAACCTCAGATGCAATGGTCGTCCGGGCCATCTGCGCCGTGGTGAAGGACCTGGAGCCCATGGCGCGCCTCGAGTCCCAGCAGAGGGCGTTGGGGCTGCAGGCCGGGAGGGTGAGCCAGGAATCCGTGTACAGCACGATCCTCCGCGTCCTGTTGATGTCGGCTTTTCTGGCAGAGGCCAGGTCTCCCGAGTGCGTGCCTTTGATCCTATCCTGCCTTTTCGAGTATAGGCGCAAGGACACCGAGCACCTGCGCGCCGTCCTGCCGGCCTTGGGGGACGCCGTGCACGAGGAGGACCTGACGAGGGCGAGCGGCTTGTTCTGCGACCTCGCACGGAACTTCCACCTGCCGATCTTCCAGCTCAAGGTGAGGCTGGGTTCTGCAGGGAGTGTGCAACGAGACTTGCAAGAGGAGGAGTTCTTCCGAGGGCTCTTCTCTGTCGTCGAGCTGCTGCTGAAGATCTCGGGCGCACCGATCCGTGGCGCCCTCCTCGTGCAGTTGGGGCAGAGCCTGGCTGGAAGGCTGGGATCCATGGCGGGCGGGGAGGCCTCCCTTGCCAACATCAGCGCTGCCCTCGTGATGGCCGAGGGTTGCCTGGAGGTCCTCGAGGTCCTGCTGAGGGGCTGCGGCCCCGGGCTGGACCGCTGCGGGGACAAGCTCAAGTGCCGGATCGAGCAGGCCGGCATGGTATTTGACTTCGTTCTCGCAAAATTCATCCACTTGATGAAGGCCCACAAGGCCTCTGGTGGCGGCGGGCCCGAGCAAGTTGGCGTCTACGAGGGCGTCAAGGAGTTCGTGACCAAGTGCATCGAGACGTTCTCGATCCAAAGGGCGTCCAAGAAGAGGCCTCCGCAGGGGAATGGCAAGTCCGCGGGTACAAAGGACGCAAAGACGCACAGGCAGAGGACTGCGGAGGCCAAGGCTGAAGCGAGGGCCAAGGAGGCTAGGAGGCGGAACAAGAGGTTGAAGAGGTCCAGCAACGCCTTTGTCGACGCGGCCTTGAGGGGCGAGGGGTACCGCGCGAAGGAGGACGGAGACCTGTCCGACCTTGAGGACTTTATTGTTTGCAAGCCAGGCCGGGACTATGACAAGGTCCTCGCCAAGCGCACCCCCAGTGAGGCCGCTCTACTCGGGAGGATCAGGGGGGCTGTGGCGAGAGGAAACGAGGAGGCGGAGGAGGATCCGATCGAGTCGCCGACCTCCGCCCCGGCGCGCGAATGACCAGTAACCGAGGCTAACTCCCGTTCAGTATCGCAGCATTGTTGAGATTACCATTTTTTTGTTGTTGGATCGGAAAGATCTGTGTCTTGTGCTTGCCCCCTTTCCTCTCAGAAATCACCAGCGGGGGCAATCGAGGGTATACTCGAGGCTGAGAGGACTGCGAAAGCCACCATGTCGACCCCATCGAGGAAGGTAGGCGGGGCAGCGCAAGCCCTCCCGTCGCCGAAACCCCAGGCCCAACTGACGGAGCGACGACGACTTTCTCTCCTCTCCACCCTCGCCCTCGCAGAGGCTGATACGTGACTTTAAGAAGCTCACCAAGGACCCACCCACCGGGATCAGCGGCTCGCCAGTCCCGGAGAACATCATGCGTTGGAACGCCGTCATCTTCGGGCCGGAGAACACGCCATGGGACGGCGGGACCTTCCGACTGGTCCTGGAGTTCACGGAGGACTACCCGAACAAGGCCCCAAACGTGAAGTTCGTGTCTGACATCTTCCACCCGAATGGTGAGCGCTGCCAAGGAGAGCGGCGGCTGGCGCAGGCCCTTGGCTTTCTCTCCATCTATCTATCACTGCGGGTGCCCGACCTACCGCCATTCCCCTCCGCGTGCTGACTCCGCCCCCGCGCCTCCTCCTCTCGCACCTCGGTGTGTGACCGACGATGAACGACGATCTCGCCGCTCGTTCTCCCCTGACTTCCCCCCCCCCCCCCCCCCCCCCCCCCCGCCCCCGCGGCGCGCCGCCCCCTCCGCCCGCTTTGCGAACAACCACGCCCCCCCCCCCCCCCGCGGCGCCCCCTTCCCGCCCCCTCTCT
>Ga0160423_10003954_pt1 | contig 12255 bp, 22 predicted proteins | sample CRUFie14St8metaG_FD_108191 | JGI IMG/M metagenome (GOLD analysis project Ga0160423, IMG submission 108191) | Marine microbial communities from the Costa Rica Dome - CRUD Field 142mm St8 metaG | ecosystem: Environmental > Aquatic > Marine > Oceanic > Photic zone | place: Costa Rica: the Eastern... | reverse complement strand
GCGTTAGTTTTTGTTGATTCTGCATTTGTTTTATTTGCAGTAATTTGTTTTTGAACACCTCTTGATGAATCAAATATTGCATTGTCTTCTGTATTGCTTCTTCTTTTTACCCAAACTAAATCAGGCTGAAAACCAACCCCTGTTATTGACTGTGTGCTACCATTTCCTGTATATAAAACCGTGTTGAAATTTCCGGATGGTAATACATTGGTAACTGTTATGCTATAAGCTCTAGATGCTGTTTGATTTTCATTATCAGTTGCTGTCACTGTAAAGTTGCTTGTAGTATCAGCAGATACGCTTGGCGCTGTACCTGTTATAGCACCTGTAGAAGAATTTAAACTTAATCCTGTTGGAAGCGCTCCCGATGTTATTGCATACGTGATAGCACCCCCATCTGGCTCTGTTGCTGCCGCTGATAAATTAACAGTACTATCCTCATCAACACTTCCTAAACTTCCAGCTGCATTTGTAAATGCTGGAATTCCATTATATGAAACAGCGTTAGCCGCAGTTGCTGTTCCTCCGTCAGTATTAGTAATCACTAAAGTATATGTTCCCGCTGTTTTTGCTGGGGCTGTTACAGTTAATTGGGTTGAACTATTTCTTGTGATACTCGACGGCGTTGCACCTCCGATTGTAATGGTAATTCCTGTATTAAATTGTGTTCCATTTATAACCAAACTTTCACCTCCCGCTGGATCTAATGCTGTGGCACTTCCGGGGTAATCGACAGATGTAAATGTAGGTGGTGCAACACCCATTCTAAGCCAATTATTGCCATCATATACCTCTGCATCATTTATAGTTGTATTAAACCTAAATTGACCAGCAACTGGAGAACCTGGTCTCTGGGCTGTTGTACCTGAAGGTAATTTTACAAAATCAGTATCGTCACTGAATCCTAAAAGGTTTTTATCTAATTTAGTTAATGCCATTATTCAGGTTTAGAAGGTTTTGTTTCTGGAAAATCAGCTGTTGAAGGCCAATCTCTTAATTCTTGTCTATATGTAATCCACGCATCTCTGTTTGCATAATCTGGAGTTTGAGCAATTCTATCTGTAGTTTGTAATTCAGAATTTCTCCACTGTTTAGCTTGCTCTTCTGTTATAGGAGGTTCGGTATATGAAAAAACTCCATCTATATAGTCATAACCTATTTTTATTAAATCATCCTCTAATAATATAAGCTCTTTTTCATAGCTTTCTGCAAACTCTGCATTCGCTATAATTATATCTTTTACTTTATTGTTTTCTATAATTCCGTATCTAGCCATTTTAATATATTTTATTCAAACCAAATTATTCTAACAAATCCGCTTGCCGCATTATTACTTAAATATGAGCCATTACCTGTATTTGCATAAGGTGAATTTACACCACCTGAATTATCATAAGCGCCGCTACTAGGTGCGCCACCCGCACCATAACCACCAAAAAATCCTGCTGAAGCTGCACTTGCATACCAAGTATCTCTTGAAACTGCCCCGAAACCTGGATGGTTTGGTACTGATAATCCAGCTCCACCATTAGCTGTTATAGCTGTTCCACCTGCTGAATTAAATGCTATAGTTGTATTTCCCCCGTTAGCATTAGAGCTTCCGCTACCACCAGCCCCAATTGTTACAGCACATCCAGTCGTTGAAGTTAATGTATCATATCCCCAAACTACTCTACCACCTGCTCCCCCTATGTAAGCATTATCATTCCAACCTCTTTCTCCTCCTCCAACTGCAAAATATCCCACTCTACCACCTGCGTCAATTAAAGCTTGTGTTGGCGTAAATGTTCCACTAGATGTAAAATCTTGATATTTTGGCATTGATCCTCCGCCACCTGCTGCTGCTGGGAAAAAATCTGTAAAATTACTCATATTATTGTCCTATTATTACCCATCCTTGGGCTGTTCCTGAATATATTAGTTCAAAACTTGCGTTTTCATCGTCGAGTGTCATAGTAGTATTACTACCCATTATTTTATCTGTTCCATTTGGAACTACCGTACACGTTGTAGTAGCTGATCTATTACTAATTTTAATTGAATCACCTACCGTACCTGCTGGCAATGTTAACGCAGCACTTGCTGTAAATACATATAAATTACCTGCTGCTGCAGTTGTTGCTCCTGTAACTATTGTTACACCGTATTTTATTGGAGTTGTTGGTATTGTTTGCGTATTTGTAATAACAAAATTACCTTCTGACGGATTTGCAACGCTTATACCTGTTCCTGCCGTTACACTTGATGGGGAAACAACTGTTGTTGCGTTTATACCACCTATACTTCTTATTTCAATTGATGCTCCATTTGGCGGTGCTGTACTAAATGTTAACGTATTACCCGATAAGCTTAAAGTACTATTATCTTGTCTTAATCCAGATATATAAGCGTTTACCGCATGTAAATTAGCAGGTGTAACACTTAGTGTATATGCTGTTGTTGAACCATTCCCAGTAAAGCTATTTGTTACTAAAGCATTCGCTGTTACAGATACAGTTCCTAATTTCATTACCTCAATACCATAACCATTTTGCGGTGCTGTTGAAAATGTAAGCGTAGTTCCCGAAATACTATAAGTACTTTTATCTTGGTATACACCGTTTATAAATACCCATGTATTATTTTCATCTGTTACTTCTGCCCCCAAAGTAAACGCTGTAGCGCTCCCATTTCCAGTAAATGTATCATTACTCATACCAGATAAAGAAAGCTCTTTAAAATGCACTAATTCAATTTCTGAGCCATTTGGTGGCGCTGTTGAAAATGTTACAGTACTGCCTGATGTAGAATAATTACTTTTTGATTGATAAACTCCATCAATATATATTTGCGTATTATTTTCATCACTAATAGTTAAACTACCTATAAAAGCAGTTGTGCTTCCATCACCAGTAAATGTTTCAACTTTTGATATACCGCCTGCTAATGTTGTAAAATGTATTATTTCAATTTCAGCTGTATTAGGAGGGGCTGTACTAAAAGTTAATGTAGTGCCATTCGTTGAATATGTATCTTTACTTTGATAAACACCATCTATATATACTTGTGTTCTTGCTTCATCATCTATTGAGGAGCTTAAAGTGTAAGCCGTTGTGCTTCCGTTTCCTGTAAAAGTATTTTTTTGTGCTACTAGCTGCGCTGAGCCACCAGATGATGCAATAGTAATTGTATCAGTAGATGCGTCTGTAGTTAAAGTAACATTATTACCAGCTACTAATGTTAATGTATCTGTGGCACTATCAGCAACAACACTTGATTGACCAGCTATTGCTATTGTTTCAAATGAGTTACTTGCCCCAGCACCTGCTGAATCTGTTCCAGGAGCCCATTGACTTCCGTCCCATTTTAATACTTGACCTGATGTTGGAGATGTGTTTGATACATTAGTTAAATCTCCTATTGCTGCATTTAAAGCAAATGTTGTTCCAGCTAAACTTATACCAGTGCCTGCGCTATATGTTGTATTTGTATCTGTTGATGCAAAAGTTATAGTGTCAGTTCCTGGAGTTGTTGTTATTGTAACATTTGATCCCGCTGCTAGTGTTAATGTATCTGTTGACGAATCAGCAACTACATCACTTTGCCCAGATACAGATATAGTTTTAAAACTTTCTGTTTGTGTATTGGTATCAGTAGAAGCTATAGTAATTGTATCACCCGTTTCAGTTATTGTAACATTGCTTCCAGCTTCTAGTGTTACATCGTCTGTAGATGAATCACTTCCTGTTAATCTAATTATTGCATCGCTACCGCTTGTAACACTATTTATTGTATATGTTGTATTTGAACCAGCGGCTGTAGCTGTACCAAATTTAACATAACTACCCATTAAACTGTGGGCACTACATTGATAAAATAGAACAGGAGGTGTTGAAACAGTTGGTATAATTTGGGTATATGCTCCTGAGCTACCCGCTGTACCGCTAGTTGTTACTCCTGTTGTATATGCTGTTGTTTTAGCAGCATCCTCATAAAATCTTAATGGATGACTACTATTCGAACTATCAGATTGATCAAATTTATAAGTATTCCCTGGCGTAAACTCCAAATAAGCTCCTTCAACGCCGTCTATTGTATATCCGCTTGAACTACCATTACCATACTCAGGATGAGCTGCTGTTTTAGTTACAACCTTTACAATAAGCGTCTGGGCCGCATCACTATGCAATATAGCTCGATGCCCCGAAAGCTCTAATGGTGACTTAAATTTTACACCCATGAATTATGTTTTAAATTTTTCTAATAAGGACTCTAATATCATTTGTAGAAGGAGCAGCCGTAAATGCTACCGTTACTACACTTGTAGATGTTCTTGTTACATCAGCTATAACTGTTTCGTAACTTGACGCATCATAAAGTTCAACTAATACATCTCTTGTCCCTAAATTATGCGTTACAGTATAAGATGTTGCTGATCCATCTCCTATTGATGTTTTAAAGGAATCTGCAGCTGTTGATATATTGTAATAATTTGAACCATCAGTTGTTACTTCCCAATCATCATCTGATTCATTCCATCTTAACGCAACATTTGTTGAATCACCTCTTTCGATTTCAATTCCCGCATTTTCTGAGGGCGTTCCTGTTGCATTACTATTTAATACAATAATATTATCAGCAAGCTGAATAGTTTCTGTATTAACAATTGTTTGTGTACCTGAAACCGTTAAATTACCTGAAACTAATAAATTATTTGTTACTGTTAAATTATTACCTATTGTAACGTCATTTGGTAAACCAACTGTAATAGTATCACCTGATACAGAAGTTTCAATTTCATTAGTTGTACCTGCTACTGTTAATGTATCTGTTCCTAAAACAACGCCATTATCTGTTCCAGAATCTGCTGCAATATCAAGCGTTGTAGTTATTGAAGCTGTTCCAGCTGCTGTTAAACGACCATCTGCATCTACCGTAAATGTAGGTATTGCTGATGAAGACCCATAAGATCCTGCTGTTACAGACGTTGCTGCTAATTCATTTGCACCTATACCCCCTGCTTTTACTCTTAAAGCGTCGGAGTTTACCTCTATTGTAGAATCATCAACCGCAACATTTAATGTTACAGAACCAGAATTTCCCCCGCCTGTTAAAGCATCACCTGCAATAACTTCAGATATATCACCAGAAATATTAACAAAAGCTGATCCATTATAAATATATACTTTTTTATTTCCAGAAGTAGAGTTATAATATATTTGTCCTTCAACCGGACTCGAAGGAGCGGTTCCTAAAGGATGTATTACAGCGTTTTGTAATTCATTCTGGTTTAAATTTAAATGTGTTAAATATTTTAAAGCCATTTTATTAATTTATATATGCTTTACCGCTAAAAGTAGCTGAAAAGCTTATTGTTAATGAATTATTATTTGTATATGCTACATCTCCTATTACGAGATTATTAGCGGAGTCAACTATTGACACAGAAGGAAATTTTCCTAAATTATGTGTAATTGACCATGTATTTGATGCTGAGCTTTGTGTATGAACAAATGTTTTGTCTATATTAGATGTACCTTTTGTTATACCATAAGCTTTTGTGTCTATAAGAGAACCATTACCAGCTAAAAATGAAAGCTGAGCATCAAAAAAATCTGTTTCTCCTGTTCTATCTGTTAAACTAGTAATTGTATAATTTCCAAAATTATTTGTATTATCTAATTGAAATATAAATACTTCTTTAACATCCGTGGAAGCTAAAAATTGTAAATATTCTGTTACATTAATTTCATTTGCATTTTCTTTACTAATTACTAAATCTGTGATTGCAGAAAAGGCTGTTCCTTCTCCCGAGCCATTTGCAAAGGTAATTGTTCCATCTGCTCTTGGGCTTACTACAGTTTTAAATATAAAATTAAGCTGACCACCTATACCTATTTTACCTGTATCATTAAAATTATTTGCAATTGCTTGTGCATTAAATTTTTTGGTTAAACCAGTCTCCCCATCTGTACCTATTAAAGTATCAGCGTTTGCCATGGAGGTATCTAGATTGTACTGATCTATTTTAGGCATTTATTAATTTTTTTGTATTGTTTTAAATTTTTCTGCTCCACGTGAACCAAAATATGCTACATATACCGTTATAAGAAGTGATTTTAAAAGATCAACCCATCCGCTATCTACACTAAAATCTAACCCCGTAGAGTCTATAAATATTAAAAGCATCATACATACAGTTAAAAATATTAATGTTAGAGGCCTTGTGTTTTTCGAAAGCCAAGAATCAGACTGCATGTCTGCCTGCCATCGTTTTGAAACCTCTTGCATTTCAACTGTATCTTGATGCAATAATGCTAAAGCTTTTTCTTTGTCTTCTGGTGGTAAAGCTGGATCCTTTTTAATTAAATTTTTAACTAAACCAAATACGCCTTTATCAGGTAATACGTCACCTAAGCTGCCTATTATATTTGATCCAGCTCCAGCTAAAAATTTACCTACAGCAGTGTCTTTAAGCTTTTTTCTATTTTTGGACATTACTTTTTGCCTTTTATAATATCAATAATATTTTTAAATCCAGATTTAACATTGTCAACTTTTTTATCTACCGCGTCTGGTACATAATTATCGTTTTCATCTTTTGTTATACCTTTTTTATTTAACCAAATTGCAAAAATAATTATTGCTGTTGCTACTAAAACAAGTAGCGCTAAAATTGTAAGTATGTTCATATGATTATTTTTTATAAGGGAATATTTTATTTAAAGCATCGCGTCTTCCCTCACAGCCGCATGGTACATTTAAACCTTTAGATATAATATCTGTCATAGTTTTTATACCAGTTGCTTTTGTTACTTTTTCTATTGAATCTCCTAAACCTTTTGATTTCATTTTTTTCTTCGTATTGATTTAACTCTTCTTGGTTTTCCCGCTGGTTGACCCAATCTTTTCTTTTCTGCTATTTTTTTTCTTTTTTCAGATGCAGACATTTCTGAAGCTGTTTTAACAGTTTTACTTGAAACTCTTTTACTTGGTCTACAATAAGGCACTCCCCTTTTTTCACCTTTAGTTCTTCCGCAAGGTTTACCCGTGCGTACATCAACCCATTTTTCTTTAAACCAACGTTTTAAAGCTAATCCTTTTTTTGTTTTACGTACAGCCATTATTTTAATAATCCAGCTTGTTTATAAGCTTTTTTTAATGATTTTTTAGGTAATTCATTTATATGATATATATATACACTTTTTTTAGTATGCGTTTTTCCACTCATTAATCTTCCTTTTGAGTCTTTATGAGTTTGGCCACGAACTATTGTGCCGTCTTTTTTAAAGTGCGGTACCCCTTTCATTTCTTTTTTGATTTATTACCCCAATTAGAAGCGCCCACCTTTCTACATTTAGCTAATGCCCCACTTGCATACGCAGATGGAAATACTCTATATCTAGCTTTTACTTTGTGGTAACATGCGTCTTTTTTTGCCATTTTATTGAACTTTAAGTCTGTTTATAGTTTCTTGAATATCCTCCAAAGTTGCTTCAATTTTCATTTTTAACCCCGCTTCAAATTTTGCCATCGGACGTTGATTTTTATAGATAATTATTGTTGGAACGGATTTTATACTTTGTTTTAACGCATCAGTTTGTTGTTCAACATAAGCATATTGTACCTTTACATTTCTTAGTTTTTCTAATCCTTTATATGCGTTTGCATTATTCCATTCATAATTAAAATGAACAATAGAAATATCTTGGCCATAAGAAAATGCGGTGAATAGTAATGCTAAAATTAATGTTCTCATATTAGTCCTTTCTTATTATTTCATATAATTTTTCGTCAATTTTATCAAGCTTATCTGAATTTTCTTCAACTTTTTGTTGTGTACTAATTATTGTTTCTCTTATTAATTGATCTTTTAAATCATATTCGGTTCTTGATACTTCTGGTTCTGGTAATTCTTTTGCAAGCTCAATTTCGCTTTGTAGGCTATACCACATCCCTGTTACGGTTACAATAACCATTCCGATTGTAATTAAATTTTCTATGCTAATATTAAATTTTTTCTTTTTGATTTCTTCAATATCTAGGTCTGCCATTTTATTTTTTTCTTTGTTGTCTCAGCATTTTAAAATCTGCTCCTGTAATTTTATTAAAAGGCGCTGCCATAGCTGCAATTCTTTTTTGCTTAGGAGATAATTGCTGAGGATTTGGGTTGTTTTTATTTTTATTTTTCATTTATGAAGTTTATTAAATTAACAATTCCATTTTCTTCTAGCAGCTTTTCCTCTTTCTGAAGTCCAGCTTTTTGATCTAGCACAAAATGATTTTCTTCTCTTCCAAGCTTTACTTCCTTTTTTTAGCTTAGAAGGAGGCGTTGTAACAGCCGTTTTTAATTTACTTCCAGGATTATCTTTTCTATATTTAGCAACCCCTTTAGCAGTCATACCACCGCCGGCTTTTTTTCCTCTACCTCCGCCTTTTTTGACTTTAGCGTAATATCCGAGTGATTTTTTTCGTGATGGTGCGTTTTTACTAGGCATAATTATTTCTTTTTCTTTTTCATGGTTTTTTTAGTAAGTTTTTTCATTTTCTTACCTTTTGTACCATAACCGTATTTTCCTGGCATAATTTAAAATTTATCTGTTATTATCTTTTATCATATCGTCTATGGACTTATTATATACTTTATCCCGGTATGATTTGTTTTTAAAAAATATACTTTTGCTTCCTGTAGGTAAATCAAGTTCACCAAGCAAAATTTTATATATTCTTGTTATGAGCTGCTTACACTTAAATGAAGTTGTATATATAGTGTATTTTTGATCAGACCTGTTTCGCTGGCGCCAAACATCAATCCATTTATTTCTACGTAGTCTTTCCCATCTGTCTTTATCCCAAGACATAGTATAAACGCCGTTAATAAAATCATTACGCGTAAATCGCGTTTTGCAATCTAAATAAATAAGTAATTCTAAATCAGCATCACTTAAATCATAGGTTTTGCATGCCCATTTTCTTACGAGTCTATAATATTTAAATAAATTAAGCTCTCGTAACTCATTCGCTGATAGTCTCATTATGCAACTAATACAACGTCTGGTTGTTTAATTACTTGATATAATTTATTATTGTATTCAATACCGTGACCTGCTCGTCTATCATAATATATTATATCATTTTCTTTTAATCCTTCCGTAAAATTACCTAAAGAAATAATTTTTGCTTTTAAGTACCTAACGTCATCTACATGCTGATCCATTATAAGAAGACCTTTTTCTTCTTTTGTTTCTTCTTTTATAGGTTCTATAATAATGTAATTATTAATTGCTTGCATAATCTCTAATATTTGAAATTACACAATCAGCGGATATAATTGTTGTTGCAACGCTTACGGCATTAATCAATGCTGTTTTAGTAACTAGCACCGGGTCTATTATACCGTGTTTTACCATATTTACCATTTTTCCTGTTGTTACATCAATACCATTTCCTTCATCTGCATATGGTCCATAATTAATACCCGCGTTTTCAAGTATTTTTTTATAGGGTGCTTTAATAGCGTCACATAGAATTTTTTCTGCTGTATTTTTATTTTTAAGTTTTGCTGAAGCATTATGGAGAGCAACACCACCACCTGCTACAATACCTTCTTTAATTGCTGCTTTTACCGCATAAATAGCATCTTCAACTCTATCTTTTTTTTCTTTTAATTCTATTTTAGAATTTGCGCCAACTTTTAATATTGCAACAGCTCCTGAAAGCATTGCAAGTCTTTGTTCAAGTTTTTGTTTAATAAAAGGGTTTTTTTCGCTTTTAATTTTTTTATTTACTAGATCAATTCTTTCTTTTGCTTCTTCAGGCATTTGTTCTATAGTTATAACCGTTGAAGTTGCGTCTGTTACTGCTTTTATAGCTTGTCCTAAAACATCAGGGTTGATTAAATCTAAATCATCACCTAATTCTTCATTTATTACTTGCGCTCCGGTTATTGTGGCTAGATCTTGCATTGTATCCATTTTAGTCGCCCCAAAACCAGGTGTGTCTATAATGTTTACATTTATATTCCCTTTTACCTTATTCATTAAAAGCGCAGCCATAGGTTGTTGATCCATTTGTGCAACTATTAATAAACTTCTCTTTTCTTTTATAACATGCTCTAATACACTTTGTATTTTTCTAATACTAGGTATTTTAGATGCTACTATAAGGACATAGGGGTTTTCGAGTACCGCTTTGTTCTTTTCCTTATCCGTTATAAGATGCGGAGATTTAACCCCACAATCGAATTGAACCCCATCCACGATTTCGCTGAACGTTTCTTCCGTGTCTGATTCTTCCATTAATACAACGCCGTTGGCCCCAACAGATTTATAAGCGTCAGCTATAATTCGGCCGAGCTCAACGTCATTGTTACAAGATATAGAAGCGACATCCTCCAGCATATCATCCTTTATTTTTATGCTTTTCTTGTTTAAGTAATCCAGGACCTTTTCCAATCCGCTATTTACAGCATCTTTTATTTCACGTACTGTATATGTGTCTGAAGCTTCATTCATTTCCTGGAGCAGAGAATGAGCGAGGACGGTTGCGGTGGTGGTACCGTCACCCGCTTCTCTGACTGTTTTTTTTGCTGCTTCCTTAATTAAGGTTGCACCTATGTTTTCAACTGCGTCCATCAATACTACTGATTCTGCCACAGTTACACCGTCTTTTGTTATTACAGGGTTTCCCATTGTGTCTTCATATATAACACATTTACCAGAAGCCCCTAGAGTTGATTGCACCGCATTTGCAAGCTTATCTACCCCTATCATTATTTTATCTCTGGCATCGCTGCCGAAAGATAAATTCTTTACTATCTCACTTGGGTTATGTAATTCCATTTAATTATATTTTATTCTACTATACTTAATTACACAAATTTAACGTTTTTTAGTACCCTTTCCGCCATTGCCTCTGTTTACTTTTACAGAAACAAATCTACCTCTTGTATGATCGTAATCCTTCCCTTTTAAATTCATACCTCTTTTCAGTGCGGCACGTCTCTTTCTTTGGTTTTCCGCTTTTTTCATTTTACGATCAGCGGTCATAGCGTACTTCTTATCTCGCAAAGCTTTTCTTTTCGCCGCGAGTGGACTTAACTTTTGTTTTGCCATGTTTCTTTTGTGGTTTTACCTTATCGCGAATTCCTGCATAATTTACGGCAATAAGATGTTTATACTGTTTGTAACTCATAGTTTATATATTACGCGACTATTGGGTATTATTAAATATATCTTTACTACCTATTGTCGCCTTGTAATGGTTTCCACCTATCTTTACAAAGTTACCTAAACAATCTTCAAAGAGTCTTTCAGCAACCGGGGAGATAGCCATCAATTCCTCGGCTCTTCCACCGACCCAAGTAAATATCTCACCCTCCTCGGTTATATACTGATCTTTTGATCTTATGTATTTAATTCTCTTCACGGTATTAAGGTACAAAAAAAATTGATTAGATATAAAGAAGTAATGGGTTACGCTATATTATACGGACACGGGCAAGCACGGGAAAGTCGTTTGTTTACCCCCACCGGGCCCCCTTTCCTGTCTTTTCCTGCAAATCGTTTGCCTTTTCCCGGACAGCACGCGGGCCGAGCACGGTATAGTTATGGTTATAGAGGTGGAGCCTAGCACGATACTATATTGATATTATATATGAATTTTAATTTAATAAATATGAAAACTAAAACAAGTAAAGTAAAAAAAGAATCTAAGAGAAGCATAGTATCTAAAAGGTTCGTAATAAGAAAAAAGTTAGTCGGTCAAGGACTAATCATTAAGTATACAAATTATGATGGCAAAGTATGTGACTACGACCACGACAAAGTATACTACGAAAACCAAGAGAGGTTTGATAACATGGCATGCTTTAAAAAGTATAAGATATACACTCAGAGCTTTAACCTGCCAGCCTTTGTAAGAAATATGAAAGCATATATTTAAATTGTTGTTTTAGTTTGGGGTCTGTGTTGTTTCGAGCAGGCCCTTAACTAAGACCACTAACCCAAGCTTAACACGAATTTAATTTGATATTAATAATAACTAAAACAAATAAATATGAAAAAATTTTATTGGAGTTTAGAAACTCTACAATACTTTAAAAAGAATCAAAAAGAAATAGCTGACTTTGTAAAATACGAATGCGATTTAGAAGAAGGCGAAACTGAAGAAATGTTAATTGAAGATTTAAAAAGACAAATTAAAGTAATATAATAATAATACCGCCTGATAACCGAGTAGCCTAGCTAGCGAAAGGCAGGTGCGTACAGCATGTAT
>Ga0160423_10003952_pt1 | contig 12256 bp, 8 predicted proteins | sample CRUFie14St8metaG_FD_108191 | JGI IMG/M metagenome (GOLD analysis project Ga0160423, IMG submission 108191) | Marine microbial communities from the Costa Rica Dome - CRUD Field 142mm St8 metaG | ecosystem: Environmental > Aquatic > Marine > Oceanic > Photic zone | place: Costa Rica: the Eastern... | reverse complement strand
TTCATGTCTAGCTATAGCTAAAGTCATAGCTATTTGTCTTTCATCCATCCCTTGTCTAATACCTTCAGATACTATTGATTTCATAGCTCTTTCTTGAACTTCAATAGAGACATCACCACCTACCCTAGAATTACCTTTGTTAGGTCTGTCTAGTATTTCAGTTTTGTAGTAAGAATTACTTACAATTTGGTCATCTCTGTACTCTTTACCTAAAGGTGCATAAACAGAATCATCGAATTGTTTAGATATTTCTCTTCCAAGTGGCACTTCAGTTGGATCGTTGTAGTCTATCTCTCTGTAAACAGGCTCATCTACTTTCCCATCTGTAGACTGCACCTCCCTAGCAGTATTAAGCAACTCAGGAGGAGTAATCCCTTCCCTAAAACTTTGAGAAAATTGTCTGTCTGGATCAAAGGGTGTCCTTTCAGGCTCAGGTTGTGGTTGCGGTTGCTCCATAGCTTTTATACCACCTTGGATAACATCGACTACTTCACCTATTCTTTTCATTACAAGGGAACCACCTCTGACAGAGGGATTACCCTCGTTGACAGCAGCAATAGTTTCGACAACTTGTTTACGTTGTTCGTCTACTAAAGTTCCACCTTCTACAGATATGTTAGCCACTAGTCTTTAATCCTTACATCACCGTTGATGTCAGTGTAGTACTCACCCTTCTTGATAGACAAGAATAGTTTTTCATCAGTATCTGTTTCATCTGACCAGAATATTTGCCAAGGGTTACGTAGAGTACCCATAGCTTTTTGTTCTGTCTGTTCTATTTCTCTTATCAAGCTTTGTTCTATGTCATCTGTTGATAAACCTAGTCGCTTCATGTGCTTGATGTAGAACTTCTTTCTATTGGAGTTCTTGAGTACTTTCTTATAGTCACTGTAAGCTGTAATAAACTTGAAACCTGCGTCTTCTATCTGACTACGCTCTAGTGTTTCTAGTCTACGCCCTCTGTCTGCCACCATAGAAGTTACGTCACCATTGTAGTACTTAGAGGCGTACCCTTTTACTAAAGGTAACACAGACTTGTCCATACGTATCTGACCTGTATCTACACGGCTCTCTAAGTCGTACTGTATCTCACCAAGACCAGTAACCTTGAAGTATGAACCTTGATCAGAGCCTGACACTGCAGTAGAGACAAGGTTCAACTGAGCTTTTAGTCCGTCTGCTAGTCTAGCCCTAGCTATAGTAGCTTGTGTTGGATCAAGCTGGTCTATAATCTCTAAGCTTTTGTATGTTTGCTCATTGTAGATTTGAGTAAGTGTATCTGTCTTAAATATCTCAGGAGATGTAGAGATGTTTATAGTTGCTTGTCCTACACCACCTAAGAAGTTGTCTCTGTGCTCTGGTATATTCATACTAGAAGGTTCAACTTTGTTTACCCTCTCGACAGAGGAAAAGAATATAGCATCTTTTCGCTTAGTCATGCTACGATCTTCAGCTTTTTCTATCTCTTCTACATCATGTATGTTAGTTAAACTATTATCAAGTAGAGTGGTCTTTACACCTGTCTCTGTTTCAACCTTGTTTCCAGATACTTCAGAAGCAGCATCAGGTGAAGCGAAGCTAAACAAGTCAACATACTCTAAATCTTGTTTGTCTAAGTTGTTTAAAGCTTTCTTTAGGTCAGTTAGTTTAGTTGACACTAAAGCTGTAGCATCAAAGTTTCCTGATAGCATAGCGTTGGCTACAACAGGATTATCAACTTCCTTCTCGACAAAATCTAGGAGAACCTCAGTGTTTCTGTTGATATGATCAAGAGTTTTAGCTTCTATTCTTTTCTTATCGAAGTTTTTAAGAATGTCTAGCTGTCCTCTGAGCACCTCTATATCATCAAACAAAGGCTTACTTACGTCTGTGGGTAGACCTGCTGGTATCTTACTCTTTATGAAACCGTCTAGGTTAGCTAACTCTACTTCCAAGTTAACTAAGTTTTCAGCCATCACACTCTTACCCTCATCAGCTTCTATCTGAAGACCTAGAAGCACCTTTGACCTCAAGTCTGAAATAAGTGTTCTAGCCTGAGGCATATAGTTTCTTTGAAAGTCAGCCTGATCTGTTACTTGAGAATTTGCTATGTATAAGGCTGCTCCCTCAACCTTTTGCACTTCTTGTATTGCTGTTTGTAATAGTTCTGTCTGTGTATAAGGTTTACCTGTAGCGTCTAGTTTATCTCTAGCTGAAAATAAGTAAGCTCTGTTATCATTTATTGATTTTAAAGCACCGTCTATAGCTGCCTGATTAGGATCAAAACCTAGATAGTCTATGTCTATACCTGTAGCTGAATTAACTAAATCTTTTTCAGCTTGACCAATCTCAAAGCCAGCATTTGTGTACTCAACTATCGCTGAGTTTACTGCAGTTCTAACATTTAGAGGGCTTTGACCTTTTGTTGCGTTGACAGCTTGAGCTAACTTACCGTAAGCTGCTCTCTTTATTGAGCTATCTGTTGGTCCTGATGCTTTTGTAGCTTTGTCATACTGATCTAGTACTTTAAAAATACCATCAGCTATCTTTACTGTACCAGCAACTGCTGCTGCTGATGTGCTTGACGAGGGCATCTTTACTGCTCTCTCGTAAGCTACACCTTCGTCACCAATATCTATGGAAAATCCAGCCATAGTAAATCCTTATCTCATTTGTTGATTAAGTAAATCTGTTTCGTACTCTATACCAAGGCGTATAGCATTTCTATAGTAATTGATAACAGAATCAGGGTTTATTAAGCTTTTTTGTAACTCAATCTTTAGAGTTGCAGAGAGTCTTGACGAATCAATCTCATCACTTATTTCGTTTCTTAGCTTTAATCCCCTTATCATATCATCTTTGTCACCCTCTGTCAAGAGAGAATCAGCAAGAGTTGCTTTTGATCTCAGTCTCTTAGACATATCTCTGTAATAATCGTTCTTTTTGTAGACCATTTCTTGATAGTCGTAGTAGTTTTGTACAGGAGCAGGAGTAGCACCAAAGAGAACTGCAGCAGCAGCCATAGGTTCTAAGTTACCTACTACCTCTTTTCTTGTTCTACTACGATATGACCCTGTTTCTATAAGTTCTTTTATCTTTATGGCCTTATCAACAGTAGAAAGGTTACGGACTAGCTGAGTTAAGTCTTCTCTAACCATCTCAGGTCTACCGCCTACCGTAGCTTTTACAGCAGAGGATGCAACGCCTAGCATATCCCTAGAGATTTCACCAGATGGACCGAATAGAGCAGTAAAGAAACTTTCTTCAGTGAGCTTCTTGTGTGTGTCAAAGAACTGATCTATAGGTGCTACCCTAGTTGCGTAGGCTGTCTCAGTACCTAGAGCGTTTGACAGAAGTGCATCTATCAAACCGTACTTAATTCTGTTATGTGTCTCTACAGCGTTCTCATCACTTGGGTCATATCCTAATTGTTCTGTAAAGTATGATGCCATTTTACCTGCACCAAGACCTGTCAGCCCAAACATTGGCCCCATGACCATGAACATTCTTACACGCTCACCTGCAGTAAAGTTTCTACCTACTACAATGTTCTCCATAGCACGTATACTAAAGGAAAGCCACTGTGTAGGTACTCTCATAGGTCCACTTTGAGCAAGGTTACGTGACTGAGTAGTCATTCTAAAAGTTAGGTCTTGCTCTCTGTTTGTTATCCAAAGCTTACCGTCTGGTGATAGTGGGTCTATGTTAGGTCTTCTTGCTCTGTGCTCTAAGAAAGCTGTCATAACACCAGTTAAACGTGATACTCTCTCACCCTCTCTAAAGAACAGAGTACTGTAATCTAGAAAACTACCTACTTTTTCTTGAGCTTTACCTGTCAGTGTACTTGCTGACCCAAAAGTAGTTGGTCCTTGTAGTTCTATAACTTCGTTATTGATGAAGTTTCTACCACTTTCGTCTAGATACCTAAGTAAAGTGTTTAGTTCAGTTTCTTCTATACCAGAAAACTTTGAAAGTCTTTGAACTGCTAGTCTTCTAGTTGCTGAATCTGGTAGATTAGCTATTACCATAATAGGTGACACAAGACCTAGAGCTTTTAGTCCTTGCCTTGGTGATATTGCAGCTATTGTAAGTGAGTGTATACCCTGCAGTACAAACTGATCAGGGTTGAAGAAACCAAACTTAGAGTAAAAACCTACCTGAAGCAAACGTGACGCAGGGTCAGTCCTAGTGAAGTCTAGTTTCTTACCAGTTTTACCAAATACAAACTCTGTAGCAGAGGATGTGAAGCTATCCCACCTGTCACTAAGCCAAGTTGACTGGTTCATTCTTCTTTTTATTACGTCTTGCTGCTCTCTTAGTTGTGCAGCTAGATCATTGAACTTACCTGTCTTAGTTACCTCAGCTTGCATGAAGCGATTGTAGTAGTCATTCTGAGGTATTCCCTTAGGAAAGGTAACTACACCCTCTGTCTTCTCAGCAAGCTTAACCCATCCAACCATAGCACTTTGAGATGCTGCACGATTGGCGTAACCAAAAGTCTCTGAACCAAACTGATCAGCTATTGTAGAGATAGGACTTGCGTTGGTAGCTTTCTTACCACCAAATTCCATGAGAGGTGTGTCACCACGCTTCATGTTTAGTCTTGTACCTACAACCTGACCAAAGGTCATGTCAACCATAGCTGGGTCTTGTCCAGCCTCATCAAGTTGAATCTTCTGATCCCTAGCCTTGAACCTAAACTCTTCTGTAAATTTAAAGTTGTGCTTTAGTGACAAACCTTTAAGGTCTTCTAGGTCTGTTATATGCTTGTTCCAGTCGTTGTTTGCACGTATAACATCACCTAGCTCATCGTACTGTTCTTTGGATAGCTGTAGGTTTTGAATATCATCAACAGCCATATCATCCATCAAGGACTTTACTTTGCTTGTGATAGCGTTAAGCTGCTTGACAGCTAGTCTTGCCTGATCTTGACCAAAAGACCCTAGTAAAGTCTTAAAACCTGTAGATATTGTGTTACCAGAGAACAAGGTTTGTTGTCTAACAGTGCCTATAAAGTATCTAAACTCTGCGTTTGTTCTAGGACCACCTGCATTGTAAGGCATTACATCTACACGCTCTAGTACACGCACAGAATCTACGTTAGTTACGTATAGATGGTCTAGGAATGTGTTAGGTATCTTGTATATAGGTGTATCACGGTTGACTTCACTTGGCCTAAATGACCCACCTTTACCACCCTTTGCTTTCAAGTCTAGTATTAGCTCATTATCAGGCACACTAGATACACGATAACCTATATCACCAAACTCTTCTGTGATGTTTACAAACTCACCACCCTCAGCTACCACTCTCTTGAGCCTAGCAGAGGACTGAATGTGCCAAGAAGCGTCACTTAAGTCTACTAAAGCGTCATATGCGTCAAGTGTCTCTTTACTTGGTGTAGCTCCGTACATTGTTTTGTACATAGGCTCGAAAGATTCTCTTGTAGGATACTGTCGCATCCATGACAACTCACCATCACGTAGTTGTGTAAAGAAATCTGAAAGGTTTTCTCTTTCTTTTCCTTTTACTTTTCTTATAAGCTTTTCGTAAGGCTTTACTTGATTAGATATTAGTGCCTGACCTGCCTCAGCTTGTAAGAACTTACCGCCAATCTTGTCACCAAGCCTTAGTGTTGCTGCACCAAAGACTTTATTGATAGCATCCTTGACAAAACCACCTTTGTCAAACCTATCTATCTCATCTGGTAAACCTAGGACGTTGACACGTTCCTCAGTTTCTACAAACCAACCACGCCCTTCTTCTTTTTTGACAACCTTTAGGCTAGGGTCTTGTGCAGCTACAGCCTCAGCATCCATCTTTCTTCTGAAAGGAGCACCTGAACCATCCTTACCTAGTCTAACTACTACCTTGTAGTCCTCTGAACCCTCGTCAATTATCTTGGTTCTCTTGACGTTTACTACTGCATCATTGACACTGGCTGATATTCTAGCTGCTGTCTCTTGAGAAACTCTCTCTAAAGTCTCTCTGGATACATACTCACCAAAACTTCCCTTTCTGTTAGCTCTTTCTAAGAACTCAGTGATAGCGTTCTTTCTAACAAAGTCTCTAAATGTAACTCCGTTAGGTCTGCTTGCTGGTCCTGACACAGGGTCTAACTCTTCTGGAAGTGTTCTACCTGCATTTACTGCGTCTGTTTGTGCGCCAGTGTCATCTACTAGCTTACCTGCTACTTCTGCAGCAGCTTCATCACCTTTTACTACTGCTACAGTGTCTACAGGTTTTCTAACTTTAGCTAGAGCAGACACTTTGTTTAGTGTTGTACCCTCTTGACCAGCAAACTCCTTAGCTCCTTTAGTTACTAGAGACTTCAAAGGAGATGATACAGCCTTGGTAGACCCTAGTGTAGCTATATCTACTACACCAAAGACAGCCCAGAGGTTTGCCATAGGATCATCACCTAGGTACGTAGCATCATTAGCTGCTTTGTACAAGTTCCAGATACTGTCTTCAGAAAAGATACCTTCGTTCTTACGTTCTGCTATGTACTCTTTAGCCCAATCCTTGAACTCGTTAGGATCAAGAGTATTGAAAGCACTACGTATATCTCTACCCTCACGGTTAGACCTGTAAGTGATGTTTTCAAAAGCACCTATAGTTATCTCTCTGAGAACATTAACGTCTAAAAATGACAGTATCTTGGAGATTCCTGACTGATCGTTTTCTTCTAGCTCACTAGCTACAAGGTCATTCCATGTTTTCATGTTAGTTAGAGTACGAGCAGCGTATCCATTAATACCATTGTCATCTAACATCAACTGTTGTATTAAAGAGTATTCACCAAGAGTCATATCCTGACCCTTTTCTGTACGCTCCTTGATTATCTCAGAAATCTCTTCTGCACTAAGACCATCCTCGTATGCTTTTTCTATGGCTGCTGCATAGTTAAAGTTTATACCTTGCTGTAAAGCTGCAACCTCAGAAGTATTATTTCCTGTAGCAACCTCAGCCTCTACCTGATCAACAGGTATTTCTGTAGCTATGGAAACTTCTTGAGCTTTGTTGATGTTTACTTGACTTCTAGGGTCATAAGGCTTCTCAAGGTCAGCCTCTGTATCATCCATTAAAGCTAGTTCATTGAAGACTTTATCTTCAAGAGTTAGGAGAGTTGACATTATTTATCCTATACGTAGTTACCAGAAGGTAACATATCATCAAGAGCACCACCTATTTGACTATCAAACTTAATACCTGCCCCAGCAAGACCAAAACCTAAACTAGCTAGATTGCTGTACATTCCAGATTGCGCCTGTTGTGTAGCCTGTAGTCCTGATAAAGTAGTAATTTGACCACTCAAAGCACCCATCTGTGACCCAAACCCTAAGTTTGCTCCAAACTGAGAGGACAAACTTGCTAGTCCACCAGCTACACCTGAGCCTTGAACACCACCTGCAGCAGCAGCGGCTCTAAGCTGTGATCTTCTTCTAATAAAACTTCTTACAGCTTGTCTTCTTTGTCTTGTAGCTGCAACTTTTTGTTGTTGTACTTGAGTTTGAGCAACTTGTACAGCAGTAGCCGCAGCAGCTTTTGTTTTTTTAACAGATTTAGCTGTCGCAACCGCACCTACTGTCGCTGCAGTTAAAGCTGCACCTCCTACTGTAACACCAACACCTGCTACAGTAGCTGCTGCTCCAAAACCTAGTCCAAGGGCTGTAAATACTGCCATTTATATTTCCTTTACATATGCTGTTTCAATAGGCTCAAAACCTTTTCTTTTAAAAAGTATACCAGCCTTACTGTTTAAAACATTATCTATTTCAGATAACCTAACAAAGTTACAATTTTTTTCTTTAGCCCACTCTATATACTTATCTATTAATTTTGGAGCAGTCTTTCCATTTCTATGTTCTGGATCAATCCAAAGCATTAATTCTTGAGCTACCATGTAGTTGTTAATAGGCATTTCTGTTATCATAGAAACTAATCCACCAACTACTTCATCATTATGTAGAGCTATATAAACAAAACCATACTCACTGTCAACTAATTGTTTAAATAAAGTACTTGTTTTATTACTATCAAATTTAGCCCAAGATTTTTGACAAGCTTCTTTGCTAAAGTTTTTTGCAGCTATTATAACGTCAAGTAAGTCTTCTTGGGTTGCTTCACGTATTGTATATTCAGTCATTAGTAACGAGGGTTCCTTCCTTGTACCAAGCCCCATCCTAGGAGCAAGAAGTCTTTACCCTGTTCACTTTCGTATTTAAGTCTCATGGATCGTCCGTGTCCACGTATTTTTACTCTTGAAGTTATGACATCATCTGGATAGTTGAAGTCAGTCAAATCATTATTGTTAGGAAATAAAGGAAATTTCAGTCTGTATATCTGTTGAGCAGTACCAAAGTCCTCAGCAAAATCCCAAGCAGCAGAAACCTTTAAACCTGATGGTCTTACAGCAGTGTAACCTGTACTTTCATTACCAGTAAATCCTGTTTCTGTTACTCTACAGTAAGTCACAATGTAAGGTGCGTTCTTTTTAGTTATTAAGTCACCTGTAAAGTCGTATCCTGTTTCAGCAAAAGATGTGTAGTTTGTAGTTGTCCAATCAAGAAAACTAATTCCTGTAAATGCACCAAAGGTTATCTTGTTGTTTGACCCTTCTCTACAGATAAGAACAATAGCTGGGTCTCCTGTGTTAGTATTAGATATTTGCGTAGACACAACATCGTCACCATTAGATAAAACGACATCATCTGCACCGTTGTTTGCTGTTACATCTAGGTCTACTTCACTAGCACCATACCCTGAGTAAAACGCTAGGCCAACTACAGCGTCTGTGTTAGATGCTTCATCTGATATTTTCCAAGGAAAGAAAGCTTGGAGAGGTACATCAAGAATTAAGAAGTTGTTAAGTTTAGAGGCTACAGTTTCACTAGCATTAGGATAGCCCCAGTATATTCTTTTGTTGATAGCATCATAAACAGCAGTTACTTTTAGTTTAGCGTCTGCATCAATAGCATCCCAAAAGGTTTGAACTGTAGGTATTGTCAAGTTTTGTTCAGTACCTTGTCCTGACACTGGGTCTGTAGTCAATGTGTGTATACCAAATCTTGACCACCAAAAAGGTACACCTTCAGCTTCAACAAATGTTTGAGGTTGTAGCATACCAACTCTAGTAACCCTGTTAACAGAAAAGCTGTTAGCTCTAAACACACCGTCAACACCAGAGATTTGCCACACACCATTCTCAGCAAATACAAAGAGAGAGTTTTGGTAAGCGTATAGTTTTTGTATCTTAACAGCGTCAGGTATTCTTATAAGACCACCATCTGTATCAAGAAGGTCTGAAGAGTATTCTGAAGTAGGATCATTTTGTTGATGGCAGATACCTAAGTCATCTACTGTTTCAACAAGTTTAGAAAAGAGTATTGTACCAGCATTTTCAGCACTGTCAATACCTGCGTAAAACACTCTACCAGAGAAAGACTCAGCGCATCTAAACCTAGAAACCTCTGAATCAGTCATCTTGGTTAGACCTGACAAGCCTGATACTGAACCTCTGTTTTTAGTAAAGAAGTCTAAAATAAAGTGACCGTTACCTGTTAGTGTAGTACCACCGTAAATCTTTTCCCATTCTGCACTGTCGTAGTTACCGTCACTATCTTTACCTGCGTACCAAGGATGAGTTAGTCTTTTAGTTAGGTCTGAAGGAGCACCATTACCTGCATCCCAACCTGCATTTTTTGCATCGTATTTTCTATCTTGAGATGGAGAACTATCATTATCAAAGTATGTGCTTGTATTACCTTGAAACTCAAAGTCTCTAATATCAAAGTTTACTTGAGTTACAGTAAATGTTCCTGAACTATACTGAATAGCTATAGTGTTTATCTCAGGTGACGATACAACTAGAGTACCCTTGATTGACGTAAACTGACACTTGGCTGTATCAGCACCGTTAGAGCCAGACTGTTGAAAAGACGCTAAGTTTACTGAGTTAGATTCTACTTGATTAGAGTAAGGTAAAGCACCTTTGTTGTAGAAGTAAAGGATAGCACCTTTTTGAAGAACTAAGAACTCTAAGTTAGCATTACCACCTACGTTTACCCAAGACCCTGTAGCTGTTTGCTCTGCGTCACTAAGAGTAAACGAAGATAGAACATTACCTGTCTCATACTCTACGCCTAAGCGTCTACGTCTAGTACCATCCCTACGTAGGTCACAGTTTAGTTCATCAACGGAAGCACCTTCAGGAAATGTAAGTTCAGCAGCCTCTGTGATAAGACCCTTTACAAAGTTGTTAGTTGCTTTCTGACTTAGACTTTGAGCCATTACGTTCTTTCTCACGTTGGTCTGCGTATTCGTTACGCTGAACAGTTTTTGTCTTTACTTTGTTTCTTAAGTAATGTTCTACAGCTTCTTTACCTTTGTCTAAACTAGAGTACCTGCCTGATAACTCACTAGGCACAGAACCCTTTTCAAACTTAACTCTAAAAAAACTATATCCACTTTCTTCTTTATGCACATAAATCTCTGACAGCATTTTGTCAGACCTTATGACACAGCGTTGGTTTACTGTATCAGTTTCTATATCTATCATTAAGTTCTTCCGTACTGGTTTCTTGAAGCTTGTCTAGTCTTATACTGATCGTTCTGTACGTAAGACTTTAATCTACGTGCAGCCTGTTCAATCTTAGGATCAGACCCACCTTTAAAAAGACTCATGCAAGCTGACTTAGCTTCAGCTAAAAGTAAAGGCATTAGTGTTTGGTCTAGGTCTATTTCAAAACTATCTGTTTGACTGAAGGTTGGGTAGATAGAACAGAAAGCTCTTGTTTTGTTAGCTGCTAAGTTAGATTCTACTGAAGCATCGTAGGCATCCATAATAATATGGTTGTCATTAAAAGAAGTATAATAAGATGGGTCTTTGTCATTGCCTACAAACAACTCTGCTGATTGATCTACTGTTGTAACTTTTTTTGCTGTCTGGTCCATTCTATCCAAGAACACTAAAGGTTCTACATAAACTATTTCTCTGTAGTCAGGAACAGAAGAAGTACCTATGTTGTAGTCAATACGTATCAACTGTTTTGTTCTTGCAGGATACGTAAAGTGTGTAGGTCTTGCGTTACTTCCTAAAGAAATTAAAGGTAGAAGTTTATTGTGTTCAGGTATATCTCTTGCTGCAATTATATTGAAGTAGGTGTCTTCTACTACTGAGGCTACCTGTTGAGCTTCTACTGTATCAGCAATAGCGTTGACATCTTCTGAGTCCATGTCAGACAGAATAGATTGTACTACTTGTAAGAGAGTGCTTTTCATTATGATCCATCCACGCAGATAACTATGCAAGCTTCAACGTGTGAGCTTGGTCCACCATCACACGCTATTTTTATAAAAGTTCCTGCTGTTACTGTATTGTTTGATGAGGGTGTTAGAGTATCCACGTCACCTGCAGCAGAACCTGACTGAGTTATAGTAAGGGTTCCCATTGAAGAACCTGATGAATTAGTTACAGTAAATACAGCATCTCCACCAGAGATAGCTGCTGTCAAAGCACTTTGTATTTTAGTTATAGTTCCTGCATAGGGTATGGGTACATACAGATTACTTGCAGATGAAATGTCTGGAAACTGAACTGTTAACATGGACTGTCTGGATGTCCAAGTACCTGAGCCAGAACCGTTAGCTAGGTAAACGTCACCACTACTTGCTGAAGCAACGCCTTTAGGTTCATGTAAAAAAGGATCAGAAAGAGTAGAGTGGTTTACGTTTGCCATTAATATCTCCTAGGGAATAAGTAGGGTGCTCCCTAAGGAACACCCAAAGCTTTTAAGGCTCGATGTATTCGATAACCAACTTGGCTTCACCAGCAGTAAATGCTGCTGTGCCATAGATAGCTTCGACATAAACATCTGCGCCACCAACAGTTGCTGTACCGCCTACTGCTGCTCCATCACAAGCTACTGCTTTGTCAGCAACGAGTGCTGCTACAGCTACGGCTGCGTCAATACCATCGGCATCAACTGCAGCACCTGCTTGAGTGTAAGTACCTATTGTCAATGTAGCTGAACCACCTGAGGTGAAAGCTGTTGTGACAATAAGACTAGCAGAAGTAATGTACGAACCTGCTGGAATAAAAGCATCATGGTCCTGAGGGGTAGATATGGAAGAACCCAAATCAGTTCCAGTGATAGTCATCACTAATGCTTTCTTTTGACTTGAAAGAGAAGTACCACGCTTTGCAGCAGTTCCCTGTTCACCTGCGGTAAGAACTTCTAGACCGTCTGCGTTTACATAACTCATTAGTCTACCT
>Ga0160423_10003951_pt1 | contig 12258 bp, 11 predicted proteins | sample CRUFie14St8metaG_FD_108191 | JGI IMG/M metagenome (GOLD analysis project Ga0160423, IMG submission 108191) | Marine microbial communities from the Costa Rica Dome - CRUD Field 142mm St8 metaG | ecosystem: Environmental > Aquatic > Marine > Oceanic > Photic zone | place: Costa Rica: the Eastern... | reverse complement strand
ATGTGAAAGCTTATGAATTATTATGTCTGAATGTCTAATTATTGAACATTTATTTTTTAAATATTTTGAAAAATATTTTGAATTTGGTACGGACAGGCTATCTTCAGTTTCAATTTTTGGAAATTCATATAATCCTCTCCAAATTCCTTCGTTTCTTTTTTTTACAAAACAGAAGTTATTGTTTTCAATTATTAAATAGTTAATATATCTTTTTTTAATTTTTATTTTTTTTTGTTTAACTGGAAGTTTTTTAACTAAATTGTAATTAAATGCATAACATAAATTATTAAAATGACAAATATCACATTTTGGTAATTTTGGTTTACAAATTAATGCACCAAATTCCATTATGGCTTGATTATGCAAATCAGGATCGTTATCATTTAATAATTCTTGTGATAATTGTTGAAATAATTTTTTTCCTCTTAAATTATCAAAAGGAACTTTAATTCCAAAATATCGACTTAATAGTCTAATTACATTTCCGTCTAACACAGCAAATGGTAATTTAAAAGCAAAAGAACTAATAGCCGCAGCTGTATATGGACCAATTCCTTTTAAATTTAAAATTTCTAGATATGTATTTGGGAATTTTCCATTTAAATTATTTACAATGAACTTAGATGTATAATGTAAATTTCTAGCTCTTGAATAATAACCTAATCCTTCCCATACTTTTAAAACTTCGTTTTCTTTAGCATCTGACAAAACATAAATTGTTGGAAATTTTTGAAGAAATTTTAAATAATATTTTAAACCAAACTTTACTTTAGTTTGTTGTAGAATTATTTCTGATATCCAAATTTTATATGCGTCTCTGGTATTTCTCCATGGTAACTCACGCTTATTATGACCATACCACTTTATTAAACTTCTTGAAAAATTCACTTAACTACAAATCTAAATATAAGATCAAATCTAATAAAATAATGAATAGGTTAATAATTTTAAATATATTTGCGACCCTAACAAAATTATTAACAATAAAGATTATATGACAAAAGCTGAATTAGTTGGTCTTATTGCGCAAAAGACTGGTGTTGAAAAATCTACAGTTATGACAATTGTTGAAACAACAATGGAAGAAATTAAATTTTCAATAAAAGAAAATGAATCTGTATTTTTAAGAGGATTTGGGACATTTAACGCAAAAAAAAGAGCAGAAAAAACTGGCAGAAACATTAAAAAAAATACAGCCGTTATCATCCCTGCTCATTATACACCATCATTCAAACCTTCAAAGTCATTTATAAATGAGGTAAAAAATAATGTCAAATAGACAAAAAAAATAAATTATGTCAGGAGCTAAAAAAAAGAAAAGACTAAAAATTGCTACTCACAAAAGAAAAAAGCGATCAAGAAAAAATAGACATAAAAATAAGTAACACTTAGTTTTATGTAAAAAAATAAGCCATGAAATACGATCTTATTATCGATTCAAGGCCATCTGAAGTAGCTATTGCTCTTTTACGTGACGGACTTCTTATAGAACTTCATAAAGAAAAACACAATAAAAGTTTTTCAGTTGGCGACATTTATTTAGGAAAAATTAAAAAAAATAATCCTGGATTGAATGCATCATTTGTTAATCTAGGAAGTGAAAAAGATGGTTTCCTTCATTACCTAGATCTAGGACCACAAATTAAATCTTTAAAAAAATTTACTACTAGCTCTGTAAATGAAAAATTAAATACTGCATCTTTAAAAAACTTTAAGAAAGAAAAAACAATTGAAAAAGAAGGTAAAATTAATGACGCTGTTAAGCCTGGAGACTACATTTTGTGTCAAGTATCTAAAGAAGCAATTTCTACTAAAGGACCACGTATAACGACAGAAATTTCTTTAGCCGGAAGATATATGGTTTTACTTCCATTTTCTGAAAAAATATCTATATCTCAAAAAATACAAAGCAAAACAGAAAAAAATAGATTAAAAAAATTAATACAAAGTATTAAACCAAGTGGGTTTGGGGTAATCATCAGAACTGTTGCAAACGGTAAAAAAGTTGCTGAATTAGACAAAGACTTAAGAAACCTTTATAAAAGATGGCAAACAATTAGTAAAAAGTTAAAGAAAGCTACACCTGGAAAAAAAGTTCTTAGTGAAATTAATAGATCCGCAATTATTCTTAGAGATTTATTTAATGAAAAATTTAACAATATTTATGTTAATAATGTCGACCTTCAAAGTGAAATAAAAGAATATTTATCTAATATTTCTCCTTCTCATGCAAAACTTGTTAAATTGCATAAAAAACAGACTCCTATTTTTCAAGAGTTTAACGTAACACAACAAGTGAAAAAAGGTTTTGGTAAAAATGTTACAATAAAAAAAGGCACATATTTAGTAATTGAACATACTGAAGCAATGCATGTTATTGATATAAACAGCGGCAAAAAAGTAGATCAAGAAAAAGATCAAGAATCAAATGCACTCGCGGTTAATTTAGATGCAGCTGAAGAAGTTGCAAGGCAGTTAAGATTAAGAGATATGGGTGGCATCATTATTGTCGATTTTATTGATATGAAAGAAGAAAAAAATAGAAAACTTCTTACTGATAAAATGATTGAAGCAATGAAAAGTGATAAAGCAAAACATCATGTTTTACCTCCAACAAAATTTGGACTAGTTCAAATCACAAGACAAAGAGTAAGGCCAGAAATTAATATAAATACGGAAGAAAATTGCCCTCTCTGTGAAGGGAATGGTAAAATTGAATCAAGCTTTTTACTAATTCAAAAAATTGAAAATAAAATTGAAACTCTTTCAACTCAAACAAAAAAAATTAATATTTTAACTCATCCATTTGTAGCCAGCTATATAAACAAAAAAGATGGTTGGTTCTCTTCTTCAATTTGTAAAAAGTGGAGTAACAAATACAATAAAAAAATCTCAATTTTAGGAGATGAGAGACTACATTTACTTCAATATACAATAGTAAAATAAATTACTCTGAATTTTTAATGATTTTTCTATAGTAAAAAAGTAAAATTACTAATGAAATAATTAATAGAAATGCCCCAACTAAATATGCATATCTAATATTGTCTTGTAAATCAAAAAATGGTAATGATAATATTCCAATTAAAAGTAATCTAATAATAATATTTAAGGAGTTAAAAACAGAATTTACTCGTCCAATTAGATTATTAGGAACATTATTAAACAAATATGTTGTACGTAAAATTCTTACACCTGCATTGGTAATTCCAATAATAAAGTTTCCAATAAAGAAAATCCAAATTAAACTAAATTCAGACATAAAGTAAAGCATTATTATCACCAAAGCAAACAAGAAAATTACACTAGTTAAAATTTTAAAATTTCTAAATAATCGAATAATTAAAATACCAGAAAAAATTGCTCCAAATGAATAATATATCTCAGCTGAAGCATATATGTCACCTGATTTTTGTAAAAAATTACGTACATATGAAGGTAAAACTATGTGTATTTCAACCAATGTAAATGCAAATAGCATATACGAACAAATACCAAAAATAAAAATTAAATTATTTGATTTTAAAAATTTTAAACCTTGTTTAAATCTAATTATTAAGTTCTCTTTATTGATATTTTTCTCAACTATTGGTTGGTATTTCAAATAAGAAAAAATTAAAATTACAACTAAATATGTTATTGCGTCCATGAGAAATATATCATAAATATCCCACGCTTTTATATCAAAAGGTAAACTAAAATTGACGCCAGCTAATGATAACTGCCCATTTTTAGTTCCGGTTAGCAATATAGCTGCAAAAGCACCTGCTAATACTGAAGTTACTTGACCTTGAACCTCAATGTAAGAATTTAATTTACCATAGTACTTACTCTCTGTAATTTCCTGTCCAAGTGCATAAAGATTTGGATAATGTATATTATAATTAAATATTGTTAACATGAAAACCGCTATCACGAAAATATCAGATATATTTTGACTATATATTCCGTATAATGCAATTAGACCAATAAAACTACCACAGATTATATTCAAAACAATAAATATTTTTTTTCTAGAGTATCTATCTATGATTGTTCCGGCGTATAAACCCCAAAAGAGTGTTAAAAAGGTAATAATTAAATATGAGTTTGTAAAGTAATTTTGTTTATCAACAATTTCAACAAAATACCATGGTATTGCAATCATACTAATTCCTTGTGCTAAACCAGAGATAATATTAGCGGTAAAAAGTAAGATAATCGCATTACTATTTTTCATGAATGCAAAAGTACTATTTATAGTTATTATTATTAAATTTGAGACATGCACAATCAAAAAAACATTCCTTTAAAAGAAATCTTAAACAAAATGAGAAAGTACTGTGCCTTTCAAGAAAGATGTGTTTCAGATGTTAAAAAAAAAATAGATAAATTTTTAGTTTCAAAGAATGATAAAATACAAATAATTAATTCTTTAACTATTGAAAGATATATAGATGAAGAAAGATTTGCAATCTCATATTGTCAAGGAAAATTTAATACAAAAAAATGGGGCAAACAAAAGATTACAAATGAACTTATCAAAAAAAAAATTTCAAGAGAAAATATAGAAACAGCTATCAATTCTATTTCAAAGATTGATTATATTAAATCATTAAATAATTTGATTGATTTCAAAATTAAATTCATAAAAGATAAAGATGTTTTTAAGAGAAATGGTAAGCTAGCAAGATTTTTACTTCAAAAAGGTTATGAGTTTGATATTATTTGGAATCAGATAAATAAAAACAAAATTAAAAATGAATAATCAAATTGATATTGAAGATTTAAAAAATAGACTTGCAAAACTATTTGAATTTATTGATATAGATAATAAAAGAACAGAATGTGAAAAATTAGAGATAGAAACTCAAAAAGATTCTTTCTGGCAAAATCAAAATGAAGCAAAAAAAACACTTAAAAAACTTAATAATATCAAAAAGTGGGTTGATGATTTTGATAAAATATCAATTGATATAGAGGAATTAAATATTTTAATTGAACTAAATGCTTCAGATGAAGAAATTTTATCAATCTATAAAGAAACCAAAATTAAAGTAGAAAAACTTGAATTTAAAAAAATGTTAGGACAAGAGGAGGATAATATGACAGCAATAATGAATATTAATCCTGGAGCTGGTGGGACAGAAAGTCAAGATTGGGCTGATATGATTATGAGAATGTATCTCATGTGGGGAGAAAAAAACAACTATAACACTAAAGTTATTGATCTTCAAAAAGCTGAACCAGCAGGAATAAAATCAGCTACAATTGAATTTGAAGGAGATTTCTCATTTGGTCACTTAAAAGGAGAAAATGGAGTGCATAGATTAGTCAGAATTTCACCATTTGATTCAAATGCAAAAAGACACACCTCCTTCGCGTCAGTCTTTGTTTACCCTTTGGCTGATGATTCAATCGAAATTAATTTAGATCCATCTGAAATAGAATGGGATACCTTTAGAGCTAGTGGCGCAGGAGGTCAAGGTGTTAATAAAATTGAATCAGCAGTTAGACTAAAGCATGTCCCGACTGGAATTATAATTGAAAATTCTGAAACAAGATCACAACTAGAAAACAAAGAAAAAGCAATTCAGTTACTAAAATCTAGGCTTTACGAAATTGAATTAAGAAAAAAAGAAGAAGAAAAAAATAAACTTGAAGGAGATAAGAAGAAGATAGAATGGGGTTCACAAATTAGAAATTATGTTCTGCATCCTTACAAGTTGGTAAAAGATTTAAGAACTAACTATGAAACATCAAATACTGATGCTGTTTTAAATGGTGAAATTAATGATTTTATCAAAACATACTTAATAGAATTTAGAAAATAAATAATGATCATTTACCATAACAGCAGATGCAAAAAAAGTAGAGAAGCATTGAAATTTTTATTAAATAAAAAAATAGATGTTCAAGTAATTGAGTATTTAAAAAATGGGCTAACTGTTAATGAAATTAAAATACTATTAGAAAAATTAAAGCTAAATCCAATTGAGATTGTAAGAAAAAAAGAAAATATTTGGAAAAATCAATTTAAGAACAAAAAACTAGGCAACAAAGAAATAATCAATGCTATTGTGGAAAACCCTATTTTACTTGAAAGACCAGTGATTTGCAACGAGAATGAAGCAATGATTGCTCGGTGTTATGAAAGCATTATATCTATTACAGGCTAAGGAGCTATTTGATCGTTATCTAATTTTCCTTCCCTTAACCATACATAGATAAAATATGGGATAACACTTGCTAAAAAAATTATACACCAAAAAGCCATTAAAAAAACAAAAACAAATGTTAGAAAGCCTATAAATTTCATAATTACTAATTTTGTACAAATTAAAAAAAAAAATAAATATTATCAAAGTAAAATAATATGACATTCAGAACAGAAAAAGACACAATGGGAAAAGTTAAAGTACCAAACAATAAATATTGGGGAGCACAAACAGAAAGAAGTAGAAATAATTTCAAAATTGGAAATTCGGCAAGTATGCCAATTGAAATAATTCATGCGTTTGCATATTTGAAAAAAGCAGCGGCACATACAAATAATAAGTTAAACATACTTTCAGAAGAAAAAACAAAATTGATATCAACAGTTTGTGATGAAATTATTAACGGAAAGTTAGATGATAATTTTCCATTAGTTGTATGGCAAACTGGTAGTGGAACACAAAGTAATATGAATGTAAATGAAGTTATTGCAAATAGAGCACATGTAATTAATGGAGGTAAATTGACTGATGAAATAAAAATTATTCATCCTAACGATGATGTCAATAAATCACAAAGCTCAAACGATACGTTTCCAACTGCTATGCATATTGCATCATATAAAATGATACTTGAACAAACATTACCCTCTTTAGAAAAACTTAAAAATACAATTGAACAAAAAGCAATAAAGTTTAAAAAAATTGTTAAAATTGGTAGAACTCATCTAATGGACGCCACTCCTCTTACACTTGGACAAGAATTTTCTGGATATCACACTCAAATTGAATACGGCATCAAAGCAATAAAAAACACTTTCGATCATCTTTCAGAAATTGCTTTAGGAGGAACTGCTGTTGGAACTGGCATAAATTCTCCAAAAGATTATGATCAAATTGTTGCAAATTATATATCTGAGTACACGGGAATTACTTTTAAGACCGCAAAAAATAAATTTGAAGCTTTAGCTGCTCACGACGCAATTGTTGAAACACATGGCGCATTAAAGCAAGTAGCTGTTTCACTAAATAAAATTGCAAATGATATTCGATTACTCGCTTCTGGTCCGAGAAGCGGTATTGGCGAAATTTTAATACCTTCAAATGAACCAGGATCTTCAATTATGCCCGGAAAAGTGAACCCAACTCAGTGTGAAGCATTAACAATGGTATGCGCGCAAATTATTGGTAATGATACTTCTATTTCAGTTGGAGGGATGCAAGGACATTATGAGTTAAATGTTTTCAAACCACTAATTGCAAAAAATATTTTAGAATCTGCAAGATTAATTGCAGATGCGTGCACATCTTTTAATATTAATTGTTTTGAAGGTATTGAACCAAACTTATCTAAAATAAACTTTAATTTAAATAACTCTTTAATGTTAGTTACAGCGCTTAATACAAAAATTGGTTATGAAAAAGCAGCTGAAATTGCTAAAGCGGCTCATAAAAATAATACAACTTTGAAAGAAGAAGCTATCAGGTTAGGATATATGTCCTCTGAAGAATTTGATAATTGGGTGCAACCTGAAAAAATGTGTGGAAATATTTAGTTAGAATTTTTAAATTTACTCAGGTCAGAAACAAATTTTTTAATATGCTGCTCCTCTTCTTTTTTACAAACCAATAAAACATCATCTTTTTCAACTATTATATACCCCTCCAAACCCTGAAGGACAACTACTTTTTCATTAGGCATTTTGACTATATTGTTATAACAATCATAGGTAATAACATTTTTTCCAGTAATTGTATTTTCATTTTTATCCAAAGATAATTTTTTATAAAGTGAACCCCACGTACCTAAATCTGTCCAACCAAATCCCGCTGGGTATACATAAACATTGTTAGCTTTTTCCATGATTGCATAATCAATTGAAATATTTTTACATAATCCAAAAACTCTTTCAATATACTTAGATTCATCATTAGTATTATAAAACTGTTTTCCCTCTTCAAATATGTCATATATATCGCGCAGGTACTTCCTAAAAGCAATATTAATAGATTTAGCACTCCAAACAAACATGCCAGAATTCCATAAAAAATCTCCACTATCAATAAAACTTAACGCCAAATCTTGGTTAGGTTTTTCTGTGAAAGTTTTTACCTTATTTACATTTTGAAATGAATTTAATTTCTCATCAGTATATTGAATATACCCATATCCTGTATCAGGCCATAATGGCTTAATTCCTAAAGTTAATAATACATCATTTGATTTTGTTATTTCAAACGAATCATTTACTATTTTAATAAATTCTTCTTCATCTTCAATAAGATGATCAGATGCAGCTACTAATATATTTGCATCTTTATTAAGCTTTTCAATTTTAAAAGTAGCATATGCAATACAAGGAGCTGTATTTCTCATCATTGGTTCACACAAAATATTTTTAGAATTTAAATCAGTTAATTGGTTCTTACATAAATCTATATATTTTTTATTTGTTACAATAAAAATATTTTCATTAATACAAATCTTTTGTAGACGTTTAAATGTTTTTTGTATTAACGTTTCTCCAGTATTGAGTATATCTAAAAATTGTTTTGGGCAGTCCTCAGTGCTTATAGGCCAAAACCTTGAACCTATACCACCTGCCATTATTACTGCATAATTATTTTTGTTCATACTCATTGTTTTTCAGCAAAAGTAACTTCTGTTAATGGATGAAACAAATATTTAGCACATGATTTTTCTTCAATACATTCATAATATTTCCTTCTTTTTTTTCCCTTTATATATGATTTATTTCTATTATCTAAAGTTTTAAAAATTGATTTCTCTTCTATTTCATCCAAAATAAGAGTTTTTTTATTGTTATAATTTCGTAAAACTTTTGCAAGCTCAATATCTGAAAATGATGAATATGTTGGATTAATCAGGTGTTTTGATAAACAGCTTAAAATATCATTTGGTAAATGATTTGGTGTCAAGAAGTTTAACATCATTAACTTAAAAGTTTTTTTCCATTCATTTCCATGTGGCTTAACATTATTTTGATGCTTTCTGTAAACGAAAGCATGAGCAAGTTCATGAGTTAAGGTAATTAGAAAAGAATATTTGTTTAAGTTATTATTAATGGTAATATAAAACTTATTATTAATGACTTTAAAATCTCCAAATTTAGTTTTTCTTGGTTTTGATAATTTAATATCAACATTAAGATCAAAAATCCAATGATTTATTAACTGACATGTTTTTTTTGGCAGAAATGAGCAAATGTTAAACATATCAACTAATTAATAATTTATTAGACAGAAAATCAAAATCCTAAAAATAAAGAAAAATAACCTACTATTAAAGCTATGGAAAGTCCAATCAAAGAAACAAATAGACCTTCTTTTTTGTTATCTGCAAGTAATGGGAAAATACCATCTCCGCTAGTTGCTATAGACGCTGTAATTAATGCTGATAAAGGAAAGTTTGGAATAACGATAAATGCTACTGCTACCGAAATCATTCCTCCACAACCAGGAGTAAGACCAATTAGTGCAGCAATAAGTATAAGAGCATAAGATGAAGAAGCCATCCAAGAATCAAAAGTTTCTGCACCTACAACAATATCTATAAAAAAATTTGAAATAAATAGACCAACAAACACAAAAGTAACAACCATAGCTAAATCTGAAACCGCATGTAAAAGGGTTGATTTTAGGTTATTGTAGTTACTGTAGCAATCATGATTTTTACAGCTGAACTTATTAACTAAATAAAAAATCATACATGTAATAGAAAATATAATTGATACCCAAAATGTTAAATTTTCAATAGATTTTATACCCCCACCCCAAAGCGCCATAATTGAACCTGGAGCTAAAAATAAAGACATTAATAAAATACTTTTAAAACCTATTTTCTGAATAAAAAAATCTGAGTAACTTGATTTCTCAGAAAAATTATTGGTCAACTTTTTTTCATCTTTCAAAGATATATGATTGTTGATTTTAAATCCAATTATATCAAATAAATATCCAAAAATAATACCTGCTATTATTCCAAAAAGAGTAATTGTAAAATACGCCTTTAAATTACCAGTAACATCAGCCTCTTCAGATGCTCCCAAGAGAACAAATGATCCCTCACCCAACGTACTGGTAAATGCAGCCAATAAACCTCCGAAAGAAATTTTATTACTTTTATATAGTGATGCAATTACTATTGTAGCTCCACAACCAGGGATAGCTCCTAAAAAAGCTCCGAATATTGGATGTAACTTTTTCGGTCCTAATTGATTTAATGTGTTACCATTTCGTTGTTTTGCGAAAAAACTAATAACTGCAAAACCAATTATGGAAATAGATACATAGCCTGCAATTGCGCCAGCAGCTTCCAAGTTATCTAAAAAAAAATCAAAGTAATTAAAATTCATAAAACTGAAACTTAACTAGAAAATTAGAACACAAAAGTACTTATTTAGAATGAATCTAAGAAAAAAAAGAAGGATAATTAGCATCTTCAAAAATGAGCGAAAATTTAGGACAATCACAATCATTTTTCTTTAAAACGGCACAAGATGAAAATAATAGTATAATTAAAAAAAGTACTATATATTTTTTTTTAATTTGCATAATGCAATATTAAAAAAAAAATGAAAGTAAATAAATTATTAATACTTTTATAAAATGTTCAAAATACTAAAAGATATTGGAAGTTATTTTATATTGATTTCAAGAGTCTTAAGCATTCCAAAAAAATGGAGTGTTTTTAGAAAACAGTTATCATTGGAATTTGAAAAAATTGGTTTAAATTCAATTAGTATTGTCGTTATTATTTCATTTTTTGTAGGTGGAGTTATTAGTATCCAAACAGCATATAATTTAGTTAGTCCTTTACTACCTACATACATAATTGGTTTAGCTAGTCGTGATTCCTTAATACTTGAATTTTCACCAACAATGGTATCTTTGATTTTAGCAGGAAAAGTAGGCTCTAGCATAGCCTCAGAACTCGGATCTATGAGAGTTACGGAGCAAATTGATGCGTTAGAGATAATGGGAATCAATTCTGCTTCATTTTTAATTTTACCTAAAATAATAACATCTATTTTCTTTTTTCCAATTCTTGTAATTTTAAGCATGGGTATTGGTATGATAGGAGCTTGGGTCGGAGCTTTATCTGCAGACGTAACAACTGCCGAATTTTTATTTGGATTAAAATATGAATTTATTCCATTTTACATTAGCTACGCAGTTATTAAAACTATATTTTTCGCATTTATTATATCTTCTGTATCATCGTTTTACGGATACAATACAAAAGAAGGAGCAATTTCTGTTGGAAAATCAAGCACAAAAGCAGTGGTTTCTAGTAGTATTTTAATTTTACTCTTTAACTATATTTTAACAGATTTAATTTTAGCATGATCGAGGTCAAGAAAATAAATAAATCTTTTGGAAATCAACATGTTTTAAAAGATATATCTTTTAGATTTATTAGAGGAAAAACTAATCTAATTATTGGTGAAAGCGGTTCAGGAAAAACTACTTTATTAAAAATTTTAATAGGTCTTCATAATTATGATAATGGAACAGTTTTGTTTGGTGATGTTAATTTAAATAATATATCAAAAAAAGAGCAACGTCTTCTAAGACAAAACATAGGAATGCTATTTCAAGGTGGTGCATTGTACGACCATATGACAGTTGAAGAAAATATTATGTTTCCTTTAACGATGTTCACAAATAAGTCTAATAGAGAGAAAAAAGAAAGGGTCAATTTTTGTTTGGAAAGAGTTAATTTATCAGGAAAAAATAACCTTATGCCCTCAGAGCTAAGTGGCGGAATGACAAAAAGAGTTGCTATAGCCAGAGCAATTTCAATGCAGCCAAAATATTTGCTTTGTGATGAACCCAACTCGGGACTTGATCCTAAAACTGCTATTTTAATTGATAATTTGATACATGAAATCACAGAAGAATTTGATATGACCACAATTGTTAACACTCATGATATGAATTCTGTCATGCAAATTGGTGATAATATTGCTTTTATTTATAATGGAAATATTTGGTGGAGAGGAAATAAAAAAGAAATAATAAATAGTGAAAATAAAGAGCT
>Ga0160423_10003948_pt1 | contig 12262 bp, 8 predicted proteins | sample CRUFie14St8metaG_FD_108191 | JGI IMG/M metagenome (GOLD analysis project Ga0160423, IMG submission 108191) | Marine microbial communities from the Costa Rica Dome - CRUD Field 142mm St8 metaG | ecosystem: Environmental > Aquatic > Marine > Oceanic > Photic zone | place: Costa Rica: the Eastern... | reverse complement strand
CTTTGAGTATATGGAAACAATATGGAGAAACAGTCCGATCCTAAGGAGTATATTTTCTGGGAACGAAGATGGACCGAGAAGAGATGTTGATAGGTGTACGATACGACTTGGTGACAGTTGGACGATTGCTGTTCCTATGGGCGATGGCAGCAAGATTCGAGGTCTAAGAGCACATATTATTATCGCTGACGAATTTGCATCGATCTCTCCAGATATATACGAAACAGTTGTTGCTGGTTTTGCTGCGGTATCTGCTAGCCCTATCGAAAATGTAAAGGAAGAGGCCCGTAAGAAGGCTTTGAAGGAGGCTGGTTTATGGAATGAACAGTTTGATGCCTTAGAAAAGAAAATGGGTAATCAGGCTATTATAACGGGTACAGCAGACTATAGCTTTAAACACTTTGCTCAGTACTGGAGAAGATATAAAGGAATCATAGAGAGTAAAGGTGACAAGCATAAATTAGAAGAATTGTTCAAAGGAGAAGTTCCTGACAATTTCAACTGGGGTGATTATAGTATTATTAGAATACCTTATGAATTAATTCCTAAAGGTTTTATGGATGATAAACAGGTAGCTAGAGCCAAAGCTACAATTCATACAGGTATTTATAATATGGAATATGCTGCATGTTTTACCAAAGATAGCGATGGGTTTTTTAAACGTAGTCTCATAGAATCTTGTGTGGTAAGAGAAGATAACCCAGTGGTTATTAATGATAAAGCAATTATCTTTGATGCAGTTATCACAGGTAATCCTAATAATGAATATATCTATGGGATTGACCCAGCTTCAGAAAAAGATAATTTCAGTATTGTAATTCTTGAGCTACATCCAGATCATAGCAGAATAGTATACTCGTGGACTACCAATCGAAGTAATTTTAAAGAAAGACAAAAAACAGGACTAGTTAATGAACACGATTTCTATGGTTTTTGTGCAAGGAAGATTCGTAATCTTATGAAGACGTTTCCCCCAAAAGTAATTGGTATGGATGCACAGGGAGGTGGAGTAGCTATTGAGGAGGCTTTACACGATCCTAGAAATTTAGAAAATGGAGAACATTTAATTTGGCCTACTATTGACTATAACAAAACTAAAGATACAGATTCTCAGACAGGATTACATATTTTAGAACTTATACAATTTGCTAAGGCAGATTGGACAGCTCAGGCTAATCACGGACTAAGAAAAGATTTTGAAGATAGAGTATTATTATTTCCTAGATTTGATCAATTAACTTTGGGTTTGGCTCTTGATAAAGAAGGTAAAGATATTATGGAGGCAGATTTAACTCCATTATATGATAATTTAAGTGAATGTATATTAGAACTAGAAGATCTCAAGAATGAGCTTACTACAGTAGTAATGAGTCAGACTAGTACGGGAGCAGGAGCTAGAGATAGATGGGATACTCCAGAAGTAAAGATGCATAATGGCAAGAAAGGTAGATTAAGAAAAGATAGATATAGTTCTTTAGTAATAGCCAATATGCTTGCTCGTCAAACAAGGCAAAAATTAGCTGCTCCTAATTATGATGTTATTGGAGGGAATAGACAAGACATCGTAAAACAAGAAGGAGATATGTATAAAGGGCCAGAATGGTTCACAAATAATGCTAATGACGATTTTTATACTGGCATTTACAGATAAAAAGTGTATTATAAACTAATAGCATTGCAATCCTATTACGGTTAAAACATAATATGACAAAAAAATATCCAAAAAGTGACGCCATTCAAGATCAATCTTTAGAGGGCGAAGAAGCCTATGTTACTTGGGGTGATGACCTAAGCTCTAAACAGGAAGCCCTAAGCAAGTCTTCGGAATCTATGTCTGAATATACTGCTATTGAGCACACATCTGGAGGAAGACGACGAGGTTTAGATTATTCAAATCTAGACACTAACACATCTGGTCGTCCAGGTTTAACAAAACTGGATTATGACTTTTTTAGACCAGACGAAGCTGTACCTAGAAAAGCTAAGGCGATTCTTAAGAAGGCTGAAGATATTTATCAAAGAGTAGGTTTGGTAAAAAATGTTATTGATCTAATGGGTGATTTTGGAAGCCAAGGCATTCGTATTGTACACGCCAATAAAAGGATTGAACGATTTTATAAAAGATGGTTTGAGAAGTGTGGAGGAAAAGAAAGAAGCGAGAGATTTCTTAACAATCTTTATAAAAGCGGTAATGTTGTTGTTAATCGTCAAACAGGTAAGTTGACATTAAAGACAGCAGAAAAAATGTATAAGACTTCAGCGACTGCTGATTTATTGATTGACACTCTTGATGATACAACCGTAGAAAAAAGAGAGATTCCTTGGAAGTATACTTTTATAGATCCTGTTTACGTAGAAGTGTCAGCGGGTTCGTTAGCTTCTTTTGTGACAGATAAACGATATGAGTTAATTTTACCAGCAGCTTTACGTAAGACTATTAATTCTCCTAAGAGTGATGCAGAGAAACAGGTAGTAGCACAATTACCTGATGAGATTTTGGAAGCAGCTAAAAGCAGAAAGAACTACCCACTCAATCCACAAAAGGTTAAAGTCTTCCATTACAAGAAAGACGATTGGCAAAGATGGGCTTACCCAATGATCTATTCTATTATGGATGATATTACTGTAATTGAAAAATTAAAACTCGCAGATATGGCAGCATTAGATGGTGCTATTTCTAATATTAGAATTTTCAAATTAGGTAGTCTTGAGCATAAGATTGCACCGACTAAAGCAGCTGCTGCGAAGCTGGCTGGTATTTTAGGTAATAATGTTGGTGGAGGTACAATGGATTTGGTTTGGGGGCCAGATATTGAATTATTAGAAAGTAGAACTAGTGTCCATCAATTTTTAGGTGAGGGCAAATACACTCCTCATTTAAATAGTGTTTATGCTGGTCTTGGCATTCCTCCAACTCTCACTGGTACTTTTGGTGCAGCTGGAACTACTAATAACTTTATTAGTCTTAAAACTCTTACTCAAAGATTACAATATGGTAGAGATATATTGATGGAGTTTTGGAATAGCGAGATTAGATTAGTACAAAAAGCTATGGGCTTCCGAAAACCTGCACAGATTGAATTTGATAGAATGGACCTATCTAACGAAGAAGCAGAAAAATCATTACTAATACAACTAGCAGATAGAAATCTTATATCTGATGAATTACTACAGAAACGATTTGGTTTCGATCCCGACATGGAAAAACTTAGATTAAACAGAGAAAAGAGAGAAAGAAAGTCAGATCGCATGATACCAAAATCTAGTCCATATCATGATCCACAGCCAGAAAATTCTCTCAAGAAAATTGCATTACAAAGTGGAGTTGCTACTCCGAGTGAAGTAGGATTAGAATTAGATCCTAAGAAAGACGGAGAAAAAAGTTCACTGGAAATGCGGCAAGCCCTTAAACCAACAAAGTTGGCAAAAGACTCGAAAGAGTCTTTGCCTGGTCAACCGCAGCAAGGTAGACCCAAAAATTCTAAAGACAAAGAACAGCGCAAAGAACGCACTTTCACTCCTCAAACAGGAGCGTCTTTACATCTCTGGGCATCAGCTGCACAGGACGAAATTAGCGAAATTATCAATCCAATATTGCTGGATTTCTTTGGAAAAAATAATCTCAGAAGTTTATCAAGTGATCAATATAAAGAGCTTGAAAACATTAAAAGCAGTATTCTTTTCAATAGCACACCATTTTGCACAATAAACAACGAAGTTGTTCAACAAAAATTATCGGATTTAGATAATCAACACTTGACGACTTATAGTGTATGGTTAAGACAGTTGGCTTCCGAATTAAATAAAGATCTTACTGTGGACGATCAAAAGCAGGCTAAGGCTTCTTTTTATTGTCTACTTAAAAATTAGAGGTAAAACATATGATAATTTATCCACAAGAGACTGATGATGGTTTAGCAGAAATAATTTCTGCTTCTAGCAGTATCTCTTATGCATCTATTGTTGAACCATGTGACATAGAACAAAATAAAATTAAAGCAAAAACATTAGCTTCTGTTAGTGATGCTGATTTATATTATGTTCAGTCTATATTGGTTAGTTCGTCTTGGAATAGAAATGATGATGTATTCGACAGAGCAGAAGTTTGGGCTGCTCGTAAAACCCCAGAAGATAAACCAACAAATTTAGAACATGATGAAAATTTAATTATTGGCCATATTACATCGAACTGGCCAATTGATAATGAGGGTAAAACTATTGCTGATGATATTGAAGTAGATGAGCTACCTGAAAAGTTTCACATTGTAACTGGATCAGTTATCTATAAGGCATTTACAGATCCTGAACTCAAAGAAAGAGCAGCCAAGTTAATTTCTGAAATTGAGGAAGGTACTAAATATGTTAGTATGGAATGTTATTTTAAGGGATTTGATTATGGTTTAACAGATAAGATTACTGGAAACTATAAAGTATTATCAAGAAATGATAGTACAGCATATTTAACAAAATATTTAAAAGCATACGGTGGACAAGGCGAACATGATAATTATAAGATAGGAAGAGTTTTACGTAATATTACCTTTAGTGGTAAAGGATTTGTAAATAAACCAGCAAATCCAGATAGCATTATTTTTAGGAAACGATTAATTGAAGATTTATTGGATAAAAAAAATGACAATTTATTGAAATCAGGTGTAATAGAAAATAAGCCCACAAACAACGCAGATATGGAGAATATCATTATGAGTGAAAATATCGAGAAACAGGTAGCAGAAATCAATGATAAATTAGACTCTGTATCTGTAACCGCAGACCAGTTGGCAGAAGCGAAAGCGACTGTCGCAGAATTACAAGAAACCAACCAAACCCTAGAGGCAGCTATGAAAACAAAAGACGAAGAAATGGCAGTAATGAAAAAAGAGAAAGAAAAGGCTTCAGAGCTAGAAGCTCTTGCAGTCAAGAAAGACGAAGAAATGGCTGAAATGAAAAAGAAGGCCAAGGTAAAGGCTGAAGAAGTTGAAGCCGCAATGAAAGAAAAAGATGAAGAGCTTAAGAAGGTTAAGTCTGAATTAGAAGAAGTAACTGAAGCTCTTTCCGCTATGAAGGAAGAAGAAATGGCCAGAAAGAAGAAAGAAAAGGCCATTAAAAGAAAAGCCAACTTGGTTGAAGCGGGTCTAGAAGACGATGCTGCTTCCGCTGCTGTTGAGAAGTTTGATTCTCTTGATGATGATTCTTTTGAAGCTATCCTCGCGGCTATGACTGCTGTCAAGCCAAAGAAGGAAGAAGAAACTAAAGCAGAAGACGAAGCTGAAGCAGCAATGCCTCCAGCTTTAAAAGAAGCTTTAGAAAAGAAGAAGAAAGAAGAGAAAGAAAAGGCTTCAGAAGCAGAAAAACTTGAAGAAGCTGAATCTGCTTTGGAAGAAGTAGAAGCTGAAGAAACCGTTGACCTGAGCGTTGGAAACGACGAATCAGAAACTGAATCAGCAGAAGCTAGTGTTCGCTCAGAACTTGTTGAATTTGTAAGTGCTAGACTCGGTAATACCTCAAAATAAGGGAGATAAAACATGGCTCTTAAACCAGATCGTATCGAAACTCAAACTGATGTTTCATTTTTCATGAACAATGCTACCAGCTCAACTATTGAGCGTGGTGGAATAGCTTCTCTGACAGCTGGTGGTGGCTCTGGAGTTGCTATGGACGATTCTTCTGCTGTTGTAGTTTATGCTACTGCTGCTAGTGGAACCGAACCTGTTGGCGTTCTATTGAATGATGTTGTAAACATTGATCTCACCCGTCAGCATATCAACTGGCATAAGGATGAGGTTCAGGGTGGTGGCAAAGTTGCTTTGCTACAAGTTGGTCAAGTCACAACTGATAAGGTGACAGGTACCATCGTTGCTGGTCAATCAGCATATCTTGGAGCAAGTGGTCTTTTCACCGCTACAGCCCCAAGTGACGATGATACAGAAAACGAGAACTACCGCGTTGGTAGATTCTTAAGTTCTAGAGATTTAGATGGTTTTTGCAAAGTAGCAGTAAACATTGCCTAATAGAAAAAAGGGAGAAAAAAACATGTCAGCAGATACTAAACCATTTCAACCAACTCCAGAATTGACTGATCTTTTGGTCAAGTCTGGTTCACAGCACAGAGAGACTTCTCTATCTGCTACCGCAGAATTTGCTAAAGCTTTAGAGCAGCCACTCCGTCAAGGTGTACTTAGCGGCAACGTTCTTGATGGTATCTTTGAGCCAATTCAATTGGCAATGAGTGCTACTCCAGAATTCCCGCTTGATTTCTTAGCCCCAGGTACAGAAAAGGACTTTGTTGCCTATACTATACCTAATCATGGCTATATTCCAGAACGTCACGTCGAAGGCGATTACGTCATGGTTCCTACTTTTGATATCGGTGCAAGCATTGATTATCTCTTAAAGTATGCTCGTGACGCTCGTTGGGACGTAGTCGGTCGTGCAATGGAAGTTCTTGAAGCTTCCTTTGTCAAGAAGATGAATGATGATGGTTGGCATACCATTCTTGCCGCTGGTGTAGATCGTAACATTGTCGTTTTCGATAGTGATGCTACAGAAGGTCAGTTTAGTAAGAGACTTGTTTCTCTTCTGAAGACCGTAATGCGTCGTAATGGCGGTGGCAACTCAGCTTCCAACAATCGTGGACAGCTGACTGATCTATATGTCTCTCCAGAAGCTATGGAAGACATTCGCAATTGGGGTGTTGATCAGGTCGACGAAGTTACTCGTCGTGAAATCTACACTGCGGCTGATGGTTCTGTAAACAGAATCTTCGGTGTCAATCTTCATGACCTTGATGAGCTTGGTGCTGGTCAGGAATATCAATTATTCTATGACAACACTCTTAGCGCAACATTACCAACTGGCTCAGCTAGTGAGCTTGTAGTTGGTCTTGATCTTCGCAAGAGAGACAGCTTCATCATGCCAGTTCGTGAACCAGTACAGATCTACGAAGACGATACACTTCATCGTCAGAAGAGAGCTGGCTTCTACGGCTGGGCTGAGCAAGGCTTTGCTGTTCTTGATAACAGAAGAGTCCTTCTTGGTGCTCTATAATCTATCTTTATAGATGTTAATTAAGGGAAGCCGCACTTTGGTGCGGCTTTTTTTATATGCTGATGTCTGGTGTATCTAATAAATATAACATTATAGAGGTACTAATATGGGCGCAAGTCAATACGATTTTACTATTGAGCAAGGTTCTTCATTTAAAATGTCTTTAGTCTATAAAGATTCTAATGGTGACCCTATAGATATTACTGGTTGGTGTGCTAGATTAACTTGGCGTACCAGCTCAAACGTTACGCAGACTTTTTCTAGCGATAATACGGATAAAAGTATATATGATTTTAATTTAGAAGGAACTTTAGGTAAAATTAATTTGTTATTTCCTGCTAATACTACAAATGGATTTACATTTAATAATGCTAAATATGACCTAGAGTTACAATCAGACGATCTGCATTATAATCAAGGAGGAAAGTATGTAACCAGATTGTTATTTGGTACTGTAAATATACAGAAGAGATTTAGTAAATCTACTACAGCTTTGGAGTGTCCATAAATGAGTGATTTTACATTAGAAATATCTGATACTGTCAGTATAGTCGATATAGAAATTTCTACAGATGATAATACTCAAAGTGTGGAAGCTACAAGTACAGTTATAGATACAGTTGAGATTACAACAGGATTTGCAGGTACTGTTGTTTATGCAAGCGACATAATCGGAATGGATAATTATTTAGCAAATTTTATAGATAGCTACAATATAGATTGCGGCACACCATAACACGGAGAATACACAATGCCAGTTAACACATTATTACAAGTTAGAAGAGGTTCATCCAGTGATTGGTCTACAGCCAATGGTGGTAATGGTACGGTATTAGGTGCAGGTGAAATAGGTTTAGATACCACAATTGATAGAATAAAAATTGGTGATGGTACTACAGCATGGAATAGTTTAGAATTTCTTAGCGTAGGATTTGATGATATTCATACTGCTTCCTCTAGCGGTGTTAGTATTACTAAACTAACAGATAGTAATAGTCAAGTTACAGGAGTTTCTATTGGAACTAATTTAACAGCTGGTAGCAATATTAGTTTGACAGAAAGTGGTGGAGAAATCACAATAAGTGCTCAAGGAGTAGATACAGAAGGAGTACAGGATGTTATAGGTGGGTTTATAACTGCTACAAGTGGTCTATCAAAAAGATATGATGATGCAGGTAATGGATTTGATATCGGTGTTGATGCTACACCGGGTACAGTAACGGCTGGTAAGCCAGTTGTAGTGGATGGCAGTAAAGATATTACTGGTTTTAATAATGTCACTATTGGAGGCGATTTGATCGTTAATGGTACGACTACTACAGTAAACTCTACAGTTGTTAGTGTTGATGATCCTGTAATTAGAGTTGGTGGAGATACAGTTCCAGGTAGTGACGACAATAAAGATCGTGGTGTTGAATTTTTATATCACGACGGATCAGTTGCTAAATCTGGATTCTTTGGCTATGATGATAGTACAGGTAAATTTACTTTTATAGCTGATGCTACAAATACTAGCGAAGTTTTTGGTGGAACCAAAGGTGAAATTGATGCTACAGTTGATTTTAGTAATATAGCAAATATAGATATTACTAATACCCATATTAATGCTAGTGCAGCCATTGCTGTTAGTAAGTTAGCTGCTAGTAATATTACTGTAGGTACCACATCGATTACACTAGGAAATAGTAGTACTAGTTTAGCTGGTATGACATCTATTGCTGGTGCTAGTGCTGGTAGTCCAATGACTATCACTAATGCCACCATAGATGGTGGATCACCATAATATATAATATAAATAGGATATAAAATATGGCTGTAAATAACTTAATTCAGGTAAGAAGAGGAACTGCAAGTGATTGGAGTAGTAATCCTACCTTAGCTCAGGGTGAACCAGGATTTGATACTACTAATAATATTTTAAAAATAGGAGATGGAACTACTGCTTGGAATTCTTTATCTGCTGTTAATAATACAGATCATCCCTCGATTAGTGCCGCAAGTTCTTCTGATAACAGTGGTAATACTTTTATACAAGATCTTACTCTAGATAGTAATGGACATGTTACTGCTATAGTTGTAGCGACAGCTACTGATGGAGGTGGTGGTGGAGGGATCAGTAGTATAGCTGAAGATACTACGCCACAACTTGGTGGTAATCTAGAACTTAACTCCAAAGATATCATTGGTGCTGGAGATATTAATGTTACAGGTCATATGATATTACAGGAAACTATGCCTGATCATTGTGGTATCCAAATTAAAAGTAGTGGCGATGTTAATGGTGAGCTACACGTTGGTTCTTGTAGTGATGCTGCTGGTGTTGCTAATGCGATGGGAATTAAACATAGTACCATGACGGGTGCTAATGACTATATGATCTGTGCTAATACTGATGGTGCTACATTCGTCAGTGCTAAAGACACTAAAAGTTTGACTTTAACTGCTGGAGGTAATAGTTCAGCAACTAAATTAGAACTAAGAGATAACTCGTTGGGTTTTAGATTTAATGTTAACAAATCAAATGTAGATTTACAATATAATGGTGATAATGAAAACAATGTTTTCTACATAGATGCCAGTGCAGATAGTATTGGTGTGGGTACCAGTGCTCCTCAAACAAGATTAGATGTTAGTGGAGTTATTACAGGAAGTGGTTTTAAAACACAACACGGCACATCTAGCCAGTTTTTGAAAGCTGATGGTAGTGTGGATACTAATACATATTCTACTACAGATACACAGCTTACTGAAGAACAGGTAGAAGACTTTGTTGGTGGTATGGTAACAGGAAATACCGAGACAGGGATTACAGTAACATACGACGACAGCGATGGAACACTAGACTTTGTAGTAGCTAGCCAAACCGATGAAAACTTTACCACAGCAGATCATAGTAAACTCGACGGTATAGAGGCGAATGCAGATGTTACAGATACAGCTAATGTGACTGCGGCTGGAGCATTAATGGATAGCGAATTAACAGATTTAGCAGGTGTTAAAGGTGTTACAATCTCTACGTTACAAGTCAAACCGTCCGAAGGAGCATTCGTAGATGGAGATAAAACCAAGTTAGATGGTATTGAGGCTAGTGCAGATGTTACGGATACAGCTAACGTAACGTCGGCTGGTGCATTAATGGATTCCGAAGTAACTAATTTATCGCAAGTTAAAGCTTTTGATTCTTCAGATTACGCTACTGCTGCTCAAGGAACCAAGGCTGACAGTGCTCAACAGCCTCCATCAGAGGGTGCATTCGCTAATGGAGATAAGACTAAACTAGATGGTATCGAAGCTTCTGCAGATGTAACAGATACAGCTAATGTGACCTCTGCTGGTGCTTTGATGGATAGTGAGCTAGCAAGCATTGCTGACGTTAAAGCATTAGACCAATCAGTAGTAGCTGGTGCTTCACCTAATTTTGTCACTACCAATATGACAGATGCATCTGATAAAAGATTTATGACAGATGCTCAAGAGACTAAATTGGATTCAGTCGAGAGTAATGCAGATGTCACAGATACTGCTAATGTAACAGCCGCAGGAGCTTTGATGGACAGTGAATTAACTGACCTTGCAGGCGTTAAAGGTGTTACTATTTCTACGTTACAGTCTAAGCCTTCAGAGGGTGCTTTTGCTAATGGCGACAAAACTAAACTTGATGGTATTGAAGCCAATGCTACAGCAGATCAGACAGATGAAGAAATACAAGATATTGTTGGAGCAATGCTTTCTGGTAATACTGAGACAGGTATCACTGTTACCTATCAAGACGCTGATGGTACTATTGATTTTGTTGTTGCCTCTCAAACAGATGAAAACTTTACAACAGCAGACCACAGCAAGTTAGATGGCATAGAAGCCTCAGCTGACGTTACTGATGCTACAAATGTAGATGCTGCTGGTGCTGTAATGAATAGCGATAGTTCTACCGCCAGCATGAGTTTTGTTGTAGACGAAGATAATATGGCGTCAGATTCTGCTACAAAAGTACCAACACAACAATCTGTTAAAGCATATGTAGACGCAAATGCTGGAGGAGGAGGATTATCTAATATAGTAGAAGATACCACCCCACAGTTAGGTGGTGACTTAGATGTTAATGGTAAAGATATAGTTACTACCAGTAATGGAAATATTGATTTAGATCCAAATGGCACAGGTAAGGTTGTATTCAAAGGTAATGGCTCAAAGGGTGCTGGACAATTTGTTCTTAATTGTGAAAATAATAGTCATGGAATAGTTATTAAAGGTCCACCTCATAGTGCAGGGGCAAGTTATACATTAACTCTTCCTAATACAGATGGTAGTAGTGATCAGGTTTTAAAGACTGATGGAAGTGGAAATTTAGATTGGGTTGATCAAAGCGGTGGAAGTGGTAGTACTAGTGTTGCTGCAATAAGTGCTGATGCTACCATTTCTTCCGATGTTAATTTAGTTACTACTGCTAATACAGACAGAACAGTAACTCTTCCTAGTGTATCCTCTGGTAAGATAGTACGTATTAAAAAGGTTGATGCTGGTACGGGAACTGTAATTATTGCAAGAGGCGGATCATCTACTATTGATGGTGCGACACAAGTTGCTTTGTATTCACAATTTGAAAGTATGACAATTATTTGTGATGGCACAAATTGGCATGTATTCTAATATTTAATTTTTATTAAAAGGAAAAGATGCTATGAAAAGCATAATACTACAAACAAATGACACAGCTATTACTGCTGATGATCAATTAGGACAAATACAATTTGCGGCATCCTCTGAATCCGATGGAAGTGCAGCAACAGACGTATCTGCAAAAATTGAAGCTGTTGCTGAAGCAGCTTTTGGCTCATCCTCTCATTCTACAGCTCTTATATTTTCTACTGCTACCGCAGACGCCAACGCTCCCGCAGAAAGAGTTAGAATCAGTAATGATGGTAAAGTTGGAGTGGGTAGCAATAGCCCTTCATATAAATTACATGTTAATGGAGATATTGGGTTGACTAATGAAGGATTCTATGCTTCTCCTACAGGAGTAAAGATAGGAACAGATGGAGCACTTCGTAATGATGGTCAGACTACATTATCACATGGTAATTTTAGTGCTGATGGAGATGCACAATCTAGTTCTTATATCCTAAGATGCACAACCACAGATGCTACATTTACTACAGCACAAAATAATGGAGCTGATATAGTAGTGCCTAATGATACTAGTATTATGTTTATAGCT
>Ga0160423_10003947_pt1 | contig 12262 bp, 8 predicted proteins | sample CRUFie14St8metaG_FD_108191 | JGI IMG/M metagenome (GOLD analysis project Ga0160423, IMG submission 108191) | Marine microbial communities from the Costa Rica Dome - CRUD Field 142mm St8 metaG | ecosystem: Environmental > Aquatic > Marine > Oceanic > Photic zone | place: Costa Rica: the Eastern... | reverse complement strand
TTCCATTAGGTCTTCAAATTGGTTTAGCTGTTTTCTTTTTACTCGTGCGATTTAATGAAATTGATGAATAAATTATTCAATACTACAAATAAGGTATAGAAAAATCTGTTCGGTATTTTTTTAAAAGGTATTTTTATCGGCAAATGTTTGGAACCTCCTTGAAAATAAATTTTTTATTCATGCTATTCTTCAGTGCAGCTCTTCCTAGAACTGCATTAGCTGAAGGCTTAAAGGGAGTTATTTTAAATACGAATTACAGCCCAATACCTAATGCAAAAATTTTGATTGATGAAAAGAATCGCAGCATTCAATCAGACCAAAATGGAAAGTTTAAATTTCCAAATCTACCCGTGGGGGTATACACAGTTATTGTTTCACATACGGATTATCGAGAATCTTTACAGAAAGTAACCGTTGTAAAAGAAAAAAGCACTTCAATAACCGTTATCCTATTTGCAAAAGCAGCTAAACTGGAAGATGTTGAAATAAATGTAAGCGCCCCATTGAGTCGCGGTAAAGAAATTTCAGAAGATCAAATCTCAATTGGAAAAAGTAAAATTGTAATCAAAAAAGATGCCGAGAAAGGAACATCTTCCTCTTTAAATCGAACACTTGATGCGCCAGTAAATATTATTGAATATGACGGTGCAGGACTTCAACTAGGTATTGGTGGAAGAGGATTAAATCCAAAAAGAACAGCACATTATAATACACGACAAAATGGATATGAAATTAGCGCAGACGCACTTGGATACCCCGAAACGTATTACACACCCTCAAGTGAATCAATCCGTGAAATAAGTATTTTAAGAGGAGCAGCGTCATTGCAGTTTGGCCCTCAATTTGGCGGAATGATAAATTTCATTTTAAAAGATGGCCCAACAAATCCAAAAAAGAAATTCGAACTAGTTTCTAATAATAGATATGGGAGTTATAAGCAATTTCATACGTTCAATAGCATTGCCACAAAAAGTACAAAATTGAAAACATATTCCTTTTATCATTATAAAGTTGGAGATGGATGGAGAAACAACTCAAGTTACAATTCACACACAGGATATACGAGTATATCTTACCAACCCACTAAAAAATTTAATTTAAAACTCCAATTAACTAAATATTATTACAATGTTCAACAAGCAGGTGGTCTAACCGATAAACAGTTTTATGAAAATCCTCAACAAAGCTTCAGAGAAAGAAATTGGTTCAGTATTGATTGGAACATTGCTGCTTTAATAGCACATTACAACTTCAACTCCAATTCATGGATTAATTCTAAAACATTTTATGTAAATGCCTCCAGAAATTCCATAGGCTACATGGAAAATCCTCAAAGAACTGACCCTTTAGGTTACCGAGACATAATAGCTGGTAAATTTCAAAATATTGGTAATGAAACGCGTTGGATAAAAAGATATACGATTAAAAATAAAAATGCTGCTTTAATAAGTGGATTTAGGCTATATAAAGGATGGGCTGAAACATCGCAAGCATTGGGAACAAAAAACTTCGATTCTGATTTTTCAATACCAGAAAAACCCGAGTATTCGCAATATCAATTCCCAAGTGCCAATGCGTCACTGTTTTTTGAAAACACTCTCTTTTTAACAAAAAAAATATTTCTAACACCTGGTTATCGTTATGAATACATAAGTACAGAAACAGATGGTTATTTCAATAAATATGTTGTTAATAATGCCAATGATACTCTTCTAATTAATAATTTGCAATCAAAATTTATTAAAAATCGAGACATTCATCTTTTTGGTACAGGACTTACTTATAATGTTGCAAAAAATGGTAAATGGATTGCTAATATTTCCAAAAATTATAGATCAGTAAACTTTAGCGACATCAATATTGTTGTTCCTAGTTTGCGTGTTGATCCTAACATTCAAGATGAAAAGGGATACACGGCAGACATCACTTATAGTAAAAGTTGGAACAAAACAGCGTTTTTAAGTGTCACTGGATACTTTCTCCATTATGCCAATCGAATCGGCCTAATTTGGCAAACCGATGACCTGACATTTGATACTTATCAATATCGAACAAACATATCTGCTTCGAGAACTCTTGGAGCTGAGCTAACCAACTGGTTAAATTTGGGCAAAAAGTTTGCCTTAAACGATACTATCCACAAACTAAATCTGATGACGAATATTACCACGACATATGCCAAGTATATTGATGAGAATACAGTTATTTACGGCAATAGAGTTGAGATGGTACCTTGGTTAACGCTCAAGTCCTCCTTAACTCATGAGTATAAAAAATGGCTTTTTTCTGGCTTAATCAATTTTCAAACGTCACAATTTTCCGAGGCAACAAATGCGATAGAAAGCATCAATGGCGTAAATGGCTTGATACCATCTTTTTACGTTATCGATGTAAAAGGTGGCTACAGTTTTAAAAAAATTATATTACAATTGTCTGTAAATAATGTAACCAACAAGAGTTACTTTACCCAAAGAGCTAATTCATATCCTGGACCTGGAATAATTCCGTCAGAAGGCCGAATTTATTGGGCTTCTGTAATATTAAAACTATAACTGTCCTGTGTTTTTCCACCCATAGCGACTGAATTTGTCCGGTAAAAAAAGTGGACATTTTTTGTAAAGTAAAGTATTTTGTACCATCAAAATTTTAATTTTCATGAAAAAGCTCCTCGTTTTGACATTCTGGTATGTTGGTTTTTTTTTACAGGCCAACCATTCTATAATTCCTGAACCTTTCTCTCACGAAGAAATAGATGGAACATTAATTAGTAATGGATTTCACTTGAAAGACAACTCGAAAATACAGAAAGTGAAAGATGCTAAAGCCATATTTATAGAATACCTCAAGTCCATCCAAATATCCACTGAAGGAAGCACAACAATTGAACTTAACTATTCAAATTCAATAAAAAACAAAGAAGGATACAGCCTTGAAGTTAATTCAAAAGGAATAAGTATTGGCGCAATTGATTTTGGCGGTTTCCACAATGCATTACAAACAGTAAAACAATTGCTTCCGACTAAACCTTCAGATGGCCCCATTGAAATACCTTTTTGTAAAATTATAGATAAACCTAGATTTGAATGGAGAGGTTTAATGTTGGATGTAAGTCGTCATTTCTTTACCACAGCCGAAGTTAAAGACTATATTAATAAAATGTCTGAATTTAAGTTCAACAAATTTCATTGGCATCTCACAGACGATGAAGGGTGGAGAATTGAAATTAAGTCACTACCCAAACTAACTGAAATTGGTGCATGGCGTGGAGAAAGAAACGGAAGGTTTGGTGAAAATCGCCCTGCTCCTACTGTTAATGAGCCGAAAACATACGGAGGTTTTTATACCCAAAATGAAATTAAAGAAGTTATTGAATTTGCAGAAAAACGAAACATCACCATAATTCCCGAGATTGATGTACCAGGACACAGTATGGCGCTATTATCCGCCTATCCTGAATTGTCAACAAAAAAAGAAATCATACAAGTTTCAGTTGGCCATAAATTTGCAGAATGGTTTGGAGATGGGAGTTTTAAAATGTACACAGAAAATATGCTCAATCCATCTGACGAAAAAGTATATGAAACACTGAACAAAATTTACACTGAAATTGCCAGTTTGTTTCCGGGAGAATACATTCATATGGGAGGCGATGAATGCTATAAAGGATATTGGAAAGAAAACAATGAGGTGAAAAATTTCATGCAAAAAAATAACATGAAAAACGTGCATGATTTACAGGCCTATTTTATTGATAGAGTTCAAAAAATAATCGAATCAAAGGGTAAAAAAATGATTGGATGGGATGAAATTACCGAAGGTAACCTAAACCAAGATGCTGCAGTAATGAGTTGGCAAGGAATGAAAGGAGGTATTAAAGCAGCAAAACTCGGCCACAAAGTAGTAATGTCTCCAACAAACTACACCTATCTGGATTACACTCAAGGTGACAAGAGCGTAGAAAATTCCATATATGCAACTTTAAGCCTGGAGAAGTCCTACACATTCGAACCCGTTCCAGATAGTATAAACCCCAAATATATAATGGGAGGACAAGCAAACTTGTGGACTGAGGTAATTCCTACACTTTCGTTCGCCTATTACATGACTTACCCTAGAGCATTGTCTATTTCTGAAACTTTGTGGAGTCCCAAGGGAAAAAAAAACTGGGAAAACTTTGCTCAGAAAACACTATTTCATTTTGATCGATTTAATGAACAAAAGATAAATATATCCAAAGCTGTTTTAGATCCTATTATAACCGTTTATAAGTCAGGTGAAAAAATGATGTGTAAACTTGAAAACAATATTCCTGGAACAAGCATTTACTACACTATTGACAATACATACCCTGTTCAGTTTGGAAAAAAGTACACTGGCCCTTTTGAAATACCCAATGGAGATCTGAGTTTAAGAACTCAAACATTTTTAAATAACAAAGCAGTTGGAAGAGCTCTTCAAGTCCATAGAGAGGAGCTCTTAAAACGTATTTAACCAATGCATAAAACAAAAAAGCCACCCAAATTGGGTGGCTTTTTGTTCTGATGAAAATAGAAATTAAATATTTTCCTTCTTTCTAACTAAGTCCGTATAAATTGGAGAAGCAATACAAATAGACGAATACGTACCGACAATAACTCCAATTAACAAAGCAAAAGCAAACCCCTGCAGGGACCCTGTTCCAAAAACAAGAATCGCTAATAGTACGACCAAAATAGTCAAAGAGGTATTGAATGTTCTAGACAAGGTACTATTAAGCGCCTTATTTACCACAACATTAATTCCTTCTGAATTCGTTCCTGAAGTTCTTTCTCTTACTCTATCAAATACAACTACTGTATCATTAATAGAGTATCCAACAACCGTCAAAACAGCCGCTACAAAAGCAGTATTTATTTCTAACGAAAATGGAAGTACGTCCTGTAATAAAGAGAACAAACCAAGTACGATGATTACATCGTGAAATATAGCCACCAATGCACCTAAACCAAATTGCCATTTACGGAACCGAATAGCCACATAAAGAAAAATAGCAATTAATGCATAAACAACTGATGTGTAAGAAGCATTAATAATATCGTCCGCAATGGTACTTTGAACATGAGCACTTTCTAGAACTCCTTTATCTTTTCCATCGTATTGACTTACAAATTTTTCCGATGTCATGTCTGCAGGTAAATACTTTTTAACTCCCGCATACAGAAAACTTTCTACTTTATTGGATGCCTCTTTAGACTCATCACTGGCTAAAAACTTTGTAGTGATAATAAGGTTGCCTGTTCCTCCTGTTTTTACCTCAGGCTCGAGCTCTTTACCATTTTCCAAAAACACCCCTTTAAGCTCTGATTTCAAAGTTTGAACATCTGGCACGTTTTCAAAAGCAACTTTATAAGTTCTCCCACCTGAGAAATCTGTACCTAAATCAAATCCCTTGGTAAATATTGATGACAATCCAATAAGTATTAACAATCCTGAGGCCACATAAAATTTCTTTCGAGAGGATATAATGTTGTAGGTTGTTTTCGTAAACCAATCTTTTGTTTTCTCAGTAGAAAATTTAATGTTCTTCTCTTTTCCCAACAATGAATCAAAAATCAATCGGGTAATAAATATTGCTGAAAACAAAGAGGTGAAAATACCAATGATTAAGGTTTGAGCAAAACTCTCGATAACAGATGTACCAAAGTACCAAAGAATAACTCCAGTAATCAATGTTGTAACGTTGGCATCCAAAATAGCTGTATAAGCATGTTTATAACCATCAGAAATCGCCAATTTTAAACTTTTACCTATTTTCAACTCTTCACGAATTCGCTCATAGATCAAAACGTTTGCATCAACCGACATACCTACAGTCAAAACAATACCCGCAACACCTGGAAGAGTTAACGATATCGTGGGGGCTGCAGCAAGAACACCAATGATAATTAAGATATTCGCAACCAAAGCAACATTAGCAGCCCATCCAGCTGAGCTGTAATAAAACACCATATAGATCAGTACAAGGCACAATGCAAAAACAAAGGACCAAACAGCCGCATTAATGGCTTGCTCTCCTAAAGTTGGTCCAACAAAGGTTTCCTGAACAATTTTTGCAGGCGCTGGAAATTTACCTGCATTCAATACGTTTGCAAGGTCTGAGGCCCACTCATACGCATTTTCCATATTACCTGGAGTAATTTGTGTTCCACCACCGGATATGGGACCATTATTAGCACCTGGAGCAGCATAAACCAAACCGTCCAAAACAATAGCAATTGGCTTTCCTTGCGCTTTGTAGGATTTACCTGTAATCTTTTCCCATTTAATGGCTTCATTGGATTTAAAATCAAGTAGTACAATATCTCTACCATTTTCTAACTGACGAGAAGCTCGCTTGATAAATTCACCCGACATATAAGCTCCTCCATTGGATTCTTTTCTTAATGCATATAGCTGTAAAGCACTTGCTTTTTCTCCTAAATCAGTTTCAGATGACCATGCTAATTTTAACCGTTTGTTGAATAATTTCTTGTCGTACCCAATTTTAATGATTTCATTAACTTTAGCCGTATCGCCAATTTTGAAAATTCCTACTCCCGCTCTATTTCGATTTTTCAACAACTCCTCATCTTTCACCATCAAAGAGGTTAATGGTGCATTTCTTTCGGTGATTAAAGCCAAACTATCTTCAGGATCTAACCCTTCAAAGTCGGCTGAATCAAGCGGATTTTTTAGGTTGTAGTAATCTCTAGATTTTTCCTCTAAGGCAATGAATGAAGCCTGTAAATCTGCATAAGAATAGGTATCCCAAATTTCCAAATTAGCAGACCCTTGCAGTAACCCCCTTACTCTTTTAATATCTTTGATACCAGGCAGATCTACAACAATCCTACCCGTGTTGCCTACCAATTTAATATCAGGCTGTGCTATCCCAAACTGGGCTACACGTGTTCTTAAGACTTCTTTTGCCTGTCCAATTGCCCCAGATGCCGATTCCCTCAACATTTCTAGAACATCTTCATCTGATGAATTCACATCGATATCCTCCTTACCAGCAAACCACTTCGCCATAGGTTCACCATTCATTTTCTCACGATAAGCCTGCTCAAACAACTCAATATAACTGCCTGGTTGCTCATTTTTTAATTCTTTTGCTCTTGCTGCAACTTCCTTGAATTTGATTGAACTTTTTATGTTGTTTCCCACTAAAGAGGCCACCAACTGGTCAACAGCAATTTCGAGAGTTACTGACACACCTCCTCTAAGGTCTAAGCCTAAATTGATTTCCCTTTTTTTACATTCGATGTAAGAATATCCTAACCAAATTTCCTCGTCAGAATTTTCTTTTAACCACTCTCTTGACTCTTCGGGAGTATTGGTTAATTCTTCAGCTTCCTGTTCAAATCCTCTTGCAAAATAGGTGAACGAAAACTCAAAAAGACAAACCAGTCCAATAATGGCTAATAAAATCTTGATTGCTTTTTTGTTTTGCATATTAAAATTTATTCAAATAAGACCGACAAAGATAAATCATACCACTCGATTGGCCATACTTCTCGTAAGGATAATTAATCATAATTTATTACATTTAACATCATGATTCGCATCGCTCTGACAATCAATTTATTATGCTTTTTACTCAACCCTTCTTTTGGTCAATTTTCTTTTGAAAGAAGCTACGAAATTGCAGTAACTAAAAACAACAAAATCCTAACAAGAGCATGGGAAGGAGGTTTAAACTATCCAATATTTAGTAACGTTGATTTTAACAGTGATGGAAATCAAGATTTAATTGCTTTTGATAAAAGTAGCAACCGACTTATTGTATTCAAAAATAATCAATTGCAGTTTAAGCCAATCAACCTATCACTTAACTTAAGTAAATGGGCCCTCTTCAGAGATTTTAATTGCGACAACTTGCCTGATATTTTTACTGGAACTGCTGGTGGAATAAAAGTATATCGAAACGATGGCAACTTTTCATTTAGCCTAGAAACAACTCAGATACAATCCAACTTAGGAACTTTTACTTCTAATCTTTTTATTCCCACCGAAGATATACCAGGAATTGTAGATATCGATGGAGATGGTGATATGGATATATTAACTTTTGACAATACAGGTACATTTGTTGAATATCATAAAAATACATCTATTGAAAATACAGGTCAATGCGGACTAGAGTTTAAACTAGAATCCAGTTGCTGGGGTAATTTTTCTGAAAGCGCAACAACAAACGAAATTACTTTAAATCAAAGTTGCTCTGGAAGTAATATGAATATTCTTGGCGGCGGAGAGCATGCGGGAAGTACAATCACAACCATCAATACGTCTGCCAATGACCCCATTGATGTAATTATTGGAGATGTCTCGTTTAAAAATTTAAATTACTTAACAAACGGTGGCAACCAACTGAATAGCAACATTATTGAGGTTGACAACAACTTCCCAAGTTATGATAACCCCATTAGCATGCAACTTTTCCCTTATGCTTCATATGTTGATGTAAATCACGACTCCAAAAAAGATCTTTTAATTACCAGCAATAATGCATCTATTGGCAACAATAAAGAAATTATCTATTATAAAAACATAGGTGTTAATCAAGATACTTTTTCGTTTCAAACCAACTCTTTTCTAGTTGGAGATATGATGGATTTTGGAAAATCAGCCTACCCTATTTGGGTAGATGAAAATCAAGATGGTTTAACAGATATTCTTATTGGAAACAATGCATTAAATTATAACGGCACAATAAAAGCCACCTTAAGCCTAATAAGAAACATAGGAAGCAAAACACATCCGTCTTTTGAAATCATTACTGATGATTACTTGAATTTTTCGGAGAACGAAGAAACTTATTTATATCCAGCCATAGGTGATTTAGACCAAGATGGTGACGATGATTTGCTTATCGGTCTTCAAAATGGAAAAATTCTTTACCTAAACAATCAAGCTGGAGCAAATATGCCCTATGATTTTTTAATTGCCTCTGCTGAATTTGAAAACATTGATGTAGGCAATTATGCAGCTCCTGTTTTGTTTGATGTAAATGGAGATTCAGCAATTGATTTGACTATTGGTGAACAAAATGGAAGTTTATTCTACTATGAAAATCAAACCGATTATGGATACGATTACTCAGTTGAAATAAAAAACTTTGGAGGAGTTTCCACACAAAATTATTCGGATGGAATTTTCTTTGGCTACTCAACTCCATATTTTTTCAAAAATGATGAAAAAATCCATTTATTGGTTGGCGGAGAATCCGGGAAAACATTGGGGTACATGAATATTAAAGAAGAGATTAACTCCAACCTTATGCTTGACTTTTCTGACTTTCACAACACAAAAGACGGAGGAAATAGTAAACCGCTCCTTGGGGATTTGAATGCAGATGGAAATCCAGAGCTCATAATTGGCAATCAATGTGGAGGGCTAGCGTTCTATATGGGAATAGAGTCTGAAAAAACAGGTAAAATTATATCAACAAGAAAAATAGATTATTTGCTATCTGAGAACATTCTTCAAATCCATTCAATACCCATTCAAAGAATCGAATTATGGGATTTAAGTGGAAAGCTAATCTCCCAATCTACAGGCAACCGTATTCTTCTGCCGGAAAATAATGGAGTGTTTTTTATTCGTGCAGAGTCATCCACTGAAATCATATCCATTAAAATGGTTAGGTGATTAAAAATTATGATAAAAAGATATGAAGCCTCCAAATGTTCCTGTTTCCATAAAAGGATTCCAAATTGTAGGATCGTGTATTGTGTTGTCCACCCATGGCTGAATCCATTTTACCTCTGCTGCCAATCTGGATGCTCCAGGCCCAATACTAAGACCCAAGTGAGGAGAAAACAACAAATCATTTTTAAATGGTGTTTCTAAATCAAAATCAGAAATAACGTTATAATGAGACTGAAAACCAGTGAACAAAAACATGCTCCACTTGGGATCTCCTGGGCAATCACAAAAATAATGCGGATCACTCATGAAGTGCCAATAAATATTTGCATCAAACTGTGGAAAAAAAGTAAATCCCCCATCAATAATATCAGTCATTGCATTAGCAACGAAATTAGTTGTGACGCCTATCTTTTTTTTACTCCACCATTTCCACTCTTTTAATGCTCCAAACTCTACGGCATAAAAACCATCCAAAAGCGAAGAAAGTTGAAGTCCCCCAAAATATGTTAAACTTTTCGTTTTTCCTTTTGCGTATGTAAAGCTTAGAAAAGGTACAGGTGTTATATAGCCTCTTTCCTCAATTATTGGGCCACCAAAAGAGACACTAATTGATTTTTCTTTTTTTGTTAAAGGAACAACATATCTTGTTGGCGCACAACTTGCGACAACGACAAAAATGAATATGATGCATACATTTTTCAAGTGGTTAACTTTTCAACTACAACTTTATCAATAGGAAACGTAACATCATTTGGCGTTATTTTGTTCAAATCCAACCACCTAAAACATTGTGGCTCATCTGTTTCAAATAAAAAAGGAGTCTCCGTGGTATTTATTTCTCCTTCGTCAAGTGAAACTAGATAATATATACTTATCAGTTGCTCATTTTTATTGAACGAAGAGACTTGATAAAAATCATTAACATAAAAAAGAGTTTTAACATCAATTCTAACATTCAACTCCTCTGTAAATTCTCGAATTAAGCATTCCGCAATTCCTTCTCCGAATTCTAGTCCTCCTCCCGGAAATTTTGTCATTCTGACGCCACTTCTGACTTCATCAGTAATCAATACTTTTCCTTCCTGTATTAAGATGCCGTATACCCTTACATTAAAACCGCTCAGAATCATAACTTTCTAGCCCTTAACATTTCACGTTTCCCAGGAGGACCAGGAACCTTTTCAACCTCAAATCCCGCTGAAATCATATTTCTTTTGGCCTGACCCTGACAACTATAAGTAACCATTAAACTATTTTCACTCATGATTCCATATATTTTTTCAAAAACTAAAGTATCCCAAAGTTCTGGTTGTTTATTGGGAGCAAAAGCATCAAAAAAAACTACATCAAATCCGGTTGGTAAAGTATCTTTGAGCAGATCCAAATTCAGTTTCCTCAAGCTGAACACATTAGACACGGTGGTAAAATCACCCCATTTAGCATCTGTAATCTTTGTGTAAAGTTCACTTCCATGAAGAATGTCTCCGTAGTTCAATTGCTGAAATTCAATCTTTGAAACAGGAAATTTTTCAATAGAAGTATATGCCAATTTCTTCTGTTTGGAAGTTGCCCATTGAGCTGAAAGCAATGCATTCAATCCAGTTCCAAAACCTACTTCAAAAACATTTACAGAAACTCTTTCTGAACGTAAAAATTCATCCAAGCCCATTTTTAAAAAGACGTGCTCTGCTTCTTTTATAGCACCGTGAATAGAATGATATTGCTCATTTAAAACTGGTACAAGGAGCGTATGCGAGCCATCATTGGTAGCAATTATTTTTCTGTTTTTTGAAAGATCCAATTAAAACAAGTTAATGTGCCAAGATTTGTTTACTGTGGTCTCCCAATTTGAAATAAATTCACCTTTATTTTTGACCAAATTATTAAACACAATCATATCGGTTTTAAATTCACCTGAACGCGCTTTTTCTTGAAAATCTCCAATTTTTATATTGTGAATAGAATCATCCAACTTATATGCTAAATTCATTCTATCGAGCATTTCAACACCAAACTTATCCTCAATTGATTTCATTAGTGCAACCGATTTGTCGATTGAACATCCTGTTGCATGTTGAAAAGCTTCGTCAACGTAAATCACTACAAATTGATTGTAGTACAACTCTATTGCACTATTCAATTTCTTACCGTGGGCCTCCCAGCTTTGATTAAATTTTGAAAGTTCTTGATGAAGACCAGCTAATTCAGAATTTGTAAAAGCTCTGTTCGATTGATACACCCACACACGAGAGGAATCGGGTAAATTATTTTCTATTTGAACCATAACCTAAAGTTAATAATTTTAGGAAAGTACAAAATTTTTAAACCAATGGAATTGAAACTATAAATCGGAAGCTCTAGCAACCAGTTCTGCTAAATCAAGAACTTTAACATTTTTACCCTTATTCTTCAATTTAACTCCATCGGTAATCATAGTATTGCAAAACGGACAACCTGTTGCAATAACATTTGGATCCAATTCTAAAGCTTCCTCAGTCCGGTCAATATTAATTTCTTTTTCTCCTTTTTCCGCTTCTTTAAACATTTGAGCACCTCCAGCACCACAACAAAAACCTTTTCTTCTGCTTCT
>Ga0160423_10003944_pt1 | contig 12270 bp, 12 predicted proteins | sample CRUFie14St8metaG_FD_108191 | JGI IMG/M metagenome (GOLD analysis project Ga0160423, IMG submission 108191) | Marine microbial communities from the Costa Rica Dome - CRUD Field 142mm St8 metaG | ecosystem: Environmental > Aquatic > Marine > Oceanic > Photic zone | place: Costa Rica: the Eastern... | reverse complement strand
GCCAACGTCAAGAAGCAAGGCATCGAGCACCTTTGAGTGCAGCCTGCTGCTGACCTTCTTCCAGCTCACTGAGTTGTACAACGACCTTTCCCGTGCCAAGGCACGGAAAAGGTCCCTACCCTTTCTTCATCTTCTCGCTCAACGATGAGTTGATAAACACGGTCTCTCATTTCGGCATGTCCTCCGGGACATGGGATGCACACCCGCTTCGGCGGGAGGCGGTGACGCCGAATGAACAAACGAGAGATGCGAACGCCACAACCAAAGGCGCGAAAGCCAAGCCAACGGCGCTTGGTCGAGGAACAACTCGCCCTCCCTGCTCGTCTGACGCATCTCCGCCATCTTCCTTGGCTGGAATGCTACCAACGTCAGCTGCAAACCGAGAACAAATCTGAAAACACACAAAAGTCCTACTTCTACGGCCTGCGACCGCTGATTGAAACCGTGCTCCCCGGAGAGGACGTTCTCAGTGAAGAAGCGTACGAAAACCTGCCCATCGAAGCCTTGGCGGAACGGATGGAACCAATGAAAGGACGCTTGGACCTTTGGGCTCACAGCATCGCAGGCCTTCGACCGACCACCTACAACGCACGACTCGCCGCAGCTCGCCACCTGATTGGATGGCTCGGTCTTCTTTGGCCTGACCACCTCCAGCGCGCACGAACAGGAAAGCGCCTTCCGCGCACGCTCACTCGCAGGGAGCTGACCACGGTCTTGGAAACCGCGGATATCAGCGAGGACCCCGCAGCTTCGCTCGTGGTCACCATGATGCTCGACACGGGTTTGCGGGTGAGCGAGGTGTGTGAACTGAACCTCGAAGACATCGATTTTGACGACGGCTCGGCTCGTGTCCTGGGTGGAAAGGGTGACAAAGATCGCCTCGTACTCTTCACGGCTCGGACCGTTGAACGCCTACGGGCGTGGATCCCAATTCGTACACGTTTGGCCCCAGAAGAAGAAGCAGCATGCTTTGTCAATCGACACGGACGACGACTCCAGCCCCGAGGGGTTCAACGGATGATGGATACCTTGGGCCAGGAGGCGGGCTTGCCCAAAGGAAAATTGACGCCGCACGTCCTGCGCCACAACTTTGCCACGGGTTTGTTGGAGCGGGGGGCCGACCTTGTCACCATTCAACGCCTCATGGGTCACGCCACCATCGCCACGACGCGCGTATACCTCGAAATTTCAGACCAAACCCTTCGAGAGGTGTACCATCGTGCGCAATCGATGCGGGAAGACATGGATGAATCGCCCATCGAGTCCACACCGGTGGAGGAAACCACGCCTTCTGCGAGCACGCACGGTATCGTGTGATCACGATGTGGATTTCTTTCGCTTGGACACCTTTTCCGGCCCGGCCCACTTGCGATGTGGATGGACCGTGTTGCCTTGGTGGCCCTCAATAGGGCAATATTTCCCTGAACGGCAGCGGGAACAGTTTCCTTTGGGTGGTTGTTCCACCGTTTTGCGAAGACGCCCGTACTTCCGCCTTGGCATGGAACGACTTTGAAACGACGGTCTTCAAAGATAGCGCTGAATTCACCGCTTTTTGAACCAAGGCATGTCCTTGACCGACTTGGGAACCTTGATGTTGTCACCTTTCCGGTCCTTGTCCTTGCTCGTTTTGAGACTGGTTCCTGCGGATTTGGTTTTTTCCACCACTTTTTCCGCCATTTTCTGGCCCTTGCCCACGGCTTTTTGGGTGGCTTCCTTTGCCGCTTTACTGGCCTTGGCTGAGGTTTTTGCGGCTTTTGCCCCTGCTGATTTCGACGCGGCTTTGACTTTGGAAGAGGCTTTTTTGGCTGAATCAGAGGCCTTCTTGCTCGCCTTCTTGGCGGTGGCCTTGGTGGTGGTGGCGGCCTTCGCCGCTGCGTGCACTTTCTTTGCAACAGCCACCGAAAGACCTGCTTTCTTCAAATCACCAAGACTCGCTTTTGCAATTTTCCCGACGGTTCCCATTTTCGCTGCTTGCAATTTTTTTGCCGTCGCTGCCCCGACGCCGGGGAGTGATGTGAGCCCTGAACCCTTGTCTTTACTTGCCATGTGTTCACCGATTGTACGATGAGGGTGACCTGACTTGAACCTTCCCTTCGGCCTCCGATGATGACTGAAGGCGGTTGCTTCTTGTGCGTTGCACGCTTGGAAGATGCATGGACGGCTTGTTGACGGGGCGCACCCAACCTTACCACAAGTTCGACCCAACGAAGGTGTGAGGGAGGGGATGACATCGAGACCGTGATCGATCCTTCAATTTCGGTGCTCGTCGCCCAGATACGGCACGCTGACGCTTCTCACAAAATTGACACAACCCATCAATTGCTCCGCAGCCACCATTTCAACGGACCCAGCAACGTGGTGTATCTCGGCGATGTCGCCAAGGCGCTGCTCGCAAACTTGCCTCATCCAGAAACACCCGAATTCACGGAAGCTCCAGGCTACAACGAGCAACGCTGGGCCCTACGTACCGTCAGCGGGGATTTGAAAATCAGCATCGCCTCTCGCTCGTACTGGGGTTGGGGGTTGTTCACCTCCGGTTATCTCAACGTCATCGCGCTGGAAGGACCCGTTGCCGACCGGGCTCGGCTCGTTCTTGACATCACCAGCGCACTTGGACAGTCGCCATGGGAAATGGCTCGCCAGCGTCCAGCCCAGCGGTGGTTGAATCGCCACCACGGCGGGACAGACCTCAGCGACAACGAGCGTCGGTGGAAAGCACTTGTTGAAGCGGGTCGTCAGGACCTTTTGGAAGCTATTGTCGCCATGAAAATAAGGTGCACCGAGGTTTTGGAAGGAAAAGGAGAGAACATTGACCACGCCACGTGGAACGACCTTTTCGAGCAGGACCTCCACATGGCTCAGCGCGCCCTTGCTGAGGACAACGCTCCCGGCGTTGAACGAGCCTTGGCTCGACTGGAAGCCGGTTTGATTCAACTCAACAACGAGGACGGTGATGACATCGTCGCTGCACCCGAGGAAGTGGTCTCCGACGGTTCGGACCTGTTGGAAACAACCCTTGAGACCTCATCAACCCAATTCAACGTGGTGGCCGAGCATACCGTTGATGAGGTCCCGTTTGTGGACCTGACGGCAATTCCCTCCCAAGAAGAAGAATGATTCGCGCGTCGCGTTCATAAGGGGGAGGTCGCTGGCCAAGACCGGTCCACATGGCAACGAAGAAGAAAAACGATGGCAGCGGCATTCAGCAGGCTGCGGGTTTGATTCGCTATTTCGATGAGGAATCCGAGGATTCATGGAAAATCACGCCGGCTCAGGTCTACCTTGCATGCATCCTTTTGGGCGGTTTCTTCTACCTTGTGAACCAAGGCGTGGTCCAAGCGATTTGGAACCTCATTTGAGTTCACAACGCCTGAATCAAGACCACGCGCTGATCGTTCTCAGCCATGCAACGGGCAACTTCCAACGCTGTTGACAAGTCTTCAGTGACACCAAGGACTTCTTCGCCTTCGGATGTTTGAAGAACCAGACGATGGGTCAAATCCTCGAGCGTTGATGCCTCAATTCGCTCAAAAATCCAGTGCTCATTTTCAATACGAACCAAAGCAGGAACTTCGGTGAGCGGGCCCATTTGTTCACCCACGCGCTCCGCTCTTGAGGTCAGCGAGGCAAGGTCTCGTACCGGTCGCCAAAGTCGTTGCCTGAGCGGCATTTTCAATTTTCTTCGTGGTTCAACGCCTGCGCGAAAAGCTCTTGCCATAAGGGTCCCATCCCTGAAATCCGAGGATTTCAGTTGCCGCTTTGGTGATGCACACTTAAAGAACGCGCCGCAGAAGGCGCTCTGCCGTTCGATTATCGTAGCAATGCCGTTCGGTCACGCCGTAGCCAAAAACCACCCACTGCACTGACAAGGAGCAGTCCCAGCAGCGAAAATTGCAACACATGAACGGCGTTTTGTGCGCCAAACGCAGCAAGCGTGGCCGCAATTCCACCAAGGACGCCCACGAGGAAGAGCGGTTGAGTCCGAGCGTCATGACCCCCGATGAACCGCATGTAGACCAGCGGGTAGGTCCCGCCTGCGAGGAGGATAGCTGGATAGAGAAGCCAAGCAGCGTCCGACGACAACACGCCAAGCGGAAGGAACATCATCACGGTGACACGGAACCACCACGCCTCGGGATGATGTGCTGCGTCAAACCCTACGGTAGGAAGCAGCATCGCAGCCGAACCGAAGAACACCAAGAGAGCAACCCATTTCCAACCGATAACGAAGGCCCCTGCACCTTGAGCGTACAGGTGGACGGCATCGGTCGTGCTCCCGGTGATCAGAAGGGCCAGGGACACGGTCAACCCCATGCACCAGGCCAGCGATTTGGCCTGCGAAGAGGACGGGCCCTGAAGGCCCTCAGCCACGGTGCTGAAGGCGTGCGGAAGCGCAGCCGATGTCGCATACGTGGCGATAATAAACGCCACCGCAAGGCGTTCGTTTTGGAGAGGCCGGTCCCACCACGCCGCCGTGTAGATGTCCGTCTGAAACAAGCAGAACCAAGCAACCAAACCAGCAACGAGTGTCTTGAGAATCGCCCGTTGGAAAAGAAGCGAAGTTTCACCGCTCGAAGCCATGTGTGCCGATGCGGTCAGAATTTCGCCCGACATCATCAGCAGCAAGGTGAACAGCACAACCAAGAGAAAGGTCGACCATTCTGCCACTTCGACCGTTGGCGAAGGCGGAACAACGGTCGCCGGTGCATAGGTATCTTGGTGGAAAAAAAACATGAGGAGCAGTAAGGCCCAAACGCCAGCGTGCGTCATCATTCTCGAGCGAACAAAGTCCGAGGTGTTCGATGAGCATCCCCGAAGGCTGGGCAGTGAAGGCGAGAAAAGGGCGAAGGTCAAAAAGGCGAGAAGTGCCCCTTCAAGAGCGCCTTGGCCGGTGAACATCAGCCGGAGTTGTTCGGACGTGGATGAGTTCTGGCCGAGGGCATAGGCGACCTCGGGGTTTGACAGCGTCCCCGAGAATACATCCAACGCTCGTGATACCAGCAGCCCACCCACCATCAGAGGTGGCGTCCACCGGTAGAAACGTCGAACCACGGTGCGGTGATGGAACGCCCCCTCAAGGTGAAACGCAAAAGCCCAAGCAAGACAGGAGAGAAAGAGCACTGGCAGGTACCAAGGGACCGAAGATGCCAGCATGAAACGTATCAAAGCGAAGCCCCTTTTGATGGTGGCGGAAGACCAAAGGACAAGACACACAACGACCAAGCGTGCGAGGACCCACCGACGCCGAGGAAGAGCGGCGCGCCTACGCCGAACAGTCGACGCTGACCGCGTTGGTTCGGCATCTGGGTCGAGACGTGGATGCTTGGCTTGAGAAAGCGCTGCAGCCACTCCCCGAGACGTTTCGAATCTCTCTCCATCGCAAGGACCGAGCGTGGACGGTGGAACAAGTCAAGGCCCTCGGAGCAGAACCCATTCCGTGGATGCTCGATGAAACCGGCTTCACCATGCCGTTTGCTCGAGGGAGAGCCCCTGAAGGCTTGGCTCAACGAATGATGGCCTTGCTTCACGAGACCGGCCGTATCACCCGCCAAGAAGCAGCAAGCATGCTTCCGGTGCGACTTCTGAACCACGATGCGGGCATGTTGACATTGGACATGTGCGCCGCCCCCGGCTCGAAAACCACGCAACTGGGTGAAGCCCTTCACCCTGACGGGGTGGTGGTGGCCAACGAACCGGTCTCGGGACGCCTCAACATGCTCGTCAGCAATCGAAGCCGTCTGGGGCTTGCTAACATCGTGGTCACGCAACATGACGGGCGGCATTTTGCGCGCATACCGCCGCCAGGCTTTGATGCGGTCGTGGCTGATGTTCCCTGTACGGGGACGGGGACCACTCGCAAGAATCGTGATGTGTGGTGGGATTGGACCCCGAAAGAGAGCAGAAAGATGTTCAAAATGCAGGTCGAAATCACCATGAGAGGCGCTTCGCTCTTGGTCCCCGGTGGGCACTTGGTTTACTCTACTTGCAGCATTGACCCGGTTGAGAACGAGGCGGTCGTGGCGGAGGTGTTGCGTCGATGCCCGTATCTTGAACTCGTTCCCATGACGTTGGAGGGACTTACGCTGCATGCCGGGCTGACTCGCTGGCCGTTGCTGGATGAGCGCGGTGTGCCCGCAACCACAGAAGGTATGGAAGACCTCCCGTTTTTTGATGCCGCCCATCTTGACCCTGCGGCTCGCATTGAGAGAGGGGAGGGTGAAGTTGACCAAGAAAAGAACATCCTGAATCAACTCCCGCGGTGTCTGAGGCTCTGGCACGACGACAACAACACCGGTGGTTTCTTCGTCGCCCAGTTCCGACACAGACCAGAAGCCTCAGCGGAAAACAAAGCCCAAGCCTTCCAGTCCCGGCGAGCGACCCGCAGAGCGGAGGGCTGGACGCCCACCGTGAAAGATCCCCCCGTACCGACCTCAAATTCGGTGGTGGTCGCTGACGATGAGGTCGTCAACCACCTCGAGGACCTCTACGGCATGACGTTGACGGGATATTCGCTTTGGCAACGAGGGAAGCGGCTCAACCTCGCACCGCCGTTGGTGCACGAACGCTTGTATCAACCACCTTCACCCACAAACAAAGGAGATGTGTGGGGCGGCCATTCGTTTCACCCCATGCGGGTGGTTCACGCTGGTCTCCCGGCCTTTACTCTCAAGAAAGAATCATGGCGTTCCCGACAGGAGGCCCTCTACGCTTTTGGTGAGCGCTTCTCTCGAAACGTGTTGGTCATTGACGAAGCGCTGTTTATTCGTATGCTACGAGGATGGGCGCCCCTGGTCGAGACGTTTTACGAGCATGCAGGCATGGAGAAACTTCCTCAAGGGGCTTTTCTCCTCAGGAGTGCACTGCCGTGGGGAGAGGAAACCATCTCTGTGTGGATTGGTGCGCGAATCACGTTGATGATCGACATCAACGAACAGAACATGCTCCGCCATAAATTGGGCCTGCCCTGGCGCGACGAGGAGGAATAAGTGATGCGATACACGGTGACGACCCTGGTTCTCGGATTGCTCCTCATGCCCATCTTGGCGGCTGGAGAGGAGGCCTGGGCCATTCACGCCGAGGTCAATATGACCACGTTGGACGAAGGGGGCTTATCGGAGGTTTACATGCCGCTGGAACTTGCCAGGGACCCCTCCGTACCCGATGGTTACGTCCAGTGGTCTTGGTGGTCATGGAGTGCCGATACGGGCTCCGATTGGCCAGATGATGATGCGCTTTATCGGGCATCAAACCGCAACATTTCACTGAACGCAACCGCCAGTCTGCCCTTCGTTGAACATCACCCGCTCGCTTCGCAAGAGACGGTCGCGCTTGAGGGAAAGGTCAAGGTCGTCTCGGCTGAAGATCGTGTTCGAATGGTGGCCTTCGACATCGCCATCACGCCTCAGGTCAACTTGAGTAACCACACCATCCTCTACGTGGTGTTAACCGAAAACGTCGCTGAAGACCAACAGCGCCGACAGGTCGACCACCTGGTTCGAGAATTGCGACCAGAGGTGTCGTTCTCCGTGAAGGCGAACACCACCACTGAATTTGTGTCGATGTTGCCGGCGGACCACCTCGAGGCAGCCGGCGTGAACCTGGCGAAACACCCAACCGGGTGGTCCTACTCCGTCGCCGTCTTTGGAACCGAGGTGGGGGAGAACAACACTGCACGTTTGTTGACGCTTGCCCACGGCGACTTGCCGTCTCCTTCAATCCACAGCGACTTGAGCCAAGCGTGGACGCCGCTGCTTCTGTCCGCCATCACGGCGGTGATAGCGGTCTCCATCATCGTTGCCGTACGCCAACGCGAACAGGTCATCCCAAAACTTCAGGCGACCTGGGAGGGTGAAGAAAGGACCTCAACCTCCATCACGATCTACGCCGGCCTGCACGATTTCCGAATCACAAACTGGCAGGTTAGCCCGCCATGGCGCTTCAAGCGGCGACCACCCAAACTGAACTTGCCGGCGGGTGAATCCAAAACCATCGTGGTCGATTTCCGAGAAGCGGTACGTCACGATTGCCACATCGAGGTGGCGATCGACATCGAAACGTACGGTGCGTGGAAACAACACCTCTGGTTGAAGGCTGGGAAAGCCGCCGAAGCAAGCCATCAGGAAGAGGAGTAAGGGTTGAAGACAGGCAAGGGCTGGCACGGGTGACTGACATGAACCTCGACGAAACCGACCGCGCCCTTTTGCAGTTGCTCGGCGAAGACGCACGCGTGAGCCACCGCCAACTCGCTCGGGAGCTCGGCATCGCTCAGGGAACAGTCTCAAACCGGGTCCGAAGGTTGGAGGAAGAAGGCGTGATTGAGGGCTATCGTGTAGCGCTCAACGCCGGACAACTCGGTTGGACCTTGACCATCATGGCCGGCTTGCGTATCCAAAAGGGACGCATGATCGATGTTCAGCAAAAAATTGCAGCCGACCCGCGGGTGTTCGCTGTCTACGATGTCACAGGAGATTGGGATTCCATCGTGTTGGCGAGGGTCAAAGACCGAGCGGATTTGGACAACCTCACCAAGACCGTCTTCACCCTTGATGGCGTGTCCCGCTCCTACACGCACGTGGTCCTCAACACCGTGAAGGAAGACGCCTTTCCTTCGTTATCAAAGGATGCGTGAATCCTCATCGTACATGTCCACCAGTGGCCCCAAGACATCGGTCAAGCCTGAAAGGCCCTCCACCACACGCGTTTCTGGCTTGAGGCATCGCATGAGGGTTGAGCGAAGTCGCTCTTCGAAACGAACGTCGAGGGATTCGAGGTTGCGGCGAATGGTGGACTGCAAACGACCCCCGGTTCGGTCCCAATCCATCAGCACGATGATGCTGGGCCCGTCGTCCACGGCACTTTTCCGCCCGTAGTGTTCAACGAGGTAAACGAGGACATCGTCGACCGACCAACCTCGGTTGAGGACCTCAATGGGGCCTGAAAACCCGAGGTGCTCGAGCGCCAAACGATCACGTCGACCCTCAACGAACACGGCGGCGTTGGCCTCACGATTTCGTTGACGTGCGGTCGCCAAGGCTTGAGCTGCTTTGTGCCAACGCTCCTCAGCGTTGGAGGAACCGCGCCCCAAACCGTGGTACGAGTCTGTGTTCATGTTTTCACTTCCAGTGCTCGGTGAAGGACGTGAGTGAGCGCTTCAACGCTGGTCCCTTCGACACGGACCGACTTCAACCTTGACCGATGTCCAGTGGTGATGCTGAGGCGGTCAACTTCCAGTTCAAGCGCCTTCGCGAGGACATGCAACACCGCCTGGTTTGCCTTTCCATGACGTGCAGCCGCCCGAACAGAGACGGAAAGACGATGCCGCCAATCGTTGATGCCGGTGATGCCCTGGAGCTTCGCAGAAGGTTGGACTTCGATGTCCATGACAACGGAACCGTCAAGGGCCGAAGAAAGACAAGAAATTGGGCCCATAAATTACCGACGCCACGGGGGGTTCAAGTAGCATCGCCCGGATGATTTTCCTGAGGCTGGAAATGGTATCAAAACCGTTCAATTTTTACGCCAAAAAATCGCGATTAAAACGCTTACAGGCTCGCCATGTGGCCTTGGAAATAATCGGCGGTTCTAACCCCCGTCACCCAACGCTTAAGGGGGGGCTACACGGCCGGTCAAACAGGGTGGTTGCATGGTAGCAGAAGACACGGTGTTTGCTGTTCTCTATGATAAGTTCATGTTTTGGTCCATTCTGGTCGGAATCTTCACGTTCGGCTGGATGTTTTTGGCCATGCTTCGCTACCGAGAGGGGGTCGAGCCGGACACCACCCACATTGATCATATCGAAGTCGGGTCGTTTCCCGTTGACCGGCACCACACCACGCTCGAGGTGTTTTTCTACGTCTTGCCCACGATCATCGTGGCTTGGCTGGTCGTTCTTGCCCTCTCCTCCAACACGGCGGTTTGGGTCATTCCTGACGAAGCGGAAGCTCATGACATGAAAGTCATTGGCAAGCAGTGGTTCTGGGAATACGAGTACCTTGACAGTTTAACTTGGGAAGACGACCCCTCGCTAACGTACATCGACGTGGACTGGAGCGGAACCACCCTCTTGGTCAACAGCACCAACGCCAACGCTGCGAACGTGTCGGTCACCACCGTCGGTGGAAATACGTTCGCCGACACAACCAGCTTCGACCCCATCGCCATCGACCAGATGACCGGTCAAGCCATGGCCGCGATGACCTTTGCACCAGAAAAGTATGCTGTGGTTGAAGTCACCGACGCTGAGGGCGAGGTGCTCCACACGTGGATGCACATTCCCGGCGAAGACGAAAGCGGCTATCGCGACAATTTCGCCTTTTCCTCAGCCCTTGGCGATGACATGATTCTGCCGTGCGACAAGGCCGTCGTGTTCGAAATGCACTCGCAACCATCCGACGACTCAAACCCCAATTACATCGGCGTCCAGCACTCGTTCTGGCTCCCAGAATGGGGCGTGAAAGAAGACCTTGTTCCCGGCATTGAAGGTGGCACCTACATGACCATCACCGCCGACGACCCCGGCACTTACCCCATTCGATGTGCTGAATACTGCGGTAACCAACACTCCATGATGATCGGCCAAGTGAAGATCGTTGCTGCTGAAGGCACAGACTGCGCTGTGGACACCGGCGTCAAGAAGAGCGGTGAATCTCCGCCTGCTGGAGGTGCGTATTGATGCGCGGGCGGGTCGCACTCCTGCTCGGCGTCTTGCTGGTCGCCTTGATGGCTGCACCCCAATTCACAGCCGCACCCGGCGGCATTGGCTCGGCGGGTGATCAGGGTTGTACCTGTCACGGCGGCGCCTCGCCCGACACCACCGTTTTGGTGGATGGGCTCCCTGAAACCTACAACGCCAGCGAAATCTACACCTTCACCGTCACCGTTCAAAACGACGTGATGGAGATCAACGACGTCGACTGGAACGGTCGAGCAGGCGGATTCCGCATCCTCGCTTCCCACGGCGACATCACCACAGTCCCCGAATCCCACAGCCAAATGATGGACGGCGGCCTCACGCACACGGCCGAATCCAACGACGTCCGCTCGTGGACTTTTGAATGGACGGCCCCCGCCGCCGACGACCTCAACGTCGAGATGACCATCTACGGTAACGCCGTGAACGGTGGAAACGGTGCTGGCGGCGACCACTGGAACGTGGTGCAAACCTCCATCGCAGGCATCAACGCCGGTGCCCTTGCGCCGAGCGCCAGTGCCCTGGTCATCTTCTTGACATCCATTGGACTCGCTGCAGGGCTCATCTTCATGGGCGTGCTGTGGGTGTTCTACCGACGCTCTCCAGAGACGTTCACCATGGAGCGCTTCTGGGGCTTCCTGAAGCCTTGGCTGACCACCACCGACCACAAAGAAGTCGGTATCATGTACTTCCTGTTCGGTTTCTTCTTCTTCCTCGTCGGTGGTCTGCTTGCCTTGCTCTTCCGCCTCCAGCTGGCACTGCCGGAGAACGATTTCCTGACCTACGACGAGTACAACTCGTTCTTCACCCTGCACGGGACGACCATGATTTTCTTGGCCGCCATGCCCATGATCGCCGGATTCATGAACTACGTTCTGCCGCTCCAAATCGGTGCAAAGGACCTCGCCTTCCCTCGGATCAATGCCATGGGATTGTGGCTCTTGGTGTTCTCCGCACCGCTCATCTTCACCGGCATCTGGTCGGGCGAAGGGGCTGACATCACGTGGGTCATGTACCCGCCGTATTCCTCACTGAACGAAGCCAACCTTGGCTCGACGCTGGCGGACTACGGTTCCAACCCCGGCACGACGGCGTTCATCTCGGGCATGCTCATGCTCGGTGCATCGTCGACCTTGGGCGGTGTGAACTTCATCACCACCGTCTTCACGATGCGCGCACCGGGTGTGACGTGGATGAAGATGCCTTTGTTCACCTGGTCGGTGTTCATCAGCGTCTTCATGCTGTTCATGTCACTCCCGGCCCTCATCATTGGTGTGGCCTTCCTGCTGTTCGACCACACCATTGGCACGCAATTCTTCGTTGCTGGAGGGGACCCGTTGCTCTTCCAACACCTGTTCTGGTTCTTCGGCCACCCTGAGGTCTACGTGGTGATCGTGCCGGCTTTCGGTATTGTCTCCGAGGTCTTGGCGACCTCGGCACGCCGTTCCATCTTCGGCTACAAATCGATGGTTTTTGCCATGGCTGGCATTGGCATCGTCGGTTTCATCGTTTGGGGACACCATATGCTGACCTCGGGAATGGACCCGTTCTGGCGAGCCTTGTTCATGATCACCACCATG
>Ga0160423_10003943_pt1 | contig 12271 bp, 23 predicted proteins | sample CRUFie14St8metaG_FD_108191 | JGI IMG/M metagenome (GOLD analysis project Ga0160423, IMG submission 108191) | Marine microbial communities from the Costa Rica Dome - CRUD Field 142mm St8 metaG | ecosystem: Environmental > Aquatic > Marine > Oceanic > Photic zone | place: Costa Rica: the Eastern... | reverse complement strand
TAAATGAATACTTAAAGGTAGTCCCCAGCCTCAAGAAGGCGGCTGACTTGCCAGCGTTTGAGTCTAGGCTAATGCAACGAGTCATTGGTGAGTAATTAGTCCAGCCTCGATCATGCGCTCCCACGTTCTTTCAAGAGCGCGTAGCTGACAGCGCAGTATCTCTTCTTTTCTAAGGTCAGTTTTGATACGCCCGTCAATAACATCGTGACAATTGTGACAAGCATACACCCCAAAATAGTCAGGTGATTTCATGCCCCAACCCTTGTGGGTGCTGGGGATGTGGGCCAAAACGGTAGTTTCTTTGTTGTTGTTACAGTGTGGGTAGATTTGTAGCGTACACATCTGTCCTCGCGCTGACTTCCTCAGCTTAGACATGCTTGTTGTACCGGAATCTTCTGGCCATCAGCCTACGCCACATAGATTCTATCGGGTCGAGATCACCGACCTCCATCTTCAGGCGCGGACCGTATCCAAAGTCTCTGGTCTGTGCCTCCTCAGCGAAGCGGTCTTTGGTTACCCAGCCGTTTATCCTGAGCGTGTTCTCTTTATCAGTCCTTCCTACCAGCACCGCAACGTCAGCCTGAAACTTCTCGATGTTGTCGAAGATAAGTGGGCCTCTCTCCTTGTTTGAAAACTTCACGTCAATCGACACGTCATCAAACCAGAGATCAACACCGCCATCGGTGGCAACATTAACTATTGGTAGCTCAGTATTTAGTAGCCTAGCTACAGCGAACTCGGCTTTGAATCCCCAGATGTTTGCCTCTTGTCGAGACTGGCTTTTGTTTTCTAGCCTTGGCGATACGCCCTGCATCTCTACAAGCTTGACAGTATCAAGCCCCATCAGTCGCGCAGTGTGTGCATCTTGTCTGCTAATTGTGACGAGCATCGGTAACGCTCACCTTAAACATGGCGCTCAGTTCGGTAGCCTCTTCATCGAAGCCGTTTAATTGCTCGTTGATTTGTTTTTTTTCTAGGTCGAGAAACGCCAACTCCTCTGGGTCATCAACCCATCGCATGATCTCTTTGATCTGATCCCGTCTTGCCTTCAATCGTGATATCTCAGCTGGTCTCATTATTATCTTCTAGCCTCGTGTCAGGTGGTGGCACTGCAAAGTCCATCTCTGCGGCAACTCTTATCAACGTCTCGACTAACTCTGAGTATTCTTTGACGCTGGCAGAGCTACTACGCTGTACTGGTCTGCGTCTTGTGCCGAACTTTGTTTCTACTTCCTCACTGCCATAGGTGATGCACAGTATCTCCTCGTGCATTTCGTCAGGTGTGAGTCCGCAATGCTTGGCAAACTGTCCACACCACTTGCGATAATAGTTCTCTTGGCTACGAGTCTTGAATCGCATTGGTGGTTTAATGGTTAGCACAAGCCCCTCATCCCCCATTGTTTTCCACATAGAGAGAAGCTTAATGTAACCGTCAGGCGAACGAGCGGCCAGTACCTGCAACCCCTCGAACGCCCATTGGTCTTCTTTGTGGAAGATCAGTTCCATCAGAAGTCGAAGTTACTGGCTTGCTTTTTGCGGCGCTTGCCAGTCCACACCTCGCTCTTGCAGTAGACATAAGGCTTACCTGTGTCTTTGCTTTGGCGTTGCCACCCAGAGAAATCAATCTGTAAGACAGGCTCCTCGTCCTCTGCTTGTGCGCGTTTGTAAATCTCAATCAACGCTTGAAGCTGAGATCCTGTTAGCTTCATGTTGCCCGTGTAGTCGGGGTGGTTGTCGGCGGTCTTCTGCTTGTTGTCGTTCAGGTAGAACGGATCGCCCTTGACGGTTCTGGCTTCAGTCATTTCTTCTCTCCTAGTTGCTTCACAAACACTCCCATTGCGTTGCGCAGTCGCTCACGCTCGTCTGGGAAATTCTTTTCAAGGTTATCGACCAGCGCTTGGTTGGCACTGAACATACTCTTTGCCTCGTCTACGGTACTGCACATCTTCCTAATCAGGTCGATCAATGCGTCTACCGCAACGCGGGCTTGCTCGATGTTTGCTGGGTCATCACCCACTACAGGCTTATCTTTTGATGATTTCTTTGCGGGCTTTGGGTCTTCAATGACTCCGCCAAGATCTTCAACTGGTGTTTCAAGGTCTCGAAAGTCCACCTTTGCTGGTGTCTCCTTCTCTGCGGCATTGCCATCGTCGTCTTGAGCGGCAGAAATTCCACATGCCATAGCCAGCGAGTATCGCTTGGCATATGTGATAGCAGATCCATACCCCTGCGGTGTGGCCTTCTGTGCTGGCACAGGTACGGGGCCAGTGGATATCTCCTCGCCATAGCCATAGAACACGGTCTCGATGGCGATACCATTGTCGATAGGCACTGACTTCTGCATAAACCAAACGCCCTCGTCGTTGAGCGCTGGTTTAACTGCGTCGATGACCGATTTAAGTGATGCGAACTTAGACTTAAACTGTGGGTTGACCTCATCTAAATTCGCGTGATCCATTTTGGATTGTGCTTTCGCTAACGCTTGCACCAAGGTTTTGTGTGTTGACATATAGCCTCCTAGTTTTGTGATGAGAATGGATCTTTGGTCCATCCTGAAGTGTCGATCCTGAGCCTTTCACCGTTGATGTCGAAGTATCTCAGCAGACATCTTTCTATTGAGCCTCTAATCTCTATGGGTTCTAGCTGTTCAAACAACATAACAGGCATAGACATCAGTGGCTTTCGTTCTCCCCGAAGCACGAAACTAAAATCAATTTGGCCTCTCTGATTCAAGGATGCTTTCAAACCATCCAGCTTGGTTAGCTGAAAGAGTGAAATCATTTTGATATCGACTTTATTCTGATCAAGCATGAGCCAGCCACTCCTCGCCAGCACACAGTGCGTTCTCATTCTTATGAACTAGCTTCAGCGTGGCACGAAGATTAGTGACCAAGCCACGTCGCTCTTCAAAGTTTTCAGTGTCATAAATGAGATCAAGAATTTCTAACGCATCGTTTAGTAAATCGTGCGTATCTTCATAAGCCTCACGGAACTCCGTCTTATCCATAACCGTTACGAGGCGTCTGCCTCGCCTCCTTTTTTATATTGATCACACCACTCAGCCACACGGCACCAGTTTTGCTCGCACCGTGTGGCACTTCCTTTGCGCTCCTCAACGGAGTGCCCTTCCCCCAGCTGTTCTGAATGTCGGATGGCATCCTCTGCTGTGTTGTGAATCTTTATGGCGCGGACACGCCCTTTCTTCTTAACGGCATAGGTTGTAGGCTTCACCCAGCGTTCGCTCTCTGAGCAGTAGGGAAGCTCGTTGTCAAATGCCCAGCCACCATGCGCTGATTGGTGCATGCGTACCCGTGTGTCAACGTACTTGTCTTGCTCATCGTCTGACCACAGGGGAATGTCCACGATCATAATAGGAGACTCAGGATAGTTGCCTCCCTCTTCGGCTTTGCGTCTTTGCCAGTCGCGGAGAACTGCGATGATGCGTAGCTGTTTGACAAATAATTTTTTGGCGCGACGAACTAACCATGCGTAGCAGTTCAGCTGTCGATGCCACTCCACTTTGTCATAGATAACAGACCAGACAGAAGTTACTTTGTAGTCACTAACGATTACACCGTCAGGCTCAACGTGTTGCAGATCTATTGCGCCAGATACAGTCCAGCCTTGCACGTCGTTAAACAAACGCTCTTCACTAATGCAGGTGTCATCACCCTCTGCCGCACCCTCAAACATGTTATGCACGGACGTACCGAATCGACTCCATAAAAAATCCACAGCGTCCTGCTCGATCTCGCCCTCATGCTCTTTCTGAAGAATGCCGATGCGTGGGCTGTCGATAAGCGTAGTGATTGAGATATCACTATTGCCCCGTGAATACGTGTCCACGGTTAAAGCTTTGACAACTACATCGGGTAGGTTGAACCTATTGCTAACTGGCATCATCGTCCCCGAGCTTGAAGACGCGAACGCCGATCTGCCCATCCTTAGTTTCATGACGGACAGAGAAGCGCATCTCAGGGTACTCGTTTTGGAGTCGAGTAATTCGTGATCGTAGCGCCCTAGACTTGCGTGCGGTATGCTCTTTGTCATCGGTCGGAAGGAAAAAACTTTGCTCCTCTTTCATCTGCACAAGCACCTCCGCGATGTTCTCTGGAAGGTTCTCCCGCTTCATCCGATAGTCGTCGGGAAGAGGGACGTTTTCGATTTGCAACGTATCGTTGTTTCCATTCGTCATAGTAGATGTCTCCGTTCTGCTCCTGCTCAATTATCCAATCACCAATCTTGCTCATGGGATGTTCCCTGTTGGCTAGAAAGTACTGAGTGTAGTATAAGGGTTGCATCATGACAAGTATATGGTTCACAATAATCGGAGAGCCAGCGAGCAAAGCAAACTCGCGACGGCTTGTGAAGATTAAGAACCGGCCAGCGTTTATCAAGTCATCGAAGGCACTGGCTTACGAGAAGATGTTCAAGGCACAGTGTCCCAACCTTGAGGACGTGATGCTCGAAGGTGATCTCTGGGTGGACATAAAAATATATTACGCCACCCGCAGACCAGACCTAGACGAGTCGGTGATCTTGGACTGCATGCAAGGATTAATCTATGCGAACGACCGTCAAGTTAAAGAGAAGCATATCTATTGGGGGCTTGACAGAGAAAACCCTAGAGCCGAAATCGTTGTGGGGACTGCCGATGAAAAAGTCGCTGGAAGAGAGCATTGTTATCCAAGCGATCCGTGACCTGCTGGATGAAAACAATTTGATTAGTTTGGATGCCACTATGTTTTTCTTACATACAGACAACAAGCATATCTGCCCTGTCGGCCGCCTGAGCGGAAGGCAGATAAGAGATAGGGTTCTGGACGCACTGACTCACCGGAAGGGTGTACGTCGAGAAAAACTTATCAAGGACTTACTGAATGATATTTCTAGGAACTAGAAGTACTTCTAGTACTGTAGTTATTCCTAGTTATTTTAAATATCTAGGAGTATTTCTATATCTAGGAGTATTCCTAGTGATTTTAACATTACTGACTATGGGGGTCATATGTCAACACTTGATCTGGAGAGCCTACTTGAGAACGTCACAACATCTTCGCGCTACGTCTGTCCTGAGTGCGCTCCAAAACGAAAAAAGAAAAACGAAAAAACGCTTAGCGTCACCTTCGAGGGCGACGACCTGATCTATTACTGCCATCACTGCAATGTCAGTGGGCGCAAAAATAATCAGCCGCACTACGAAAAATACATTGAGAAACCAGAGACCAAGGTGAGAGCTATAAGTGTGCCGAAGCAGGTAGACGAAACTGACATCAGTACATTCCTAAATCGCAGAGGCATTGAGTATTCAGCGGTCAAAGATAAGTACCGAGTCGTGACGGGCAACCGTTATTTCCGTGGGCATGGCGATCTCATAGCGGGCGAGGTGCAAGCAATTGGTTTCGTGTACGGTAACGATGAGGCAGTCAAATGGCGGTCACTCGAAGACAAGCGGTTCACCCAAGACGGTGCGGCCCGAACGCTTTGGGGCATCGACAACGCAAGACGAGCATCTGAGATAGATGCAATCATAATTACCGAAGGTGAGATCGACTGCCTTACGGTGGCACCCGCACTCCCAGAAAATTGTTACGCCATGTCCGTACCGAACGGCGCACCGCAACGAGTATCTAACCGCGTGGTGGATGCAACCGAAGACACCAAGTTCAGCTACATCTGGGATGCCAAGGACGTACTGTCTGAGTGCGACAAGATTATCTTGGTCACCGACAACGACGAAGCAGGTGAGGCGTTACGTGAGGAGCTTGCCCGCAGGATTGGCAGGGCTAAGTGTTACAGCGTGATATATCCAGACGATTGCAAGGATGCGAACGACGTACTCAAAGCCTATGGCATGGACGCTGTGCGTGGGTTGATTGATTCGGCTGAGGCGCTCCCGCTTGAGGGAGTGTATCAGGTGGATGATTACCGACAGGAAGTCCAGCAGTTGTACCAGAACGGAATGGTGGGCGGTCTGTCTACTGGTATGCACTCAATAGATAAGTTATTTACCGTGGTGCAGGGACAGCTTTCGATAGTGACTGGTATCCCGGGGTCCGGGAAGAGCGAGTTTATTGATCAGCTAATGGTTAACCTAGCCCAGAAGTACGGGTGGAAGTTTGCGGTTGCATCGTTTGAAAATCCTCCAGCGCTACACATTGCGAAGCTGGCGGAGAAGATTGCAGGGAAGCCTTTCTTTGATGGGCCAACACAGAAGATGTCCGAGGCTGAGGCAAGCACCACGCTGGACTATATCCATGAGCACTTCATGTTCTTGGAACAGCGCACAGGCGAAGCCGCCACGATTGATTCAGTATTGGATAGATGCCAACAGGCAGTGATGAGGATGGGTGTCCGTGGTTTGGTGATAGATCCCTACAACTACATTGCCCAATCGCAGAAGGCAGACAACGAGCATCAGGGTATCAACGATATGCTCACGCGCCTCGTTGCATTTGCTCGCGCACAAGGCATTCACATCTGGTTTATTGCACACCCAGCCAAGATGCCTACGGATTCGGAAGGTCGTACTGCTGTACCGAAGGGCATGAACATCTCTGGCTCAGCCAGTTTTTTTGCGAAGGCTGACCTAGGAATCACGGTCCACCGCAACAAGAACAAGGACGTTGAGGTTCACTGCTGGAAGGTGAGGTTCAAGTGGCTGGGTCAGGTAGGCAAGACGGTGCTAGACTACGACATCCCAACCGGACGATACAGTGATCAGGTGATAGACGTAGACGTGGACATCCCATCAGAGTTAACGAGGTCGCACCATGAAACGGAAAAAGAATGGTACTGATCTCAGTGATATAGGAACTACCCAGCTTCACATCAAGCATGACGTACAGGTGGAGAAGCTGGAGTCCGGTCTCGCCAGAGCAAAAGTTAGAGACCAGCTGGTCATCGACACCTATTTATTCGAAGACAAAATTACTGTCGGTCAGCACGCCGAAGCAGAGAGGCTATTGGAATTGGCCCAGAAGGCAGGTGTTTTCTTAAGGTCGATAGATATGGGTGCCGTTATTGGCGGCAATGGGAAGGGCGATCTGGCCAATACGGGGTTTATCCGCTGGCGTTATGCGATCAACGGTATCAAAAGAAATCATGGTGTCGAAGGGGTTGAGGTTGTGCAGGACTGCATCGTTGAGAACAAACGATTAGGCGAGGACAGACTTGAACTTCTGATTAAAGTATTGAGTCGTGAATAAAAGAAAGCCCCTTCGCTTTGAACGTTAGGGGCAAGGGAACTACGTATGAAGTCAGTGTTAGATGCCCCCGCAACCCTGTGCGAAGGTTGCGGAGGCGTTGACCTAGGAGGGTCAAGGGTCACAACACCCATCAATGAATATACATATTGATAGGATCGTTGTCTACATGATCAGTTAGCTCGCACATTAAATCATTGAGGAGTGCAACCCAGCCTTGGATTATGAATGCGGCTCTGTCTGGGTCCATCTCGAACAAGGTTTCCGTCACGTTAATTGCCGCACAGTAACCATGATTCTCCTCTATCAATGAGAGCAGAACCAATGTGTCCTCAGGTGACATGCCTTCTGTTTCATCCAACATACTAGAACTCATTTGGTTGTATAACTTCCAACCCCATTGTCGCATTGTCGCGAGTCATTGCAACTGGAGTGAGGTCAGGCAAAAGAACCGCAGGGTATTTGATTTTGTTAGCAAAAGACTGGGCGACCTCAAGGGCCGCCCGCATTTCACTTAGCTCGCTTGCGCTTAGGTTGTTTGGAACGTAGCTCACTGGCAATAAACTCCTTTACTGTGCCCTGAAACGCGGAGCCACGCTCGTTGAATGCAACCAAATCCTTCATGTACAAATCAGTCGGAAGGATTCCCTTATCTATTGCGTCACCAATAATTTCTGACCAGTCCTCATCGTCACCGTTTGCAAACACGCTACGGCATATCCGATTGCGGATGGGCGTCTTGTTGGTACGCAGGTAGCCTACCTTATTCATCGTCATCCTCCCTGTGAAAGCGAATGTCTGTTTCTTCGGCGACCAGAATGCCTATCCACACTGCGGCGATAGACAACAGGAACGCTAGTGATAAACCAAACCAAATCTCTAACATCATGATGCTTTCTCCTTAACAGTTTCTGCATCCAAAAAGGATTCGACAATTTGCTTCATGCTTTTAACCTCTTGCATGTACTGATCCTTTTTGCGCCTTGCGTTTCTTTTGCTTCTCTCTATGAGTCGCTCTTGTTTTTTCTTGTCACGATCTTTCTTGTGACGTTGCTTGCGATCAGCCCTAATTTTTTTAGCGGCTTCTCGATTGAGTTTGTGAATGTCTTCCTCAGTAAAGTCTAGCTCCTCAAGAATGGCGCTATATCTTTTGGGGATGTAATACCTTTCCAAGGTAGGCAGGTCTACATTGCGAACTTGTAAAGCCATGCATGAATAGACTGACCTTTTTTTCTCTAGCTTTATCTCATAACCCCACCAGTCAAACTTGAATCGAGATCGTGTGAGGTCATCAGGACTAAGCTTCCAGTTCCAGAGCGTGACCATTAGGTTAATGATGCGCTCAGTTTCTATCGCCTTGTCTGGATCTACCTTTCTCATCTTTCTTAGATTGTGAACATCTTCTATCAGGTGCCACTCGAAATAGAATTGCTCGTCACCCAAGACCGTGCAGTCTTTTATGATCCAACAGGTGTCACCAGTCTTAAGCTTCTCGTTTTTAACTTCAGAGTCGCGCTTGGCGTAAACAAAAGGGTGAGCGTTGCTCATGACATTGCCTCCTCAATAGCTTTCTTGGCGGGGTCACACCCATGCTGAAGTGACAGGATGTTTGTGACCTCTTCAATTGTCATGCGCCTACCGTACATGTACACCCGTCGTTTGCCATCGGCATCCGCAGGTTTCTTGTAGGCATCAGCAATTGTGCGGGCATGACGTTTCAACCATCGCTCGTTGTTTGCATTCATGATTCTGCCTCCTCTACCCAGATTTCTGCCTCGTAATAATCATCGCCGCTCTGATATGGCCCCCAGACATAATCCTCTGCGGCAGACAGTTCAGCTTTTTCTGGACTCTCAGCTTCTATCCAGAGCGTGGTTACTTCTACAACGTTGACTCGATATAACATAAATCCTCCTAGGCTAGTGCGTCATCGAGCGGCTCAACGAGCCGATAAATGTTTCCCTCGTACGAGACCTGTCGTGGACCGACAAAGCTGGGCTTGACGTAAATCTTCTTGCCGTACTTGGGGTGATGTCTGAACCGTGGGTGGCTCAGGGTCTTCCAATGCCCGCGCCTACGGTGAGGCTTGGGCGATGCGTGGGTGCCAGTCCCTTCGCTTTGTGTGGCTGGCATCCTATCCAACAGCAGGACGCGAGGGCCGGTCGCCGCAATCCAAGGTCGATCACGGGAAAGCGCTGGGCTAACGCGCTTTGGCTTCTCAGGCACAACCTCAACGGCATGCTTGTCACCGTACTTGAGATGGTCCATCAGTTGACAGATGAATAAGTAATACTCAAGCGCCTGTTGGTTCAAGCCGCTCATGAAACCATCAAAGGTTACACCTTTCGGCAGGTCCATCTTTTGGAGCATGTGTCGCATCTCTGCCTCGTAATGCGGGGCCATGACGGGTTCCAGTCTTGACACCTTTACACCTTGAGCATCAATGGTTTCTTTTTCTAGAATCATGCCTTCCCAGCTAAACATCTCTCCGGTATCGGGATATTCAAGCACTACAAATACAGAATCTGCTTCTTTTCGATGCCCCACATAGCCCCAATAATTTACTGGCACCTGTTCAATGTGCCCCTTTTGTCTTAGGACTATCTGGTTGCGAGCAGATAAAACAAACTCGTCATAAACAAATTCAGCACGAGGTGCAAATTCTCGCGCTATTTGATCATCGCTTAAGGTCCAATCGCCATCATAATCGAGTCCACCTTGACCTGCCTCCTGCACTACATCGTGCGGAGTATCGTCTGGCGTAGCGAAATCAAACTCCCTCATGGGCTTGTACGACATATAAAAGTAGGGCATGTCCAGCACCTCTCTCAGGCGCTTGTCGTCTACCCCTTTCCTTATCCCCATAGCTTTTTTGACCTTTCGGATCATGTCTGCGTCTGGTCGTTTCATAAATCCTCCTAGGGTTGAGGCCGCATTACGCGGCCATCTCGATTACCTCACCGAACTCAGCGCACTGGTGGAAGTGAGGCTTGCTGTCACTGGTTACCCAGAACACTGGGTACTCAGGTTGTGAGATCAACTGCGGCCCCCACACGTAGCCCCACCCATCGGTGAAGTAGATCAGCGCATGCGGGTCGATACCGTGATACTCGATGTAGTTGAAGGGTGGTGCGAACTCAGTTCCGCCACCGCCATAGGGCTTGAAGACAAGCTCCTCGTACTGATCGAACTCATCGACGTGCTTCACCGTGTCATCGCAGTAGATCACGATAACGCCCGTGGGCTTGATTGCATCCACGATGTCCTGAGCGTGGCCGTTGATAACGGATAGCTCGCGCATGGTGAGCGAGCCACTGGTGTCGATAACAAACACAAGCTTGCCGCTGGGTAGCACGTTGTACGATGGCAGGTACACGCCCTCGTGAACGAATCGACGGTCTGGGTTGTCGAACGTCTCGTCAAAGGGTGTGGCCTCAGGCAATGCGTTCTGCAAGATCTGATGCCAAGGTAGCTCGTCAGACTTGTATGACTCAGTGATGTCACGTAGCCAGCCAGTGTCACCACCTTGGCCAGACTTCTTCTCAGCTTGAGCCGCCTCATAGACAGTCGATGCCATCTCGCGCTCAGCTTGAGCAACCTCAGCCTCGCTCAATGCGGTGCCGTCATCGTTGGTGGCATCCATGACAGCGCCCCACGGTACACAAGAGTCATCATTGGATGATGAATCGTTAGTGGAGTCATCGCCAGACTGCCCGTTAGACGCATCAGAATCGCCGCTGTCGGGCGTTTGATTGTCTTGGGTATCAGAGCCGCCGTCATCCTGATCGGCCAGCAGGTCGCGAACGATAGCCTCAGCAGACCAGCCGTTGTACTTGGTGTTGTACAGGCCACCCGCAGGAAGCTTGAACCCGTGGCTGATGAGGGTGCCGTTGATTGCATAGTCGGTCGCCTCATTCCACACCTTGTGATCGACACCGTTGCGTCGCAGGTGGTGACAGTAGGCGACGTGCATGCACTCATGAGCCAGTACACCCTCGATCTCTTGGACAGTGTGCTTCTCGACCCATTCGGGGTTGTAGTAGATAGCGCTACCGTCAGTCGCCATCGATGGCACGTTGGCCACCTCGATGCGAAGTCTGAACAGCAAGCATGCGTGGAAGGGGTGGCTCACGATCATGCGAGCCTTAGCCTTCTGGATTATTTGATTGGCGTTCATGTGACCTCCTAGTCGTAAAAGCCAGTGAGATTGCTGACGATAGACTTGGCAGTCTCAGCAGTGGACTGGCGCTTGGCCTCGTCACTGCGTAGCTCGTCGGCATCCAGATCGCGAAGCTTAGTCAGCAGGTCGTTAGATGCTGAGGTCAGCTTAGGATCGCCAGTGATGTTGAGAGCGGGCAGGATATCGGCAAGCTCTGCAATCTTGTTGACGGTGTTGTCAGAGAATTTAGACGCTCGCTTAGCGTCGGCACCCTTCTGACCGTGGCGCTCCAGACCCTCGATGAGTGACTGCAACGTATCGACCACACGTTCGTGGACCGTTTCCATCGCTTGCTCTACGCGGCTAGTGACCTGCGACTCTACGTCAGACCTCAGCTGGTCAAGCTTGTGCTGGGGCAGGTTGACGCGGATGTCGTTACCCTCAGGCAGTGGGCGGTACTCAACGCTAATCGAGTAGCGGGCCATGACCTCATCGCGAGGTGGGTAATCACGCTCATCGAATGCGTCGCCCAGTGCGATGCGAGCACGGTTGACTTGGCTTTCATACTCGTCGCCAAGCTCACGCACAAGCTCATCCCAGTAGTCGCGTTTCTTGCGAAGCTCATCCTCGAACTTGTCGATCAACTCGACCTTGAGCAAATGCACACCGTCATCCCACGGTACGCACAAGCGGCGCAGGATGTTGTTAGTTATTTGACCGCCAATCTTAGACAGTGCTTTGACCTGAGGTGAGTCGATCAGAGTCTTGTTGACCCTGAGCAACTCAGCTTTGGCGGATTTAGCGGTGGCAAGCTCGTCGCTGAGATCAGCATCTCGCTTAGTGTTGCTCCACTTCTTGATCTGGACTTTCACCAGAAGTGCGTTCTCTTGAATCTTAGACATGTGAT
>Ga0160423_10003940_pt1 | contig 12273 bp, 10 predicted proteins | sample CRUFie14St8metaG_FD_108191 | JGI IMG/M metagenome (GOLD analysis project Ga0160423, IMG submission 108191) | Marine microbial communities from the Costa Rica Dome - CRUD Field 142mm St8 metaG | ecosystem: Environmental > Aquatic > Marine > Oceanic > Photic zone | place: Costa Rica: the Eastern... | reverse complement strand
TTCACCTATTGCTTTTTCTATGTTGGTTGAAAAAAATAAATTTCTATTTCTATTTCTTTTTACCACTTCTTTAAGTCCTGGTTCATATATTGGTAAATTCATTAAATCAGAATCATTCCATGCTGCTATTTTATTTTCATCTATATCTACAAGAGTAACTTCAATATCAGGACAATGATCAGAAATCACAGCCATGGTGGGACCTCCAACATAGCCTGCACCAATACAACAAATTTTTTTTATGGGTATTGAAATGGGGTTTTGAAAAATTAGCTTTATTATAAATGATTGAGTTAAATCGTATTAGATATGCTTATAAAGTTATATCTATATATCAATGAGTAATAGGAAATTAAATTCACTAAACATTTTCTACCAAATAAAACATTTATATTATGAAAAATCTGGCAATTTCAAAAAACTCAATCGAAAAAATTTTTAATTTTTTAAATTTACTCAGAGAATTTTTATAGGAATCTCAATTGTAAAATTTAGATACCATAGAAATTAATTAATTTAATTTTTAAATGTACTCAGAGTTTTTTTATAGGAAGCTTAATTGTAAAATTTAGATACCATAGAAATTAATTAATTAATTAAATTCCTTGCAAGAAGTCAAATTGGGTAAAGTAGAAAAAAAAATACCAAAATTATTGAACAATATTTTTTTAATAGGTTCATTTCTATTACCTTCAGCATTTACATTAGGAACTGGATTTCTCTTAATTTGCGTAATTTATGGCGTCTATATCGGTAAGGGATATTTTAAAGACAAAATAAATATAAGTTTTTTTATAGCTGGCATTTTTCTAATAATTAGCGCTTTTATACATTCTAATTTTAACGATTACTTAAGTCACTACAAACTAGATCATTCATTATCTTGGATTGGATTAGCTAATTGGATTCCTTTTTTCTTATGTTTTTGGGGATTTCAACCATATCTAAATAGTAAAACAAAAAGAAGAAGGACTGCGTTTGCTTTGCTTGCAGGTACCCTGCCGGTGATAATAACAGGAATTGGACAATCTTTTTTCAATTGGCATGGGCCCATTGAAACACTGAATGGATTGATCGTTTGGTACCAAAGACCTATTGAAGGTATTACTGGAATGACAGGTTTATTTAATAATCCAAACTACACCGGTTTATGGCTTAATTTAATTCTGCCATTTTGCTTGGCTGAAACAATAAATTCAAGATCTAATAAATTAGATAGAATTATCACTTTTCTAATTTCTTTAAGTATTACTTTGTGTACTATATTGACCAATTCAAGAGCAGCATGGATATGTATCTTATTAGGAAGTGTCGTTATGTTTGGGAGGAAAGGCCTAAAACTAATTATTCCTTTAATAATATCAATATCTCTAATTATTAGCTCTACAAGCTATCCAATTTTAGGTAGCAAAATTCAGTTTTTTTTAAGGTCAATTATTCCAAATAATATTTGGTTGGAATTTACAGATTTTCAAATTTCAAGATTAGATATTTGGAAAACTGCATTAAAAAGTATAATAAATTTTCCTATTTTTGGAACTGGAGGCGGTTCTTTTCCTGATATTTATATGTTTGAAACGGGATTATGGAAGGGTCACGCTCATAATTTACCATTGGAGCTTTTTTTAAGTTATGGTATTCCAGCAGGAATAATTATTCTTTTACCAATTATTTATTTATTTATCTTTAGTACTAAAACAATTTTTTTTAATAAATTTATTAAAGTCTCAATATTTGACAAAGCTTGGGTAATTTCCATAATGTTATTTTTATTTTCTCAACTAGTAGATGTTCAATATTTTGACGGGAGAATAAGCATAACATTTTGGATTCTTCTTGCTGGAGCAAAAAATTTAATTGATGAAGATGAACTTTCTAGAAATTTAATTAAAGAGAAATAAATAAAAAATGATATATTAATAAAATTAGTTTTTATAATTAATGCAAATAAGACTAACTTGGATTAATACAAGAAGAAGAAAGTTAATTGCAATTATTATAGATTTTTGGATATCTATCTTAATTTACAATTATATATATTTTCGCGATCTTAATTCCTATCCAAACGAAGTTGTGACTCTAAGTATAGCTTTCTTTTGGGTAATCTTTAGTTACATATTAGGAAGATATAAAAAAGAAACAAGTATTGCCGTAAATAGCTTTTTAATTTCTATATTGAAGATCTTTTCTCTGATAATATTTGGTATATTTATTTACGCATTTATTAACTGGTTTTCTTCAATTATTATTTTTGATCAATTATTAATTGATCAAAAAGATTTATTACTTAAAGATATATTTATTAAATCAATTTCCAATATAGGTTTTCTTAGTTTAATTTCTCAATCTTTCATTAGTATTCTAAATTATAAAATTTATGATAAGAAAAATCTATGGATTTTTTATGGTAAAGAACAAGAATATAATAAATTTTTGAGAGAATTAAATTACCATTCAAATCATCCAGAAATTTATTTTATATCAGCTTCAGAACCTTTGAAAATAAATAAAACAAAGAATTTAAAAGGTATTATAGTTAATGAGAAAGATATAATAAACGTAGATAATCTAGATAATCTTTATAATATAAAATTATCCGGTATTGAAGTTATAAATCTAATTGATTGGTTTGAGAAAGAGCATCATAGGATCCCAACTGATTTCATAGAGAGTAATTATCAACTGATAAAAAAATTGAAATCTATTGAAGATAATTATCATAATAGGGTTAAAAGATTAGGTGATATTTTTGTAAGCCTTATAATAATATTAATAACTTTACCAGTTATTTTTATAGTAAGTTGCTTGATTTATTTAGAAGATAAAGGTCCTATTTTTTATACTCAAACAAGATCTGGCTTAAATGGGAAAATAATAAAAATTATAAAATTTAGAAGCATGCGTGTAGATGCTGAAATTGAAGGAATTCAGTGGTCTAAAAACAATGATGGGAGAATTACTCGTATCGGGAGAATATTAAGAGCCTTTAGAATTGACGAATTGCCACAACTTTTTTGCGTTCTGTTTGGAAGTATGACTTTAATTGGACCAAGACCAGAAAGACCAGAAATTGAAAGAGAACTTTTTAAAAAGGTACCCTACTATAAATCAAGATATATTTTAAAACCTGGGATAAGTGGTTGGGCTCAAGTAAATTATCACTATGGTGCAAGCGTTGCAGACACTAAACAGAAATTAAGTTACGACATATATTACATAAGTAACTTTTCATTTTTTCTAGACCTATTAATCTTTTTTAAAACAATTAAATTAGTCCTAAATGCAAAAGGTTATAAACCTAAAAAAATTATTATCGATAATAATCCGAATACCAACTAGCAAATTTATGAACTCCTTCTTTTATAGTCACTAATGGCTTATAACTAATCCAGTCTTCCAAATTTTGGGTAGAGGCATAAGTTGATTCGACATCTCCAGGTTGCATATTTTCAAATACTTTAGTTGCCTTAATAGAAAAAGCTTCCTCTAATAATTCAACAAAATCAAGAAGCTTTACTGGATTACCATTGCCAATATTAAATATCCTGTGAAGAATTGATGGTTTGCCAGATTTATATTCATCATTAGGAGAGGGAACTTTCAAACAACATAAATAGGTTCCTTCGATTATGTCAGATATAAAAGTAAAATCTCTACTCATATTCCCATGATTAAAAACTGTAATTGGTTTTTTCTGCAATATTTTATCAGCAAAAATCATTGGAGCCATATCAGGTCTTCCCCAAGGACCGTAAACAGTAAAAAATCTAAGTCCTGTTATGGGCAAATTATAAATATTGCTATAAGCTTTAGCCATCATTTCATTCGATATTTTTGTTGCAGCGTAAAAGCTTAATGGAGAATCCACTTTTTGTTCCTCGGAGAAAGGATATTCTTTACTAGCGCCATAAACTGAACTACTAGATGCATAAACCAAATGTCTTACATTATTAGTCTGGCATAACTCCAATATATTAGAGAATCCCAATAGATTGGATTTAACGTATGAAGATGGATTAACAATCGAATATCTAACCCCAGCCTGTGCGGCTAAGTTAACAACAATCTGTGGTTTATTTTCTAAAAATATTTGTCTCATATAATTTATATCTTCGATATTACTTTCATAAAAAAGCCAATTAACGTTATTTTTTTTCGAATATTCTTCTATGTTTTCAAGCCTTTTTAATTTTAAATTTTTGTCATAATAACTATTGATATTATCAATCCCTATAACTTGATAACCTGATCTTAAGAATTTTCTCACCAAAAATGACCCAATAAAGCCTGCGGCTCCAGTAATAAGGACAGATCCTTTATTATGCATCAACTTTTAAGAGTAGAATTTTAATATAAAGCATTACAATATATAATTAGGAAAATATTGAGAAAATAAATATTCATGAATTCTTTTGGTTTAGATATAAAAAATATTTTTTTATTAAAGCTCTCTTATTTAATAATTTCTTCTATGTTTCCAAGCCAGTTAGTTTATGGATACGAATTATGCGAAATAAAAGAAGAATGTTTTTACAATAAGAAATTTAAGAAAGAAATAAGTTTAAAAAAGAACCTAAGGGATTCAAAAAATTTCGAAAATTTTTTTAATAAAAGTCATATCGATCCATTAGAAATATTTTTAGCATTTACTAATGAAACCTCTAATCAGATTGAGGTCGAAATAGAAGCAATTGAACAAACCGAAAATAAAGAAAAATTCATTGCAAAAGGAGATGTAATTATTAAAAGTAATGGTGCAGTTCTTCTTACCGATTATATTGAGTATGACAAAAATACTAAGTTATTAAAGTCAGAAGGAAATATCAAATTTTTAAATAAAAATCAAATATTCACCTCTAATTATTTAGAGTATAATTTTTCAGATAAATCAGGCTTTATTGAAAATATTTATGGAATAATTGATTTAGAAACATTTACCGAAGATATTGATCTTAGAAAAAAAAATATATCTGATTCAAAAATATCAGTCGATACATTTGACAGTAAAAGCTTAGAAAATAGAAATCCTATAGGTTTAAATTTCAAAAGTGGGGAAGCTAATTCAAGTATTTTAAAATTCAAGAATTTAGATATGTCAAAAAAACGAATTGAAAAATGGAGATTCAAATCCCAAAAAATAAAAATAAATGACTCATTAATAAGTTCTAAGAAAATAATATTCACTAATGATGCCTTTAATCCCCCTCAATTAAAGCTAGTTGCACATAATGTATATTCGAAAAACAAAAGAAATAAAACAATCTTTATAAGCAGTTGGACAAACCTGGTCCTAGATAAAAAAGTTTCATTACCTTTAGGAAGGAGGAAAATAAGTGATAAGCAAGAAAATCTTAACAAGTTTGGTTTAGGGATTGATAATGAAGAAAAAGATGGATTATTTATATCTAGAACATCTGATAGATTTAAATTTAAAAATTTAGATTTTCAATTTATACCAGAGCTTTATTTACAGAGAATATTCAAAGATGAAACATCTAGTTTCAGAGAAAAAGGAGCATCTATAACCAGTCCAAAGATAAAAAATAAAATCACTGCTATTGATTATTTTGGAGGGAAGATTTTAATTAATGGCAAGATCGCATCTTATAAACTTAATTCAAGTAGCAGTATAAATTCGCTTGATTTAAATAAACTACATGAGTCACTTAGATCATCTATAAATTTATCAAAAAATCTAAGGAATAAAAATCTTAAAAATTTAGAATTAAATTATTTTGCCTCATATAGAGAAAAAATAGATACTGGATATCATGGGATTCACGAAATTTATAATGGATACGGTATTAACTTAAAAAATTCATTTAATAAATCTCACAAAAAAAGTAATTGGTCATCGAATCAAAATCTTTCATTAGGGAAATTTAAAGCTGACAATCATCAAGGTGATCTTGCGTCACATACACGTACAAGTTTAGGAGGAAATATAAGGAATGAATATACAATTTGGCAATCTAGGTTAAAAGATATTGAAATAGATGATTCTTACAAATTTATACCCAGCATCTTGAAAAACGAATTGAATTTGGTTAGCGATTTTAATCTTGCAATTAATAATTATAGTGATTATGGATCTCAAAATTTTATAAGATTTTCTATAGGACCAGCCTTAACAATAGGAAATTATAAAAAAAACTTTTTTGACTATACTTCTTTGGAAAGTTTTCTAGAAATAACGAGTAAAAGTGGTTCTTCCCCTTTTAAATTTGACGACATTAATGATGATTTAAAAATTAATTTAAATCTTAATCAACAAATAGCTAAAAGTTTAAGCTTGGGTATAAGTTCCTATTTTAATATTGATAAAAATTCAGCTCAATATAAAAAATTTATCAACACAAAATACTCACTTAATTGGAATAGAAGAGCTTACAATTTTCAATTATATTTTGAACAAGATACTAAAAATGCGGGTGTAAACTTCACAATATTTGGCCTACCATTTAATGGATTGGGTAAAGAATTTTAATGCCAAAAATGTATGAAAGAATTAAATAATAATAATGAATTCAATATCAATTTAAAACTAACAAAAGTTGCTATTGTTTTAGGATTTTACGAAGGTTATGAATTTATAAACAAGCAATTACAATCTATTTTTGATCAAACTCACCAGAACTTCATTATTTTTGTAACTGATGATAATTCAAAAAATAATTTTTCGATTGAAAAATTAAACATTAATGAAAGAGACAAAAAAAAAATTAGAGTTGGATTTAGAAATAAAAATATTGGATATGCAAAAAATTTTTTAAGTGCTTTAGTTTCCATCAATGAATACTTTGATTATTATGCTTTCTCTGATCAAGATGATATTTGGTACCCAGAAAAGTTAGAAAAAGCTTTAAAATCTCTTAAAGAATATCCAGATAATCAAGCAAATCTTTATGGTTCAAGAACTGAACTTATTGGATCATCTGAAGAAATTAAGCTTGGGAAATCAATTGAATTCAAGAAATCTCCTTCATTCCAAAACGCTTTAACGCAAAACATTTTTGGAGGAAATACTATGGTCTTTAACAGAAATGCATTTGAACTGATTTGCTCAACAAAGCTAGATCAAAAAATAATCGCACATGATTGGTGGTGTTACCAAATAATTAGCGGTTCCGGAGGTAATGTTTTTTATGATAAAAATATTTACTTAAAATATAGACAGCACAATAATAATTTAATTGGATCTAATATCTCATTAAAAGATAAATGGTTGAGATTATGTAAAGTGGCAAATGGAAATTTCAAAATTCAAAATGATAATAATCTTAGAGCGATTATTAATAATCAAAATCTCTTAACTATAAGTAATAGAAAAACTCTCACCAACTTTATTAAGGCGAGGAAATCATTCTTCTTGAAAAGGATTTTTTACTTTGTAAAATCAGGGGTTTACAGGCAAACTCTTATTGGTAATATTGCTTTGTTTATTGGAATAATGATTAAAAAAGTTTAATCAATTGTTTACAAGAATAAGGTATAATTGAATGTTAATGAATTTATCTTATGTCATATTCAGATAGAAAAGGAATAATTCTTGCAGGGGGTACTGGTAGTAGATTATTTCCAATTACCAAAGGTATAAGCAAGCAATTGATACCTGTTTATGACAAACCAATGATTTTTTATCCTTTATCAACTTTAATGTTAGCAGGGATTAAGGATATCCTTATTATTACTACAAAAGAGGATTTAAAGATTTTTGAATCTTGTTTAGGAAATGGGGATAATTTTGGAGTAAAAATTAACTATGAAATTCAACCAAAACCAGAAGGTATTGCACAGGCATTTATTATAGGTGAGAAATTTATTGGTAATTCTCCTGTTGCTTTAATATTAGGTGATAACATTTTTTATGGAGAAGGAATTTCTTCTCTTCTTAAAGGTGCTAATAAAAAGAAAAATTCCTCAATATTTGCTTATCAAGTCAGTGATCCAGAAAGATATGGTGTTGTAGAGTTTTCAAAAGATGGAAAGGCCATAGGTATCCAAGAAAAACCAAAAGATCCTAAAAGCAAATTTGCAATTACAGGAATTTATTTCTATGACAATTCAGTAGTTGAAAAAGCCAAAAAAATATCTTCTTCACCAAGAGGAGAATTAGAAATAAGTGACATAAACGATATTTACTTGAAAGAAGGAAATCTTAGCGTCGAAGTTTTCGAAAGAGGAATTGCTTGGTTAGATACTGGAACAGTCGATTCTTTACATGAGGCTTCATCGTTTATAAGAACAATCGAACATAGGCAAGGATTAAAGATATGTTGTCCTGAAGAAATTGCATGGAGAAATGGTTGGATTAGTAATTTAAAACTTGAAAAACTTGCTCTAAATTATCTCAAAAGTGGATACGGTAGCTACTTATTATCACTTCTAGAAGATTAAATATGAATTTACAATATTCTGAACTCTATAACGAAAACAATAGAGTCATTAAGGGGCCAATCTTACTTAAGCCAAAAATTTTCGGGGATGAAAGAGGATTCTTTTTTGAAAGTTGGAATAAAAAGAATTTATATGAAGTATTTAAAAATAATGATCAAAAAGAAGCTATTTTCGTTCAAGATAATCACTCAAAATCAAGCAAAGGAGTTCTTAGAGGTTTACATTATCAAAGGAATCCTATTCCTCAAGGGAAATTAGTCCGTTGTATTAAAGGAGAAATTTTTGATGTAGCTGTAGATATTAGAAAGAAATCAGACACATATGGATCATGGGTTTCTGCTTATTTAAATTCAGAGAATAAACATCAACTCTGGATACCAGAGGGGTTTGCTCATGGTTTTCTAACTATGTCTGAAACAGCTGAAGTTGCCTATAAAACAACAAACTATTGGGATAAAGATTGTGAAAGAAGCATAATTTGGGAAGATAAAGATATAAACATTAAATGGCCTATAGAAAATAATAAATCTTTATCAATACTCTTAAGCGAGAAAGATAAAAAAGGAATGAAATTAAATGAGTTAAAAGATGAAGATCTATTTTAAAATTAAAAAAGTTTCTTTAATGAAGTTAAATTTTACTATTTCTAAAATGTATATCTTAATCGCTTAGGATAAAAAATATTTTCTGAATAATGAGAGTTTTAATCATTGGAGCTAATGGGCAATTAGGAAAGTGTTTAGCTGATACGAAACCAGAAAAATTAGATTTAATTTCTTACTCCAAAGAAGAATTTGATCTATTAAATATAGATAAGTGTTTAGAAAAGATAGATAGAGATAAGCCAAACTATGTAATAAACGCTGCAGCATATACAGCTGTTGATAAAGCTGAAACTGAAAAAGAAATTGTAGAAATCATAAATGCACAAAATCCTTACAAAATAGCTTATAAACTTCATAACCTTGGGGGCAAGTTTATTCAAATAAGTACTGATTTTGTTTTCAGTGGGTTGAAATCATCACCATATAAAACTAATGATGAAGTATCTCCGCTCAATGAATACGGAAAATCAAAAGCCCTTTGTGAAAAATTACTTCTTGAGCTAAACAACTCAAAAACAATAAGAACTAGCTGGCTGTACAGTCCCTATGGCAAGAACTTTTGTCTTACAATGCTTCGTTTGCATAAAAGCTGCTTAGAGAAGAAAGTTCCTTTGCAAGTCGTTTCTGACCAAATAAGCTGTCCTACAAGTTGTTTTAGCCTCTCTAATGTATGTTGGAAAATGATAAATGATGATGAAATCTTCACAAATAATCAAAAAATTTTTCATTGGTCAGATGCTGGAGTAGCTAGTTGGTATGACTTTGCTGTAGCTATAGGAGAAATAGGTTTAAAATTTGGACTTTTAGAAGACAATCCTAAAGTGTTGCCAATAAAGTCAAAAAATTTTCCAACTCCTGCGAAAAGGCCATGTTTCTCTTTACTAGACAGTTATGATACTTGCGACCTTTTAAAATTAGAAAGGAATCATTGGAGATTTGAATTAGAGAATGTTATAAAACAAATAGACTTTATAAATTAATGTCAAATTATCAAACAAAAATAAAAAATTTATCCTTGATAATCTATTTGTTTTAAAATCATAGGATTAATTAAAACTTCAATGAGAATACTGGTTACTGGAGGAGCAGGTTTTATTGGGAGTCATATTATAAAAAAACTCCTTCAAGAAGAGGAAAATGTAGTTTTTAATATTGACAAAATGGGTTACGCTAGCAACCCTTATATCTTCGATGAATTAATAAAACAAAATAGTAGTATCTCAACTAACCAATATAAATTTTTAAATATTGATCTTGCTTCAAAAACTGACACGGAAAGGGCTGTAGAGGAAGCTAAACCAAATTTAATAATGCATTTAGCAGCAGAAAGTCATGTTGATAGATCCATAGATGGTCCCGAAGAATTTATTAAAAGTAATATTGTAGGTACTTTTAACTTACTAGAATCAGCTAGAAAATTTTGGTTAACATTAAATTCTGATGATAAGAAAAATTTTAGATTTCACCATATCAGTACAGATGAAGTTTTTGGATCCTTAGGAGAATCAGGAAGTTTTTCCGAAGAGACTCCTTATGATCCAAGAAGTCCGTACTCAGCATCTAAAGCATCTAGCGACCATTTAGTAAAAGCTTGGTTTCACACTTATAAACTACCCATAGTTTTGACAAACTGTTCAAATAATTATGGCCCATTACAATTTCCAGAAAAATTAATTCCTCTTGTAATTTTCAAGGCCTTTCAAAACGAAAAAATACCCATTTACGGAGATGGTTTAAATATAAGAGATTGGCTTTTTATTGATGATCATGTAGATGCACTACTTTTAGTTGCAGAAAAAGGTATTGTCGGCGAGAGTTATTGTATTGGAGGCAATGGAGAAAAAAGTAATAAAGAAGTTGTCTTAAAAATATGTGAAATCATGGACAAAAAATTTCCTTTAAAAGAACCTCATAAAAATTTAATTGAATTCGTTAAAGATAGACCCGGGCATGACAAAAGATATTCTATTAATCCATCCAAAATTGTTAAAAATCTAGGATGGAAAGCTAAGTATACCTTTGATGAAGGATTGGAAGAAACTGTGAATTGGTATCTAGATAACATTAATTGGTATGAGAAAATCTCAAGCAAAAATAAATACAATTTTCAGCGTTTAGGAAAAACAAGTCGCTAGAAATTATTTATTTTTATTCATAAAAAAACTCTATATTAAAGATAGAAAATCACCTTCCTTTCCATTCTTGTATAAACGTAGATTGATAAAAATAGCATTATCAAATTACCTATTAAGACAATAAATCCAAGCTGAAAGTAAGGTAGGCCATAAATAATCGAATTCCTAAGCAATTTCAGGACCTGATAAATAGGGTTGAAATCTGCTATGAATCCAAATGAACCCAAACTTTTCTTCACATAAAGTATTGGTGATAAAAGAAATAATAAATTAGTTATTATTGGCAGTAATTGAAATAAATCAGTAAATTTTGTCCCTAGTAAAGAAATTAACAACTGTAACCAAAAAATAAATAGTAATAGATTGAAAAAATGTAAGGGAGCTGCAACTAAATTAAGTACTAGTCCAGGAGAGAACATAAGAAAAACGACAAACACCATGATGAATGCCTGTATAAAAGATTGAACTTGAAAAGCCCACTCTTGGCAAACGAAAAATATTGGCTTAATAGTTGAATTTTTTAAACTATTAGAGTTTGTTATGAAAATCAAAGGTGCTTGGTTTATTGCTTCACTTATAGGTGTCCAAATTACCAATCCAATACCGAGATATATAAAATACTCCTTAAAGTTGGAAACATTAAATACTGTTCCATAGACAAATCCCAAACATAAAACAGTCATTAGTGTTGAGATACCAAGCCAAAAACTGCCTAAAGCGGTTCTTGCATACCTTGCCTTAGTTTTCGCTATTGCTGTAAACCACCAAGTTTTTCTCGTCTTAAAGGAATACCTTAGGACACTATGAATGGTATTTCTCATAAAAATCTAGAGCCTCCTCAATATTCCCATCAAAGATTAGATTACCACCAGAGAAGACGAGACCTCTTAAGCAGAATCTTCTCAACAATTCAGTAGAGTGGCTTGCTATGAATAGAGATCCTGAACTATCAAGAAAATCATTTAATCTTACCTGTGCCTTATCATAAAATTCTCTATCACCTGTACCGAGTCCTTCATCCAAAGCAAGGCACTCGTGATTTTTATAAGTTAATAAAGAAAACATCAATCTTGCTGACATTCCCTCACTATAAGTTTTTAAAGGTAAAAATATATAATCTCCTAGACCAGAAAATT
>Ga0160423_10003939_pt1 | contig 12274 bp, 6 predicted proteins | sample CRUFie14St8metaG_FD_108191 | JGI IMG/M metagenome (GOLD analysis project Ga0160423, IMG submission 108191) | Marine microbial communities from the Costa Rica Dome - CRUD Field 142mm St8 metaG | ecosystem: Environmental > Aquatic > Marine > Oceanic > Photic zone | place: Costa Rica: the Eastern... | reverse complement strand
TTCGGAGATGTCATCCCACATGTTAATAACCTTGTCATGATCAGAATCATAATTCTCAATATTAGCCAAGATGAAATTTCTAGTTCGGCTATAGTTCCAAGCTTTGTCAATTAATTTAAGCAAAGCATGATAGCAAAGAAAGCCAGATTTTGAAAAATTACTTATTTCATATTCTTCAGAGTTGTGCTCATATCTTGACGGCTTTTGATGACATCCCGAAGGACCAAGCACTGATGGTCTCCCCATAATTGTGAATATATCTCTACCTTTTCGCAAAGGTGCGTAGGAAGATACATCTAAATTTGATTGACAAAGATCTAACATTGCCTTCTTAATTGCGTGAACTACAAGTAGAAAATTACCGCCAGTTATAGAAATTTTTGCAACGTTTTCAACTTGAGTTAGCGTAGATTCATATAATTCTAAAAATCGATCTAATGAACCAAAATCTAAGTCTTCTCCCATCAAGATCTTTGCGAAATTATCGTAATACCATTCTGACACCCAGCCATTTTCAGAAAATGTTTCCTTTTGGTTTCCTCTATCAGAAAAATTAAGCAAAGCATCAATCTCAGGACCAGCATTAGAAATTTGCCCACCTTTTAATTGTGCTATCTTCTCGTCATCAATGTGACCATTCGAAAGCAAACGAGAAATCAAGTTGTTCCAGACAGTCCTATACGTGGCTTGAGAATTTCTTATATCACTAGGGTTCTGTATAGAATTAGATTCGGTATTTTGTATTCTCCCACGTTTATACTTCCCATGTAAAGTTCTAGAATTATTCAAATCTGATAATGACTGTACAAATTGTCGACGTGTTACATTTAAAGTATTCACCCTTGTCGAGGATTGAGGGTACATTTTTTTAAGACTTGAAGGAAATAATCCTCCGATTGATTTTTCTTCTCCAGCCTTTATATCTGCAAGTGTTTGCAAAATACCATCAATATTAATATTCTTTTTGTCGTATTCTTCTTTTAATTTTTCAAAAGTTTCTTCAGGCAAAGATTGCAATTTTTCTGACACTACATTTGTCGCAAATTCTAAAAACTGATTTCTTTCCATTAATAGGTCTTTTTCACACCAAAATTTTGTCGACAATAACGTGTCCAGCCCTGTTAGTGCTTCATCGTCGGGTGCCACCTCGGTGAAAAAATCTTTTGACTTCATCTTTGTGTTCGAGTAAAACGAAGGATCTAGACTTACATTTCCACCACCGTCATTAAGGGCCATGCTATCAGGTGGTGTAGTTTCTGGTATCGGTATTTTATTAGTGACACTAACTGCACCGTTAGAATCCAACGATATATTAAATTTTGTACCCCCTCTAGGGTATACGTCAATCTGATACGAATTAGGTGCATCGTCTGTATTCAAAACAAATGCCGGCAAATTATATTCTTTTAGCTTTGCAGATAAATTTTTAAGAAATTGAGCTTCTAAGAAATTTGACAATTCTTGAATAATAGACTCAACACTATAGTAAACGTTCTCTTGGTCGGGGCAAGGTAAATCGGCAGGTATGTTCATCGGCGCCTTCCTATTGGTGATTTTTTCACTGTAGAAATTGATCTTATGTTCTTTGTGAGATTTCTTGTGAGATCCTTATCAAGCAACTTGCAAGTTGGTTCGACAGTCTTGTTTCCTATCGATACAGATTGATTGTCATCTGGTTCCGGTGGTAATCTAGGTATCATGCCAATGAAAGCTATGTGTTTGAAAGTGGTCGTCGATCCATCTTTGTATCGTACATCGATATTAAATAACAAAGTGCCGGTTTCAATTACCTGCGTGATTGCTTTGTTCACTCTTCTATTGTTCTTTCTTGCTCTGTTCTTTTTCCGAGGAGTGTTGTCTATCGAAAACAACCTTCTATTTCGACGCTTTGAAGTCTTTGACGGTCGCCTCTTGAGTCTTCTTCGTGCTATTCTGTCTTCTTGTTTCCTGGTCGCTTTTTGAGTATTTACTTTTTTGGTGATAAATTTTCTTGCATCATAGTAGCCAATAAAATCAAGTATTTCGATACTGTCGACAGGATGATAAGTTCCTAATCGTATATTTCTACCATTTTTCCGATCAATCGAAACTCTGATTTTTTCTATTGCTAATTTAGAACTATCAGGAACGTCTATTTTGAGACCGTAATAAGGAAATGTCTGTATTTCATCATCCTTGTCATTGTAAAAATAAAGAACTTTCCATCCTTGGCCTTCTATATCAATGTTCCTTGTTTCTTCCAGCGGTTGAGGTGTGGCCGTGTGAAGAAAACCGAAAGGAGATTCGCTAGCATACACAACATCAAACGTACTTGACTCACTGAGATCCTTTGGAATTCTATTAAAATATTTTCGTCTTGGATGCTCTTCTTTCCAGCAGTTGTAATTAAATTTATACGATCGTCTCGTATTCTTTACGAATATAGGAGTTTCCTTTGCAAATGTATATTCTGCTTGGTTTCGTAAAGAATGTTCGATGCCAGTAGACCAAAATAGAAGTCTAAATTCGTATGATATACTTTTTTCCAAATTTGGGTCATCCAAATTCCTAATTTCCCGAAATGCTTTTGTGTCTTCGAATATAAATTTATATCCTCGATTAAATCGTTGCAATTTACCAAAGGGAGGAGATGATAAGAATTTTGGCTCTAATTCCCTTGTTATGTTTACTGTGTAGTACCCGTAATCATAAGCTGTGCCATCTTGATGTCTTCTGATCTGCAGATTGGCCATTAGTTTGCCTGACTGTATTCCAAGTTGAAAATCTTCTCCATCAAAAGCGGATACAGAACTCAGAGGAGTGTATAATTTATCCTCCACATCTTCGATATATACTTCGAACGTGTCAGTGTCTAATTTTGCTACTCGAAAGCCAACTCTTTCGACTGCACGTTTAGGGTATAATCGCCTTTGTTCTTTTTTAATAAACGACTTAAATTGTCCGTTCACACGATAGAACATAAAATCGATTTCAGGTTGTTTGTCATCCGAGATACCATTCAACTGAAATGATTTCTCAATTCTTCCATCCTTATCTGGGTTAAGTGCGACAGTGGCTAATCTTTTTGATTTCTCCATCACAACAAGCTGATTTATTTTATCTCCTAATAATCCTTCCATTCGAATCTGGTATCTACTTGGAGTTAATTGTATAATATCCCAATCAAATTCTTCAACCTCTTCAAAGTACACTCTACGCTGTTTCATGCCAGCCAACGCCTTACCTTTGTGTAGGGGCACGGCTCTAAAAAGAAATTCACCGTCTAAATTAAATTCAACTGGATCAGAGTTCTGGTTCATGCGTCCGAATTTAACCCACGTGGATTCAAGCGCCTTATCCCTATAGATGCGTTTATAGAAAACATCACAATCTGTTATTGGCATATCATGCTTGACATATATTTCTCGACCCTTGATAAACAATCGGTAATTTTCGGCCATTGGTAAATTTTCGTCACCTGGCAATGTACCGAAATTTTGGTCAGTTATTTTATACCCTTTGTTATAGTTGTAGACCTCCCATGGAGTTATTGATTCAAGATGTATAAACCCGTCAGGAATCGTTATTTCTTCGACTTCAATCGGTGGAGCAAGAAGCCCTGCCTTTACACTCGCAGTCATTTTATAGCCAGGCTGTAACGTAGATTTTGCCACGTTTTTGAATGCATTGACTGGTTTGTTTGGAATAACCTTTGCCTTTCTTGTTAGATCTGCTAAAGTTTTCGGAGGCGGTATAATTTCAGTTTGTGATAACTCGATCGAAGAAACTTTAGGGTCTAACTTCAATTTATCAGGTATTCCAACATGCACTCTTGAGGCCTTTGATTTTGTTGGTGTCTTGAAAACTCTAATTTTCATCTGTTGTCTCCATATTGTGAAACATCAATGAATACGATCTAGTGAATTTAGATGTCCCATTTTCATCTTTGTATATGAACCCCAGATGATATAGCTGCATTATAATTTGATTCTTATCATTTTTATATTGACCGCCGTCAATAACCAACAGTTTTTTGACAGATTGATCCTTACTAATGTACATCTGTGAAATTAGGTTGTATTCTTCGAAGGTGTTTTCATCACCAAGAATAACTCGATACTTCCCACGAGATTTATTCTTCACTTCCGCTACAATGTTTTCCATCGTGTTTGGTTTCCCAAATCGATTAAACGAACGCAAAGGTTTTATGGCGCCATTGTTCAAAGAAACAGGTGGTAAGTACAACGTATTAATGTTTCCACTGAACCTTGGATCAATTAATATAGGCTTGAGTTGCTCCACATCTTCTTTCAAAGTATTAAGCAAAGGAGTTGTTCTTATTGTTATATTTTCTGTCGACACATCAAAATCTTTCAAATTAGATTCAGTTCGTAAAATTTTAATATTGTTATATCGATTCACGGTAAGATTTGTGTAACTATCAATGTTCGAAAAAGCATCTACTTTTTTGAAACCTTCTGTTCCTTTTTCGTAGAGAACTCCGTTATTCACGCTCAGTGTAGGAGATAATCTCTTAGTAAGAAGAAATTCGCCCTGGTTGTCAATCTCGGGTATTATTTCATCATTTGGAGAACTATGTGCCTCGAAGGTTATTCTATCAGATATATCGACATAAACACCATTGCCATCGTCTTTGTAATCAACATCTGTGTCAGAAAAGGATGCGAATACAACCTCAAATTCACCTTTGTTCATTTGGTCTCTGCCAATTTCTGTCAATATAACATCAAGGATCCGAGATTTATTATCTAGTATGCCTGCCATATATTCACACTCCGGATATGGATTTAATTATACTCTTATGATAATTCTCGTAAATCTTATCGCAATTCAATAGAGTTAGTCCACTTCGCTATCTGGATATTTTCTTGCCAAAGCCCAGGCTGCGATTAGGGCAAATGGTAGCTGTAAATCTTCGTCAAAAGAATCTTCATCTTGATCATTGAAAGTTTGATACAGCAGATACCTGAGGTATGTCGCTTTTGTAACCGCGTCCTTGTTAGTTTTAAGATTACGTATTTTTCTATCTAGATTGCGTAGTTCCAATTTGTATCGTTTTCCTTCATCTTCCGGTAAACTCATGAAAAGCGCTGTATCTTCCAATAGCACTCTAGCCTCCCAACAAAATCGTAAATAACGAAAATATAATTTCAATTTTTCAAACATGTTTGCTCCAAATAAAGAAAAGGTGTGCCCACAAAGTAGACACACCTAATTATATCGTATAGACGAAATTATCTAGTTATTAGTTCAACAACAAGATAACCTGAAGTACATCACCACCCGCGATAAGATCACTGGCAAATTCAATTCTCACTCCGCCTGATCCATTCGAGACGAATCGATAATCAAAGTTTGAACCAATAGCAACACTGTCACTGCCTGTACCAATCAATCTCATACCGTTCAAATAAACAGCGCTATGTCCGTCCTGATTCATGCTATTGTTGTATGTCACGTTAGCAAGATCAGCAGAACCACCGACTTGATTCACTTGAGTTGCAGAGTTTGGAGAAGTCACATCCAAGTTGTTTGATCTAAAATCACTGACTTGAGTTCTGAGGACAGCACCAAGGCTTTGATAAGCAAGATCACCATTTGCATCGGCACGAAGGATTTGGTTTTCACTACCAGCAGCCAATGCAGAAGGATCTCCACTTGCATTACCAATGATGATATTTCCTCTTGCAAGACCTGCCATCTTAGCAAGTGTCACACCATTGTCTTTCAACCTGAGAGTGTCAGAGTCGATTTCAATTGTTGAGTCATCAACGTTTACTTCGATGATGTTACCTGTACCACCGATACCGTCACCTTTGGTAATACTACCAGCACCCGTGAACTGAGTCCAAGTTGGTCCATCTGGATCTTGGTTCGGCTGGAAAGGAACAGTGAAGTCAGATGTTACAACGAATCCAGCATCAGCGTTAGCAGTTCCTTGCTCGACGAACACGAAAGAGCCGCCAGAAAGTTTTGAACCAACACCATCTGTACCGTCCGCATCAGGGGCACGAGTTAATACCAAAGCAGCTGCAGCAGTTCTGTCAGTTTCCGAACCAAAAATTTCACCAGCATTACCAACATCTGCGGTTACATTTGAAAAGTCAAAATTCGCATTTGTTTTGTTTGTCGCTTCAATCGAGAATGCGAAGCCACCATCTTCTGCAGCTACTGCAGAAGGATCATCCCAATCAGAAGTAGATGCAAAAGGAGCATTAGTGAAAAGAGTACGAATAGTACCAGCCAATGCTTGGTTGTTTGCGCCCTCGTCGATGCGAATAGAAGCTGCTCTACCTGCATTGAACTGAGTATCTGAAGAACCAGAACCCGGTTTTGTGAAGGTGATGGTGAAAGTTTGTGCTCCACCAGCACCATCGGTGTCAACATCAAATGTCAAAGTAGAGTTTGCATTGATGTTAGAGTAGTTACCCATAACTCTGATCGATAATCTTGCACCAGCTTGCGCTGCACCTTCAGTTGTAACTTCCCAAATACCGTTTTGTCTTTGTTGAGACTGATTTTTCAACAGTACGCGGTCAAATTCTTTCAACTGCACACCATCGATTGATATAGCACCTGTAGAACCTTTTGTAAGAGTACCAACGTTTCCAGTACCACCATTGTGTGAGTAGGTGAAAACTTCATTGGCAGTTGAAGCAACTTTTACAGAAGCTTTGGTGTCCAAACCTGAAAGCAAGTTGTCTACGAAGCCTTTATTCACAGCATCGTTAGCATTGGTAGGCGTTGCAACACCGGTGATCTTATTAGAGTTCATGTTGATGTCAGCAGTCGGGTTAGCAAATTGATCAAGTCTGTTCAAAAGAACATTTGCTGTACCTGCAGCTGTCAAACGACCTTGTTGATCCACAGTGAAAGTAGGGATGGTAGATTGCGCACCATAAGATGCAGGAGTAACAAGTGTGTCATCCAGATTTAGTGTGACAGTTTGATTAGCTGCAGCAGATGTAAGACCTGTGCCACCAGCGATAGTCAAAGACTGAGAATCTAGATCAACTGCACCTGTACCTCCATCACCTGCGAGATCAAGATCTTGTGCTGTTACTTGTGAATCTACGTACGACTTTACTGCTTGAGCAGAAGGAACTTTGTTTGCGGTGTTGTTGGCAACGTTAGTTTCCAAAGAACTACCAGAAATAGCACCATCAATTTGTACACCTGCGGTAGCGTCACCGAGAATTACATTCCCGTTTTTATCCATTTGGATGAATTTTCTTCCACCATCACCTTCGAACGAAACGTCCGCATCGATGGCTTGGTTCAATTGACCCATTCTTATTTTAGACTTAAAAGCCATATTATTTCTCCGTTAGAGTTGTGTTTTGTTTCGATTTTTTTCAAATCAATTTTCTAATTTCGCGAAACTTCCTTAACCAGAAACAAAACAAAAATCCGCTATTAAACTTAACTATAGAACTAAACCAAATACAACATAGAAATTCTCAATTAATTTCTATACAAAATTTTCTTAAGATTTCTCACGTGGTTATCATACACTGCGCACTCTGAACCCGTGAATTCAATCGCTAACTGAACACCTTTCCCATTGGGATCGTCAAACTCAAACATAAACTGCCCATTGTGTGCACGCTTAGCGTCCAACAATTTCATACCTTTCATCATTAGGTAAGCGGCTATAGATAAATCAGATGTTTTATACGTCATTTCCGTTGTTTCCTATTTTCATGTTTCTAATTATGGTCCTCAACTCTCATTTTCCTCAACTTTGGAGCTACTTTCAGAATATAATTATAGTGATTCTATCAGTTGATTGTAATTGATTTGAAGTATCTATCCATTCGAACTGCGTGGCCGATAATGATGCTCCTGTAGAATCTGTTTGTAATTTATAGTGAAAATCTTTCTCTTTTAGTGCACCGTTCACGAATAAATCTATGCGATTATCAGAATAATTGACACCAGCTGTTCCGAAGTTATACGAACCAGCAAAAGTTATTGTGTGCTTAAAAGTATTTGGTGAAACTCCACTATTACAAACAGCTGAAGTGAATCCACTCACAACAAAATTTTCCTTTGTTCGTTGCAGCAAACCTGAATTATTAATGATCATCTGTCTTGGCGTCGCAGTTGAAATAGTGATACCATCTCCTGCTGTAAGAACTCGTCCTTGATCAAATGAAGTATCTTCTGTGTGTAGCAGTATATCCTTTCCCGTAGAGAACGAAGTCGTTATATAGTAGATTGCTACGTGATCACCTACTTCTAAAATAAATCCGAACTTAATTTGAGTGTCACTACTGAATGCATAGTCCACTTCATTGCTCGATAATTGAGATGTTGTGCCACCTTGCAAGAGCTGTCCATTTAGAAAAACCTTCGTATCAGCTGTTGTTGGTGTTGCACCGTTAAAATCAAGCCCAGAGATAGTAATATCAGTGCCTGCAGCTGCAGATGACCCAGTCCTCTCGTAGGTGTACCGTTCTATACCACCGGCATCTATATTTCCAGGCTTCCAATATGAATTTGAATCATCCCAAATTAATGCTTGACCGTTTGTCGGAGATGCTGTATGCACGTCAGGTAAGTCTTTCAGTGCGAAGCCGGTAAGATTTCGTGCATTAAGCTGTATCGAATTACCCATATATCCATGAGCAGTACACTGATAATGAAGCACTGTAGGAGTGGCATCAGTTACAGCTATGTCAACGTATGCACCAGAATTACCAGCCACTCCAGAAGTAGTTACTCCCGTTGTGTATTGCGTGGTTTTCGCTGCATCATAATAAAATCTTAATGGGTGACCGCTGTTAGACCCATCTGATTGTAAAAATCGATAGGTTCGACCTGGTGTTAATGTAAGAAAAGGTGATTGCACACCATCAAGCGCATAACCAGAGCCAGAACCAGTGCCATTGTATCTGTGGCTTGAATCCTTACTGACAACCGTAACGGTGATTTCTTTTGTTGTCGAGGAATGAGGTGCCCGTAATGTGCTGAATCCTGAAACAGTCTCAGAATTACCTTGATTTCCTGCAACCCATTCCGAGGAGCTTGAGTTATACACCAGAACTTGATCGTTGGAAGGTGTCCCAGTATTAACATTCGAAAGATCGTTTATCGCTGATGGTATTGTAACTGTTGCAAATTCAATACCGTTGCCACCAGAATTTACTTTTACGAATTTAGATGCTGCACCGCTGTAGTTATTTGGTGTATCAGAAAGATCTGTAAAAGCACCAGCCCCTCCAGTCGTTGCAGCCATATCTCCAATGTAGATATATGCTTCTACTTTATATGGCACCCTGCCATCATATTCCTGAAAGAACACTGTTCCAGCGTAAGCATCGACGAACCAATCTAGATGGTCAGAAATTGTAAGTGGTGTCGCACTTTTTGACGAGTTATTAGAACCATCCCAAGTATATATTTTTGGAGTGTATGGATTATTCGCCGGATCCGAAGCATTGAGATACATATTCGTCGGCACTAGCTGCAAAGCACCCAGAGTTTCATACACTTTCGTGCTATTTTCGTATGGAGCAGTCCCGACTTTTGAATGTTTACCACTAGAAGATGTTTCGTAATCAGATGTCATCACCAAGGCCCAGCCGTGTGGACCATTACTTTGGGGTGAATCATCACCACCAGCTTCCGTAGATGCATCAGCATCATATCTTGTAAGGCCGATTTCTACGACATCAAATTGCACCTTTTGAACATTACCAGTTACGTCCCATAACGTCGTTGTTATATTATCAGCTGGTTTTGATGGTACAGGCTGACCAAAAATCGTAGTGGTATTTAACTGAACTGCTGATGGTATATCTTCTGCGTTATCCGTCTTGTTCGCACTAGAGTGTGCCTTACCGACTAATTTCTTTTCGGCAATTTGAGACAGGTTTCTGGTCGTTTTAAGCGATCTTGACATTCTATTCTCTAGTTATACGAAGTTATTCTCATGTCAGTGAACTTACCTGTCCACTGCTTGTGAGTTTCAATCTTAATTATTACGTAGTTGCGATTAAACGGAGAAGAAGTTCCGTAAAGACCACGACCGGTCGGATGATTTATCTGAACTGTTTGCGTGTTGTTATTCCAAACAACGTTTAGGTCGCTTAAAGCCTCGCCCGAACATCCTGCGCCATCAGCGTTTCCGCCTGTTGCTTGTTCACCAGCATCTAGCCAACCTGTTGTTTTCGTCGATTCTGCCGAGTGGTATACGAGTTTCACCTTTATGTGAATATTTGTATTGTTACCCAACGTGCCGGCATTGGAAGGACCACCATCGCTTTTTAGCGACGCTGTACCCGTTAATCTTAGAATAATATTAGATGCAGAATCCCCTGCATTTGGATTATAGAAAGCCCTAAGATAAGTTCTTGTATTGTTTGTAACATTCGATAATGAATAATTAACGTTCCCACTCGGGCCCTGTAAGCCTGTTGAAAAATCTCCTGAACTTCCAGCTTGTGATGGCGGAATAAGATTCCCATTATATATGCAAAGACCCGTATTGTGGCCTGCATTGCCACCTGAGCCATTGCCTACAAGAGATTGAGTAGAATCCCATGTTTTATTAGTTATGTCAGTCGTTGTTGCGAATGTACTATCTTCTAATCTATATGCTTCGCCTGAGAAATCTTCAACCGATTGTTGGTTAGAGGACCCTGATTGTGTTGGTGTCCAAACAAGAAAGTTACTTTTTGATGCAGATTGGGCGGCGCCACTAGCATTGGATATGGGGTGATATGCTTTTGCACTAATTGTAACGTTATTTGCACTAGTACCATACGTTCCTGGCAATGTCTTCGTTGGAGTATAATTGAAACTACCGGTCACATCCATAGGCAAGGTGTAATTGGTGTCCGAATTTGTCAGCAAAGCAGGTACAGACGTTCTAATGCTATTAACATCTGCAGGATCTTGTACACCAGCACCAGTTATTTCTAAATTAGAAATTGTCACATTTGTTAGACCAATAAATCCAAGTGCAGTATTCGATTGATCATAGATATTTCTATGCATATTACTAACTCGATACTTAAAGGTCGTTGATGGGCTATTAAAATATTCAATACCAGACAAATGAGACGTATCTGAATCTGTAAAGTTTGCTAAATTAACGTTAGAAAACGTGACAGAATCACCATTTGGGTCATTTACCCACTCTATGTAGTTTGTAGTGTAATCAGTGCCGCTTACAGAATGTACGACTCTCACCCAATTGTGTCCAGGTCTTTGATCTGCAGCAACAACTCGCCAATTCATAGTTCTTACATTGTATCGATAATCAGGAATACCATCTGACCAAGTTACATATTGGGCTGTACTTATATTAGAGAATCCGGATCCTGCACCGTTTACCGACTGAGCTACACCAGACCCAGGATTACCTGTTCCTCCGTACGAGGCAAGGTTCACAGAGTGTTTTTCTGCATCATTTACAAATAGTTTAATAACCCCTTCGTTACCGTATCGTATTGCATGTGCCGCAAAATTTCCACTGTCGCCTGCTTCTCCTGAATTAACAATTCCTGTAAGTATCGCTGTACCATTATATATTCCTTTTCTATTGCCACCGGCCGTGTATGCGTTGTTTATATTAACATTGGCCAAACTGTTAGCACCTGCAACGTTTGTATACGGATGATTTGCATCTGAAGCAGGGATACTTTGAGCTGCTCCAAACGAAAGCTTTGCATTAATCCCGTTGGAGGTTGTAGAATTTATAGAAGTACAATTATCAGGAACCGATGTTTCAGCTCCAGAAGAAGCACCAAATTTGACTGTGATTGCTGATAAATTACCTGTCCACGTTGCATCTGCTTGTATTTTTACAAGAACATGATCATTTTGTCCGATGGTATCTAACCCAAAAGACACATAGTTGTGCACACTCCCGGAAATATTAGATGTGTAGGTTGAAACATGTGCACCATCGTTGTCACCATCTGAACCGAGAACAAAAGCACCGGCTAAATCCATCCAACCTGTAGAACCTGGGACTTTAACAAATACCTTTATTGCGTTCGCATTGTTCGGAAAAGCCGAATCATTCGCTATGATACTTGCGCTTCCTGCCAAAGTAAGTCGTAAATCTCGCACTGTACCCGCACTTGTTTTCTTGAATGCTCGTATATACTCTCGTGTACCACTTGTGATTGTTGAATAATTCGCATTTGAACTTGGCCCATTTGTTACACTTGCAAAATTACCATTAAGCAACGTGTTTCTCGGAGCTCTTAGTTGACCTTGATACTGTACCAATCCAGTATTATGGCCTGCATCAGCTGAA
>Ga0160423_10003938_pt1 | contig 12275 bp, 7 predicted proteins | sample CRUFie14St8metaG_FD_108191 | JGI IMG/M metagenome (GOLD analysis project Ga0160423, IMG submission 108191) | Marine microbial communities from the Costa Rica Dome - CRUD Field 142mm St8 metaG | ecosystem: Environmental > Aquatic > Marine > Oceanic > Photic zone | place: Costa Rica: the Eastern... | reverse complement strand
TCATCCGCACCAATAGCACTTTCAGCAGTTCCTGTTGTTATTTTAAGTGAATTTGAAAACCCATCAGGAGAATCACTTACTTGGGCAACAGTGCAATCATATTCATCTGCTGTATTTCTCATACCAAAGTTAAATCTATCTAAAGTGTAAGCCGTTTGTGTGCCATCATGTGCAAAGCTAAAGCTGCTTCCGCGTTGGCTAACAGTCATTGCACCGTTGGTCACAAGATTCCTTGCACCTACATACTGAGCGTGTCCGGCTGGTGGTATTTTTGATAATGCCATTAGAGCCTCCCTATGCGTAGCCTATGCGTACATAGCTATCGCTATCGTCAAAAGTTCCAGCTTCTATTGCGAATTTTATTTGCGTAAGTTCAGCGGAAAGTTCTTTGTAACCGTGGTAGTGAAGAAAATAACCAGTATCTTGTACATACATTGCATTGGCGTTTAATATCCATTTGTTGCCATGAACATTAAATATTTGGCCTTGGTGCATAATTACATTAGATGTTCCTGACCAAGACCCTAATTTCCAAGCTGAATCGTTGTAAGCACTGTCATGATTTAATGAACTAAGAAAATATTGGTCGCCCCAATTATATCCAGTTGTTTCTATTCCACCACTGTCACCTAACTGTAGGTTAAATCTAGCTGGGTCTGTGCTACCATCATGCCGCCAAACAGCAAATTTAATAAGGGTTACACCGCTTGGTATTCCTGTGAATGTTCTTGAACTTTGACCATTCAAAGATTGAGCCGCAGGAAAAGTAAAACCGCCAGTTCCAGTAAGAGATGAGCCGTCAATAGCTGGCAGTGCGCCTGTAAGTTTGCTTGCCGCCATTGTGTCTATCTTAGCATTAGTCACAGCCCCATCATTGATACGGGCCGTAGTCACGCTGTCATCAGGCGGCACAGTTGTCTGTAATGCTTTGCCTTGATAGATAACGTAGAAGTCATCTGTGCTTGCCACGTTGCCTGTCATGGTCAATGCAGTGCCTGACACTGTGTAGGCCACACCAGCTTCTTGTCTGACGTTGTTTACAAACACCTCAATTTCTTGTGCGTTAGCTACAGCGTGTGTCAGTGTATAGCTTACACCACCGTTGCCAGTGATAGTTTGCTTATCCATAGAGGAGTAGCTGTTAGATGTTTGGTTGCCTATGTAGCCCATAACTCACCTATGTACTGATTGCGTCCACAGCAGACACCCATACATCTGCGGATGATGCTGTGTCTGACTTCACATATAATCTGTCACCTGATTGCACTACAACTTTTGCACCACCATCAAGAACTTGCAGCGCACCACCAGCGGCAATAGGAGCATCCTTAATCAAATGGATGTCATTAGTGCCATCGTTAATGTAAACCTCAACAGTAATAGCGTTGGCCGTGACGTTGGCTATATGAATGCCAACAAGCGTATCGTAACTATCAAAGTTACTGCCATCAGGTATATCTGCGGCTGATGTGCCAACAGCGTTTAGTGTGTAACGTCTAAAATTCTGCGCCATGATTTACTCCTTTATAACGCAATACTCATGGCTATGGAAAAGCCAGCCGTGGCAAAGCCACTTGTGCTAACAACAGCATCTTCCCAAGCACTGCCGTTATAAACTCTTAAAATTGTACTACTTGTGTTGTAATACAAATCACCTGCATCCAAAGCAGAGCCATCTGGGTCTTGTGTAGGATCAGAAGACTGTGGTCCTAGATATTTGTTATTAAAGTCAGAAGCAGATGCTGCTGCTTGTTCCGCCCAATACTTAGCAGAATATTGGCTTCCACTAACTGCTGTATTAGAACTAAAGCCAGCACCTCCACCCAAAGCCCACTGCTTTGCAGAGCCATTAGTGTTGCCAGACTGCGTACCAATGGCATATTCTTTGGCTGAATACTCAGTGCCATCACAGGTGTTTGAAGTGTCAGTTGCCCACTCTTTAGCAGACCCAGCACCAGATGAATCCGTTACACCAGTACCGCCAGTAGCCCACGCTTTAGCTGAGTAACCTTCTCCTGTTTGTGCTTCACCATCTGTCTTTTGCGCCCATGCTTCTGCTTCAGTAGCAGATGCAGCAGCTTCAGCCGCTTTTGTTGTAGCTGTGGTTGCATTGCCAGACGCACCTTGTATGGCTGCTATATTGTTTTCTACAACTTGTATGTCAGATGATATAGCTGCTACAGCAGTTATGTCAGATGCTATGCCTGCTACAGTATTAATGTTTGTTGCATTACCAGCAACAGATGTAACATTAGACGCTATGCCAGCTACAGTGGTGACGTTACTTGAAATGCCAGCCACAGTAGTAACATTAGCACTAATTCCAGCCACCGTTGTGACATTAGCAGATATCCCAGCTACCGTGTTAATGTTTGCTACATTTGCCGCTACAGTACCAACACTTGCTATACTAGGTCCAGCTTCGGGCAAACCGCTTGTTGCATTAAAAGCCAACACTGTGCCTTTGCGAGTATCAACATTAGGCAATGTAAGTGAAGCTGCTGTATCAGAATCAGCCAACTTCATGGTTCTTCCAAGTTTGGTCTCAAGTTCTTGCTCAATAGCAAAAATCTTGTCTAGCTCTGTGTTTAATGAGCTAACATTAAATGGGCCAGATGTTGGAAAGTCTGTAGTTCTTTCTACAGTAATGTCACGGAAAATAGTGTACTTAGTAGAAGAATCGCTATAAGTGTCCCCAAGAGTAACGTGACCACCAGAAAAACCATCGTCAACAGAAGTTCCTGTAACTGCAAAAGTTCCTGTGCCAGTTCCTCTAGTAAGCGTAGTATCCACCCCAGCAGAACTGGTAACAATGACATTAATGTCGTCCAAGCTAAAGAACGGAAAGTCAATAGTAAGCTGTGTCGTATTTGCAGTAACTGCCTGCGTATACTGAACTCGAGCGTCATTATCTGCTATCGATATAGTAGCCATGCTATATTGTATCCCTTCTTAACTTACTGCTGTCTATTCACATTACCACCAAAAACACCATCATATATTGGGTCTAGGTAGAACAAATTGCCAGTTGGAAAGAAAAACCTAGCATTTTGTAGGGTGTCAGAGTCTACATTAAAGTTTACAACATCACCCATAACACTAGCCATATTAAACAAATTACTGCCAGTAGGGCCTGCTACAGCACCAGCTTTGGCTCCCATTGGTAATTGATACTGAGGCTGGTCTGTTAAAAATGGTCTCATGCCTAGTTTATGATCACTAATCTTCTCTACCGCATTATTTACGTCTGTAAACCAACCACCAATACCAGACCTGTCAATCGCATTAATAAGCTTAGTTCCAGCGTCTTCATTAGAATCTATACCGTACTGCGCTCTTTTAACTTCGTTGATAATTGCAGCAAGGCCTACAATTAAAAATGCACCTTGCCAAAACGCACCATCTTTTTCCTGTAGACCAGCAGTAAGCATACGAACCATTGCTCCCTGACCATAAGACTTAAACTGAGTCAACATTGAGCCAAACTCTGTAGATGTCCACAATGCTCTGTCACCAGCCCCAGGAGTGATAATGATACGCTCTACGTTTTGATTTAAAGCATTTCTAAACTTCAAACGCATGGTAGGGTCAGTCCAAGCTTCTGTATTTGGCAACCACTCTTTTCCCTCTTTTTGACCAAATTGACGTATAAGTTGTTGCATACGCATGTGGTCTTGCTCACCAATGCCATTCTTTAGAAACTTTTCTTGATCTGCTTTTTTTAGCTTAGACCACGGCTTCATTAACCCTTCTGTCATTCTGAGCATAGTCATGTTACCAGCCATCTCTTTAAGTGCCTGATTCCATATATTTAAACCATTAAACAAAAAGAACATTCCTGTTGCTTGGTTAAGCTTTCTTTCTAATGTAAAGCGAGAACCAAACAAATCACCTAAGTCAGACATAGCATGGCTTCGTAAGCCAAGTGTTGCATCAACAGCAATCGCAGCTTGGTCCAACTCCCTTTTGCCCATTTGCTTAATAAGCCTTGCTTGATCATTAAATAATGTTTTGAACCCTTTACCATAAGCGTTTTCAAAACCCTCTACCATTACAAGCCTAGCAACATCAGGAACAGATGAGATGACCGCACTGCCCATGCCAGCAAGTGTGTTGATAGACTTCATCACTCTTACAAACCGACTAGACAAAGCGTGAGGGTCTTTTGACGCACCGTATGTACCACGCAATCTGTCACGCAAACCACGAACATCACGAATGTCGGCTTCCATTGCCTTTTTAAGTTCACCACGCTTTGCTGCATCAGGTGTTTCTTTTATTAATCGATTGTATTCGCCTACAATATCATCAAGTACACCAGACATACTTACATCGCCATACTTACGAGTAAGCTCAATATCCATGCCCATAGTCTTTACATGGTGACGCAACAGTGTTTCTACATCATTCTCAAGAAACTCTTCAATTAACTCATCTGGTATTGCAAGAGTTCTAGCTTGTGCGCCTGATGGCGTTTTAACCCAATCAAGACTATCAGCAGCACCATCTAAGTCTACATAAGGCCTTCTGTGCGTTACTGTATCAAGAACATCATTGGCATAAGACTTTGCTGCACTAGCATCTAATCGCAATGTGGTTCTGCCATAAGTCTCAATGATTGATAAAAACCCTTGCTGGTTATCCATAATCTTATCAACACGATAAATTCTAGGCAGATAACTATTCGCATTATTTGCTGTTACACCTTCTTCACGAAGTTTCTTTAATTTGGCTTGTAACTCTGCTTTGACGGCTGGTTCTATAGCTTCATCTATTTGCTTTTGAAGTTCACGCTCAAACAACCTAACTGACTCAGCTTCTTTTTTAATAAAATCAAATGTTTCTCTATATTTCTTAGCAGATTGTGTTACATAAGGAGATGCAGCATCACCCATTTCATCGACATCACCTCTACGCATAGCCATAGCAACACGGTTTCTAAACTGAACTTCTCCTAACGCTTCATTACCACGAAGTTTGTCCTGAACTTTAGTTCTCATCATTGTTATTGCACGACCAGCATCTGACTTGGATATAGGTATATTTCTATAAGCAAGATAAGCTTCATCAGAAGCTCTTACAGAATCAAGAAGCTTAGATAAATATGTAGTTCTAAAAGTTGTTTCTACAGACTGATCCATCTCAATGCCAAGGTCTCTGACCTTCTTCTGCATCATTCCGCCAACATCTACCATTCCTACAGCTAGATTACGCACAAAGGGATTCTCACTCTGAAGCATGCGAATAGTTGGATTCCATCCTAGCTTTTCTAAACCAATACCAGTCTCTTCAAGTGCTTCTGTTTCCATCTGTGCATAAGCGGCTTGTCTTGCTCTTTCTGGACTAACATTAGCACCAGCAGCACGATAGATACCTGTGTCTGGGTCTAATGGCACGAGAGATGTAGATGCTCTCAATGGTTTGCCAAAAGCAACAGCCAAAGTACCACCTAACAAACTTGCTCCTGTAAGAATCAAAGCACTATGACTTGCATCTCTTTGTGTGTTTTGACTGTCAATTAGCATCTGCTCTGGTGCTGTTAATGCAGCTGTAAATGCAGAACCACCTATAAACCTCCTGCTTCTGCTTGCAGCTTTCATTATTTTATAAGGAGCAATAGGAGCAAAAGTAGTAGGCGTTGCAAGGCCAGCAACAAGTTGTTTGCTAACAGATGCTGTAGAAGATAATAACGCCATATCCTCTGCGTCTTGCTGCATACGCTCATACATCATCATTGATTCTGCTGGTGAACCAGATTGACGGAATCTCCATAATCCATCACCGCCAACCTTTTTCTTTAGCTCCTCATCTTCATAAGAACTATAGCCTTCAACTGGCTTATACTTAGGATCACTAGCTTCAATCATACGCATTAGAGATGGAACAAAGTTATTCTGTCTAAAGGCAGCACCCCATACATCCCAACCATCTTCATCGAATACACGATACTCGTACTCTTCTGGGTCAGTAAGCTGTGAAGGAATACGCTCACCATAAGTTTCCTGACCATTGCCGTACAACCCTGTATAACCGCCATATATCTCATCTGTAGAAGGCAGTGCCATTTCAGACTTTGTTGCTCTTGGTGGTTCAACAATAGGCTGCTTTTCTGTTATTTCTTCTATTACAGGAAGAGTGTTTGTTACTTCAGGTGGTATTGTTACTTCAGGCTCTGTCGGCATATCAACATCCCTGATAATTTCTTGAGGAGGTTGTGCTGGGTCTCTGGTAGGAACAGAACCTAAGTCACCCTCTTCACCAGATATCATAGCTTCTTGTATACCGTATTGCTTGGCTCTGGCTAACTCTCGTTCAAATTTTTTTTTTGATTCCACTTCTTCAGTGGTTAATCCAGCAACATAATAATCGGCTTCACGATTACGTCTGCTAGGAAACTCATCTTGAAAATTTCGTAGATTTTTTTCAGCACCAACCCAATCGTCAGAAGTTACTTGACGCCAAAAATTAGGAGTTGCTGTTGCAAGGTCTCCATGTTGAAAGCGAACTGAAGCAATAACAGTAGCTTTATTCATAGGTAAATTATCAAAAGATTCACCTGTTTTGGCTTGCCATTTATTTCTTAAATCATCAACAACCTCTTTGTGAGAAAACTCATCAATAATTTTTGCTTGTGAGTCAGAAATATTTAAGTTAGCCGCAACCTCTTCAGCTTCTGCACCTTTCAAGCCAAGGAATGGTTTTAGTGTTTCTATAATATCATCAGGCAAACCAGCAAGGTCTGAGAGAATGCGTTGACCTAAATCAAAGCCAGTAGCAATAGTGACGCCTGACTTCATATTTTTTGTTTTAGGAACATATCCACTAAGAATGCGCTTGCCTTCTTGTTTGGCAATAAAATCCCAATCAATATTACTCATACTACCATCCTAGCTGTCGCCAAAGGTCAATCATACCCAAAAACTCTTTAGCCTCTTGTTCAGTAAGAGGAGCTTCGTCCATATAGTTCATTCTATAACCACCAAATACGTTGTTATATAAATTAACTAAACCCTGTAAACTGACGTCTTTACGACCACTTTCTATTCTTCTAAATGTGGAGTTAAGCATTGTTTGATCCATCACTCCGACAGCAGACCAAAACTTTTTGGCTCTGTCAGTCTCTAAGCTTTTTAGAGCTTGTGCATAAGCAGATTGACCAGAATTAGCTCCATAAGCTTTTGTTTGCTTAAAATCATAAGTGTACGAATCTGTAAGATTGTGAAGCTTGCCGTAACTGTCTTTCATAACAACTGTATATGAAGGAGTTGCGCCATAGTTTTCATTAGCAATGTAATGTAAAGTTGGGGCTGGCCTTCCACCTGCAATTATTCCAGATGGCGTTCCAACCAAAGTAAGCTCTTCTTTTACCCTAGCACTCATCCCGTCTAATAAATTGGGGTTATCAATTAAAAATCTGTCTTTAATATCGTTGTCAATATCTGCTGGTATGAGAGTAATTCCAGCATTACCAACAGAAGCTTGTGCTTGTTTGAGAATAGGGTCTCGAACAAATTCTAACTCACCAGTTTCTGGGTTTTCTTGAACACCCATTCTTTTGCCAATTTGACCTAAAACAGAACGCATAGTAGCTACTGGTTCAGCTTGTGGGTACTTCATTAAATGACTTTTCCAAGCTCCCTCTACAGCCATTTTGATGTAAGGATCTGCTATAAATGCACCTTCGATATTTCTTTGACCAGCTCTAGCCGCCATTTGATACAGCATTTGATTATCTTCTGGAGATATGTTTGGCTGAAAGAATTTAAAGAATCCTTTACCCTCTATAGCCTGAGCAAAAGTATCGTTAAACAAAGTATCTGCATCTGTTGCACCATACTTGTCTGCGGCAAAGTTTGCTGTAGCACCACGATTCATATTCTTTGTAAGCTGTGCGGCTTCTAAAGCAGTCTCAATACCAACCCTATCTGCGCTACGCAAAAACTCTATAGTGTCCATATCAAGCTGTTGGTAAAACCTTGCTTGAATGAAATCTTCACGTTCTTCTGGAAACTTAGAGCGAATAGCTGACATAGCTTGGCCCATAACACGCATAGCTCTGTCTGCTGTTTCTGGTGTAGCAATAGCATTTTCAAATATAATTTTGGCTTCTGGATGCAATAAACCATCTGTCATTACAGCAAAAGCAGCTACAGCATCCATGCTTGCTTGGAACACAGACTCATCGCTAGTCGTAAGGCTAAAGTCAAAAGCCTGACCATTAACAAATACTTTATCAAAACCTTTTGCTTCAGAAAGAGCATCAAGCTCTGGCGCACTTGGCATGTAGCCATTCATTGCTTTTTCTTCTGCTGTAGTAGCAAGACGCAACTTATCTTTACGTTCTGTATAGAGTTTATCGTAAGCTTCTACTGCATTGATATACTCTTTGCGAGTTGAGTAATATCCGTTTTCACCAATAATGCCCTTTTTCTCAAGGCCAGATATAAACATTTCATTAGCATAGTATCCTGGAGTTTGAACAAAACCAGACATAGGTCCAAGAGACATTTGTATAAATGCACCAGCTTTACCAATATCTTTTGTAAGATAATAGTTTTCTGCTTTAAGGTAAGATGCCTGTGCTTCTCTTAATAACTTATGACCTTCTGGGCCTAGCTGTCTTGACTCAGCTAGCCTTGTAATCTCTTGCATAGCTGCCATAGTATTTTCTGGTGACGTTACTTCTGGGTTATCAAGTTCTGCTTTAAGATTTACATAAATGTCCTTATTTGCATTTGTTATTCTTTCATTAAGAGATTTATTGGTATCTCTTGCTGTAGTGTATAGGGTGGCTTGCTGTGTTCCATCTAGCATGTGTATTGCAGATTCAGGATTAGAAAACTCTTGGTTTATATCGTAACCATCCATAATTATAGAACGATAGAAACCGCTATATATACTTGACCTAAACTTACGCTCTTCTTCGTTTTGTGCGCTTTGAATGGAAATTAATCCACTCATTGTGGAGTTAAGTAAAGCATCTACTTTTGACGCATCAATACCTTCTGTTTGTGCTGCTTGCAACTTTAAGTCACGAATTAACTGGTAAGTAGCTGCTTCTCCATTAGCTATAAAAGAACGCTCAACTGCGGCTTGTGCTGTACGAGACATAACCACAGTATTTTGCATATTCTCAAGCTGTAGAATTTGCTGGTCTGAATAACCGTCTGCTTTAAGAGCTTCTTTTATCTGTTCCTGTTCAGCCGCTAACTCAGATATAAAAAGCTGCTGCCCTTCTTCTGGCAGATAGTCATCATTAACTTTGCCAGCTACACCATGAACTCCAAGTTTAACTGCATTGGCTTTAAATGCGTCTAAGTTTTGCTGTATGTTATATTGCTTTGTTTCTAGCTGTTGTTGAGCCAAAGCTTTGTTTTCAGCTATGGTGTATTCAGCTACAGCTTTAGGAGCAAGAGTAGCATAAATATCTGGGTCAAGTTTTTTCAAACTTTCCATATAGCCAGCCAGAGACCCTCTTATTGGGTCAGGGTCATTTGGATTCTCAGATAATGCTTTTGCAGCAGCTATACGAATATCATTAGATGCAGCAGATACATAACTTGTAACTGCGGCTTTTTTATAAGAATCTCTTACGCCTTGCTGTTCGCCAGATGAGTAAAGAGATATTTCTTTGCCGTAATTTAAATTTGTTAAAGGTACAAGGTTGTTATCTTTATCATAGGTAACACCAGCAGTTTTACCATCAATCTCTGCTTGCCGAATTGCATCATTGTATTCACGCTTTCTTATATCTGTTCCAATGCTCATGGCAGTCTGAGCAAGTTGGTCGTAAGAAGCAGCAGCTTGCTTAAATCCCGAAAGATTAGGGATTCCTGTTGGCTGTGCAAAAACTCTTTGTCCAGATGTTTTCTTAAAAGCCATTATGCTACACCTTTGTTAATTGAATAAGCTGCACCTGCTGTTTTTGCAAAACCACCAAGAACAACTGCTTTACCAGCAGCTTTAGAACCAGCCGCACCAATTTCGTATTTTCTGCGATTTGATTGTCCCATTAATCTAATGTTACTAATGTCTGCCTTAGCCATTTTTATTTCATCAGTACGCAAAGCACTAACCGAAGGTGATGTGCCAAGAGCAACGCCCTGAGATGACATAGACGTTCCAAGGGAGGCAAGCTGTCTTCTAAGCTGTCTGTTACGCTCTGCTTCTTGCTGGTCTGCTTGAAGAGATGCCATTTCAGCTTGTTCTTTGTAAGCTTCCGCTTCCATGTCATAAGCGGCTTTTTGCTGTCTTACGGCAGCAAGCCCAATAATAGCTGAAGCTATTTGCATTTCTACGCCCATTACACTTCCACCTCTAGCAACAGGCCATTGATTGTGAGTGGCAATGGCTGGTCTTGTGTTATTGTCACTGTACCTTCTTTACCCCAACCCAGTAAATACACTTCCTTACGTTCAGTAAGTGGCGTTGGCTCAAGAGAAAAATCATCTGTAACTCTTCTAATAAGAATACTTGTACCTTTTGTCTTAACATCAAGTGTTTCATTTAAATCAAGCACAGCACGAACCACTCTACGCTTTTGACCTACAGATATGCCGTCACTTAACTGAAACTCAGGAGGCAGTGTTGTAAGCTCTGGTGTAAAATTAAGTCCTATTTCAACACTAGTAACAGCATCTGTAAGTGTAAGTTGACCACTTCCATTTGTTGTATAAGTACCCATAGAATAGTTGCCAGACTTAACAACAACTTCAGTGTTAGGCAAATGAGCAACTGTCCAGTTCTTTGTTGCTGAACCAGTTTGTTTGGATGCAGAATCAGTGTGATATGTATTATCCAAAAGCTCTAAGCTTGTAACTGTTGAGTTATTAATAGTTCTTTCGACTATAGAATAAACTTGTCGGTTTACATTAACCAAGTTCTTAAAACTGCCTTGTGTTGACCACTCACACCAACCTTGTAGCTGCTCTTTGCGAATTGACATAAACACAGGCATTTTGCCATCGCTATTAACAAGATAAAGATAAGCTTCTACTTGGTCTTGTGCTTCACGCTGAGAAACCATCTGAGACGGCACACCTATTATGTGCGGTGACAGTAAAGTAAGTGCATCAGCATTATATGCTTGGCTTACATCAGAGTAGACAAATTCTCTAACTGCTCCTTTAGACTTAGTAAGAAAAACCAAAGCACCATCAAAATCAGAAGCAACAACCTCTCCGCTGCCGTAAGAAGTTTGTTTTTTAACTGATATAGTAGATGGGGTAAGTGGTCTGTTTTCTGAAGTTGGAACATATAATTCTTGCTCCGATGTAAATATAACCAGATGTCTAAATGAAGCCAAAGACTTGATTTCTGATATTTGATTTTCAGCTATTTGCACTTGTATAGATTCATCATCTAATCCAGTACCAATATCAAAATTAAAAAACTCTCCGGCTTTAGACATAAATAAATGATTAGGTAAATCTTTTGACCCACCAAATATTAATCTCTGATCATGGAATGTAACAGAACGAGCAAAACCTTTTCTTGTGGAAAAAACTTGTTCTCTAAATGTATCTCTTGCGTTTGTATTAGCTATTGCAGCACTCAACGTTCCAGTAACATTCTGAGCATCTGTAAAGCCAGTAATCGATATATGAACAATAGTTCCAGCAGAATCTGTAAACTCTATCTTTTCACCAACCATATTGCTGCTAAATAAACTTGCACTCGCTTGAAAGTTTTGTGAGGCAGTAGTTGTTGCAGCAGGGGTTATGGTGATTGATGGAGCAGAAAACCTAAAAAATGGCTGTAATGTTTTACCATCAGAAACATCAAAAGCATAATCAGTTCTGGCAAAAGTATCGACTGCTGTACGAGTAAGCTTTTGCATAGCCATATCTTTATGCACAACAATCATTGTGTCACCAGACTGAGATACTCTTAACTCACCAATCATAGCAGTTGTCCAAGGACATCCTGTTATTGTCTGGGTAATTACTGTTGGTGCAGTAACATCTATGACTTCCAGCTTTGTATTTGAAAAAAGGAGTATATAAGCTTCATCTTCATCGAAGATATAGGCTTCAGACTGATAAGTTGTATTAGTCAGTGTTTGGAGAAAACGGAAACCACCCCTACGCCTTATACCACCCTGAGATAGCATACGAAAGTTACGAAGCTTTTTAGTGCCGTTTTTATAAGCATTAGAGTCAACCCTTGAAGACAGTAAGGGCGTTAACTCTCCTGACGTAAAGTTGGTGTAGAACTGACGAAGCAGTGCCATTCATTATGTGCCTTCTATGTTTTGATAAATACCGTTACCAAGT
>Ga0160423_10003934_pt1 | contig 12281 bp, 3 predicted proteins | sample CRUFie14St8metaG_FD_108191 | JGI IMG/M metagenome (GOLD analysis project Ga0160423, IMG submission 108191) | Marine microbial communities from the Costa Rica Dome - CRUD Field 142mm St8 metaG | ecosystem: Environmental > Aquatic > Marine > Oceanic > Photic zone | place: Costa Rica: the Eastern... | reverse complement strand
TTAGACTTTCCTCCTGGCGAAGAGCACCCCAATCCAGCGAATCCTAAGTTTATTTGGAGACACCCATTATCATTTGATCCTGTAAAAAACGATATGGTTAGTGAAGTCATGCCTTTTGAAGATGGAAAGTATTTCCGTGATCCAAAAGTTTTTGGCAAAGAATTGGTTTCTGGAAATGATCCGTTTTTTCATATAGAACACTGTCTAGAAGTCACCGGGCCTCTTGCCAATTTAGAAAGCATAACTTTACCAGTAGCAGATGTTATAAATTCGATTGTTTCGGCTGTCGCAGATGTCAACAGTCCAGAATATGATCCAGAAAAAGAAATTTTCATAACAAAAGTCCCGAGGCCAAGTTCAGTACCTGGACGAACTCCAGCTGGCTTTGAGGATGATATAGGTTTGAGATTACCATTCAATGAAGAAAATATCTCAAGGCTATCAATATTAGACGCTCGTTCTAGATTATCAGATACTGAAGGCATATTTGCTCCGCTGAATATAGAAGATTATATACCATCAAGCCCAATAATTCCAGGTTCTGCTCAGGGAACATCAATTGAGCGAAATACTGAGTTTGGTGACTACAATACTAGTCATGAAATATTTCATATAAAAGATTTTGTAGAGGGTATAAGAAGTGTTTTATCAGAATCTAATTTAGAGAAATACTTTTATCATTTAAGAGGTTTGATTCATGATGGCCCAGGACATGGCATGGCTCAAACCATAACTAAGACGCCAACAAGATTTATAAAAAAGATAAGAAAGGTATATAACTTTGAAAGAGATTTTCTAAGTCACAGCTTTCTAGAATTTCACCCTGATTCAATGCCAAATGTATCTCAATATCATAGTGAACTATTAGATCACTCAACTAAAACAGCCAGTCTTATAGGCACCGCAAATAACGCAGCCGCCATTGAATCTCGAACAGGTTGGTTCAATATGCTTTCTCCTATGTTATCTCTAGTAAGAACCAGGGAAGATTATTACGTTTTGAGTGAAAACGGCGAAGATATAATGTCAATCATAAATAGTGGAATTGACTTGCAGCCAGCCTCTAGTTTAACTGGGGGCAGGGCATACTTTGAAAGGTTAGAGAAAAATAGAAACATGCCAACGGATGCTCACACGTCTAGATTAACAAGCAATCAGGCCATCGCAATGCGACGGATGCGCCTCATCCCGGAGTTCGCCAACACTGAGTCACACAGGAACTTTAGTAATACTCAAGGTCGCCTTTTAATTTTTGCTAACTTGGGATATTTTCAACACAGAGGAATCGCGGCTGACATGTACATAGATGCGGATAACACGCAGACCGGCAATACAACCGCGCAAGATCCTGTTGGTAAAGGAATGACATGCATTTTAAAAGAGAGAATTATACCTTCTGGTTATGAATCACGCAAGTCTCTACCGGAGCGCCCGCACAATGTCTCGGTTACATTCAACAAAGATGGTATCACTCCCCTTGAATCGATAATCTATGAAAGCAAGTCTGGTAAGTTCGATAACGAACAAGATTTTAATGCGGCTTTTGAAAGACAAACTACTCCTGCGCTTGTGCCGGTAGATATTGATACGCCTATCAAAGAAACATGGGTTGAAGAAGTTTATACTTTTAAAAACCATGCTTCAATTATAGCTGGATTAAAAGGAAGTTTTACAATCCCAGAATTGCAAGATAGATATTTTTCCCAATTCATGCCAAGCAGGGAAGTTTTAGACACATTTAATACTAGTTTGGCGAATGTGTTGAATGTTTTAGAATATATATCAGATTGCTATGATAATCATCAATTCAAGCAAACAAATTGGGCAGCAGGCACAATAGATACACCATATGGCAATACTTTTAGAAAATTCGAAGGACTTCCAGGGGCACGAGATGGAATATACCCAACAAGACCTTTTGGTATAGATTACTTAACCAACAAAGAACTAACAAGGCATTTTATAGCTTCTCGGACTCCATATGATTATAGTAACCTAACAATAGAGCAGATCGAAAAGCCTTTTATAAATACACTCGGTGAGTCCGAATGGCCCGTCACCTCTAATATGTCCTTGTTTCTGAAACAAAAGGCAATGTCCCCTCTTTCTTTAAATTTGATGCCAGATTATAGAGGTTTGGGACATAAAGCTGGAATCGGTGTTTGCAAGATGATTCATGAATCTCCAACAGTTTCGGTTTATGGTTTTCAGGATGGCAGCCCTCAAAATCCTAAACTAGCTTCGTTTGAGGTGGATGAATCCAATCTTCTGCCACCTAATTGTTACAAAATACCTCTTAGAATTCTAATTACAAAAGTTTTCTATGAAGATGATAATTTACCTTCAGAAGTATATTGTAGAGTAGTGGTACCTGAGTTTTTTAGAGAGTACGGCGGCCGCGGCCAATTGCCATGGAAGCAGCAAATCGATGATTTAAATCGAGCTATGAAAGATCTAGCTTTAGACTTTGTTGGATTTGTTAATGCTATTAGAGAAGCGATATCAGAAACCTTAGAAGATCCTGAAGAATTAGATGTAAACACTATGAACGCTTCTAAAATCAGGGAAAAGATACCGAATTTTCCAGATTTTACAACTGACTTCTCCAAAGGCATACCTATTGAATCTGACGACCCGCGTAGCGCCGGACAAGGCGGCGGTGGTGAAAATAACGGAATGCGCGACACGGCAGATAGCAACAATTGCGGCACTAATCTTGCCGCGGCTTCTCCTTTGCAATTTTGTTCAAGTGAGAGATTATATTCTAAAATATTTGAATCAGAGTCGAATTTGAGAGACTTTAACAGCGATTCAAAGTTGGATGAGTTATTTTTAGAGTCTAGAGGATCTTTGATGAAATATTGTCCACTTCCTAAATCTCACCCGCAAAACGCAGGAGCTTTAACTCGATGGCATAGAAAAGAAAAACTATCGGGCAAAAATATGTTTTACCAGACAAGTAAATTGGTTGATTTTACTGAAGACCCACTTCAATTCCACAGAACAATGTTTTCTATAAGGAACATTTTAAGTCAATTTATTGAAACAAGAACACCAGGCTCCTTTTACGATATAGCTTCTCGCCGCGGGCGAGTCTTGGGTCGCCAAATTGGGATGGGGTCCACCATCCTTGAAAGGGAGGATTCACAAGTTTTTCCGTTAACGCAACACTATGACAAACTGTTTATAAATCCAAAAACTAGTCTTAATTTGTATGATAACGCTTACAACGACGGTTATCAGATCGTGAGTAATGTTATAACAATGCCTGGAAAACATTTTGGGGCAGTGTTCCATCAGTACACAAATCTCAACGGTCTCTCCCCATTTTATAAATTTTCTAGTCCAACTGAACCCGCGGGCGATTGGTCAAAAATGTGGTCCAAAATGATTGTAAGACAGCCTAATATGTTAACGACAGCACCCAATGTCGAAGATGTTTACAATTTTGCAAAAGAATCATGGAGGTATTCTTGGGGAGTAGATCATCACCCTGGAAGTGCTATTGATGTATCGGGAGGTTCAGGGTTGTTTTGGACATCCCAAGACTCTGGATATATCGTCGGGACAACATCTGTAGAGGGAGAATTTATGTCGGTCGGATCCTCTAATTCTAACACCGACTCAAGGACACTAACCTCTAAACATATATCAGGAGTACGTTGTGACGGTGTTGGTAGAGATTTTTGCAATTACAATAAGGTGGTATATACACCATTTTCTATTTATAGAAATTCTTTATATCATGCAGATGGTTTTGTGTCTCTTCAAGATATATCTACCTTTATTAAACTTTGTTTAAGAAATATAATGATTGAATCAACACCAACAGGTCAGCTAAGTGAATTCTTTGCTTTAGATGTAGACCCAACAAATTATTTTGATTATTCTGAATTTTTGTCAACAGGTGACGATGGTCCTAGTCTTGCAAATTTTAAAATACTTCAAGGCGTCTTACGTGGAGGTGAATCTTTTAGCTTTAATGAGGAGTCTGCAGGTGTAAGTACAGCAGAATTATCAGCAATAGGGTACTCTTCAGAGGCATCAGTTGATATTGGAAGGTTCAAATTTGAAAATGAAGATATTTTCAAACCATCTTACAAGACATTTGAGCGAATAGCGTCACCATCTCCACAAGCATTAGAGCAACTAATCAACATGTTGATTGATATGTTTGATGGAATGCATAGGCTTACTGGTGGTCAAGCAAACTTCATGACCAGAGCAGAATTAGATACTATTGCTGGACGAATTAACTATATGCGACCGATATATATTTCTTTGATGTACTCAAGAATCTTGAAAAAAATTAGAAAAGATGGTTATACACCGAGAGAATCTTTATGTATTCTTTCAATGTTAAGCAGTTATAATTTATCAGAGACAATGCTATTTTTAAATAGTTATGAGAGAATCGGACACCCGCTCGACGGCGTTGATGGAACGAGTCATTACAGCACACATAAAGAAAAGTGGGCAACTAGTTGTGCTATATTTTTATTATTGGCAGTTAGTGGCGCAACAGGTCAGGGCACAACAGCTGCAATAAACCCAATTATTTTATCTCCATTATATACTCTTTCTGGAATAAATGATTTTCTCACGAATTACAGCCCGGGAGACACCAGTGAAACAAATTATAGGCGGAATGCTCAACTTTGGATAAAAACTTTAGCACTTGGATATTACCCCGATGGTACTGTAGATGTCACTGGCGATGATTTCGACATGGGAGCCGATGTTTGGCGAACAGTCACTCCTCTAGATTATCTTAAGAATAACTATATAAACAAAGACAACGCTGATTACTTAATCAGAATGGCAAATGAGCTGTATGGTGGCCTAATGAAGGTGAAAATTGCAGATGGTAGTTATCCACCCGCTAATTTATCCCCTTCTAGTTCTAATAATAATAATTTTATATTTAGAGCAATAACGGATACAGGAATATGGGAAGAAATGTCTTCAGGTGCAAACGACCGCGGTTTGCCTGACGACTTAATTCAAACTTTTACAACGGGTCTCGATTCATATCAAGCTTTTGATTCTGCAGGTGCAGCATCCGTTTCTCAAGCCGCTGCCAGTAATATAACAACCAATAATAGCAGCATAATAAGCGAAATTTTTGAATATGAAGCTAATACTCTTATAGCATTGCAAACTGGAGCATTGGAAGCATTTTTAGATAAATTAAACTTTAATTTATTTACAAACTTTTTTCTTTTGCCATCCAAAGATTACCAACAAGGGGCAATTTATTCAGGCGCATTCCATGGAGTTTTTGAGTTGACTAGGACCAAGGCCTCACAGTATAGAGGTAATCAACGATTCAATGATGTTAATGAGGTTCCTATAAGACAGGCTATACAAAATTTTATTCAAGATGATAGTAATTTTCTCTCAAATTATATTAGAGCGAACTACCCTAATATCACTGAAACGTATTCGGATATGCAACTCGGCTCGAATCAGCCAAGTGCACTTAATCGGATGAATCATTTCTATTCTTCACTTTTAGGTGAAATTAGTTACAACTCTCCAAATTTATCTTCTAGAATGTCAAATCCTAATTCAACTTATAGTCTCAGAGAGAGGGAGATATTAGGCATAGCATCTCGTGCCCGAGCAGTCGGCCGCGAAGACTCTATTTTTAAAAATGCTTTTAATAGATACACTGGTATTACAGCTGGCATGCTTAATGCTGGTGCTTTCAGTAACGCACTAATTAATGGGCAAGTTGTCAACAATTTATTAGAAAATTCATCAATAAGCCAAGTAGCAAGATTATGTATAAATTTGCCCCATACAAGTGAAATGCCAATTACTCCGAATCTGAGAGAAAAGAAAGAAAATTATCTAAATGCTGTAAATAACTTCATAACAATACAAAATTTATCAGAAGAATTTAGAACTTTTAAGATGTTCGCGCAAAGCGAAGAAACTGCAACAAAGATATTTTCAGTTCCAATATCTGAAGTGATTCAGCCACATACTATAGATCCAGAATCCGGCGAGCCGAATTCTCCATGGAGTCCACTTGGTCACGCATTTATAGACTGCATGGACTGGGAACAATTTGAACAAAGGTATAATGAATTTAGACCAACAATGGCACAAGAGTTGATTACAAGCCCTGATACTAGAAGAATATTTGAATATATATTTCCAGTTAAAAGGTATCAATCTATAGCAACCGTATTTGCTACATCTGCTTTAGCAGGTTATGGGTCAATGACTAGTATAATGCAGACTCCTAAAGCAAGTTTGGCAAGTATTCTAAGTATATCCAGCATGAATTCTAAAGAAAGAAATGCTATGTTTCAGAACTATAGTCAAGCAGACTTGTACAAAACGCTTCTCGATAATGCTTCTTCGAGTCCTGAATCGCTCTCTTGCTTTGATTTACCTTTTGATAAAGAGTTTTTTGAGCAATTTTTAGATATGTTATTGGAGTTGATCAAGCAATTTCCATCTATATTTTTTAGAGGAATAGCAAACGTGATAGATCCTGCTTACAAAGAAATGAAACTTCATTGGGACCAATGTGAAATAGATAAATTAACATGGGCTGGGGTACATGGATTCAACACTACGGTTGAAAATAAAGAATTGAATGCTGGACTGTGGGAAAACCCTAGTATGCAAATAGGAGATCTTGGAGCGAAAAAAGACGGAAAATATGCTGATTTCTTAGCAACATCGCCAACAGATATATCGTATTCAGTAGTTCGTGTTGCTGCAACCTTGGGCATGGAAAAGAAAGCCTGGACTTATCTTGGTAGAGCTTTAGATAGAACAGTAGCTTACTTATATAAAGGCCCCGTCGCGTTGTTATCTGGTCCTTTTAATTTTCAAATACCTTGTGCTGATCCCCCAATAGACTTAAATTGGGAAATGAAGCCTTTCAATACAGGAAGATACGGCCATCCGATATCCCCACTTACTGCTATAGCTTTATCAACCCCTGAACTTAAAGGCGATAAGAGACTTAGAGATATGTCTGGTGCATGTAAGATTCAATATTCACTACCAGAAATAATAGAAAGGGAGTGTGATCCAAGGGAACTAGCAGAAATGTCACCATTCGGAGCAATGCCAAAACCAGAAGAAGAATAACAATTATGAAATATGTTTTAACATGACTATTTAAACTTGAGGTGTTTTGAATGTCTATTTTGCAATCTAGGAAACAAATACAGCCAAAGTGGCCCCTTGAGATAGATCCAATATTCGGTCCATATAGATCTGTATCTTCTGCTGCAGAGTCATTAAAGCAAGATTTTATATTTCTCTTACAGACAATACCAGGAGAGTGGCCTATGAATCCTGACTTAGGTGTTGGTTTAGCAAAATATTTATTTGAAAATTACGGAAGTCAAGATTTAGCCAGTATCAAAGGAAGGATAGATAATCAATTAAGGAAATACTTATCTAATATAACTCTTAGAGAAGCAATATTTATTAATTCAAACTCAGATAAAGATAATTTGTCTAGTATACTCAGAATCAAGTTTTTCATAAATGATCTTGGACTTGAAGATACAATTGATTTTGGACTAGACGATAGTCAAAAAAGTATAGTTAAAATTGATGTAGATAAACGATTCAATAAAGTTGGTGATTTATAGGAAATTAAAAAATGAAAGTAACTAAAAGAAACAAAGAGATACAAGAAGTAGACTATACCAAAACTAGTTTTAATGAAATAAGAGAAGAGTTGAATCGCTATGTAAAGAGGCACTATCCAGATACTTACAAAGATTTTAAACAATCCTCATTTGGTTCTATGATGCTTGATTTAGTATCTTATATAGGGGATCAGCTTCATTATTATTTAGATCATAACGCTAACGAAGCAATTCCTGCATTTACTAAAGATCCGGAAGTCTTAATTAGCCACATAGTATCAATGGGTCATACAGATCCTGTAATAAATCCAACATCGGTTGGAAACATAGAAGTACAGGTACTAAGACCTGCTGACTCTCTTGGAATCGGACTAGATAATAGGTATGAATTAGACCTGCTAGCTGGTTCCACTTATCAATCAATAGCAGGAACAGTTTTTACACAAACAACGGACATTACTGTAAACGCTCAAAATTCACAGATTATGGGATATAACACCACACCAGATGGATCAAAAATAGACTACTTTAACTTAAAGGTTACTATACCAGTTATATCAGGTCAAGAAAAAACATTTGAAGTAGACATTGGAGATTTTCAAAGATTTTTAAAAATAGAAATACCAGATCCGTCTTTAACTGAGATTTTAAAGGTAGTCAATTCTGATGGAGAAGAATGGGTTGAGATAGATCACTTAACAACAGAAGATGTTATAACGCCCATTATTGAACCTAGAAATTTAGATAAAAATATCAGCTCCGTAATGAAAATTAAATCAGTACCAAGAAGGTTTATTGTTGTAAAAACTTTAAATAAAACTTACTTACAGTTTGGTTCAGGATCTGATAAAACAGAGTTGACAACATCAGCTTTTTCAGACAGTAGAAAAAAAGCAATAAATTTGACTGGTAAAAAGCACACACCAGTCTCTAAAATGGATATAAGTAATCATCTAGCTACAAATAAGCTTGGTGTAGCTCCATCAAATACAACTTTAACAATTACATACAGAGCTAACACTTCTGCTAATTCAAATGCTGCTGTGGGAACAGTTAATCAAGTTCTTGATCCGGTAATATTTTTTAAAAATGAACAGCTTTTAGATATAGAAAAAGTTGCTTTTATAAAAGAAAATGTACAAGTTTATAACGATGAACCCATAAATGGCAATATCACAATACCTAACACAGAAGAATTAAAAAGAAGATATTTAGGAACATACGGTTCTCAGGGTCGAGCAGTTACTAGTCAAGACTATGTAACAGCTGCATATTCGATGCCTGCAGTTTTTGGCTCTATAAAAAGAGCGGCAATTACTATTGATGATAATGACTTGCGTAGAAATTTAAATATGCATCTAGTAGCTGAAGGAGCAGATGGTAAATTACAAATTCCTAGTGCAGTTTTAAAAGAAAACGTTAAAACTTACTTAAATTCTGTTAGGATGATATCTGACAGTATTGATTTGTTCGATGCTAGAATAATTAATTTAGGTATAGAGTTTAGAGTGCAGCTCAATAAAGATGCAAATCAGCAAACTACTTTAGCTGCTATAAAGAACAGAATTTTTGAAGAACTCACAACTATACCTCCTGAAATAGGTGAGTCTTTTTATATTTCAGAGGTGATTAGGATAATACAAAACATTCCTGAGGTTAGAAATATGCCAATAAAAGACGGAGTTAGGGTTACTTCAAAAGTAGGAACAAATTATAGTGACTATTCCTATGATATAAAAAATAACACTTCACCAGATAATAGTTATATTTTTCTTCCACAAAATTCAATTTGGGAAATTAAATATATTGACGATATAAAAGGGACTGTAATTTTATAATGAGTATAAAAAGGTATATATCAGAAAAAGATAACACAATATCCACTGCTTTTAGATCTAATTTGACTAGTAGAGCCAGTAAAGCTAACATGGGTTCCTCAGACATATTAGAAATATTTTCCATCTTTGGTCAAGCTTCTTCTGGATCTTTGGAGCAGGCACGAGCTTTGATACAATTTCCTGTGGTATCTGCCTCCTTGGATAGGGCCAATGGAGTTGTTCCCGCGTCGGGCTCTACTTCTTTTTATATAAAAATGTTCAACTGCCCGCATGGCCAAACAGCTCCTGAAAATTACGGTGTCAGTGTTCAGGCACTTGTAAGACCTTGGGACGAAGGACCCGGCCTTGATATGGAAAGTTATCTTGATTTAGAATCAAGCAACTGGATATCTGCTAGTTTAGATACGCCATGGCACTCCCTTGGTAGCGATTACATTAAATCTGAATACGTTGTACCTACTCTAATTCCAACAAGTTATAACCAAGGAATAGTTAAGGGTATTGAAGATGTAAGCATTAATATAACAGGACTAACAGAAGAGTGGATAAAATATTCAGAAGGCAACGCTACTGCTGCCACTGGAATTATAGATTTTTTAAATAATCCATCTCACAAGAAAGCCGCAATTGCAACTATAACTGTACAAGATGCGGGAGGCATCCAAGATCAACAAACATTTATTTTAGTTGATTCTACTGGACTATCAACAACTTATAAAATTGATGCTGCAACTGCCCCTGCCTCCGGAGGAGGTTCCGCTGGAACTGCAGTTGTTGGAATTCAAGGCATCGGCGGCGGCGAAGCTGGAAAAATTGCTTTAGCTTCAGCAATTAATATTGCCATAAACCAGACAACAGATGCTAACTATACTTCTATTTCAAACGGAATTGATACAGTTACAGTCACTCAAGGTACTTTAGGTGCTTCTGGAAACAAAGAAAATCAAGATTCTTTATCATCAACTACAGTTTCGCATTTTTTGAACGGATTAGACGATCAAACAATTAGAATATACTCGCATGAAGGTCAGAAGTTTGAATATACTTTTATAAATACCACCACTTATTCTATAGGAAATTCAATATTCTTGCAATTAAGCGGCACCAAAGAAGAAACTTTACAGTCTTTAAAAAATAGAATAGATTCTGATTTTGGAGGTAAAATAGTAACCAACTTAAATGCTTCGACGTTAAATATGACACAATCTATTTCTGGATTACATGGAAATACCATTATAAGCTCCAGTATAGATAGTACTATAGTCAACCCAACTTCGTTCTCTGGCGGAACAGGCATGCCTAATTATGGAGTAGTTTTGAGACTGCAAGATGTTTATGAAGACGGTTCTAAAAAAAGTTCTTTTTATACTAAAAAATTCTTTTCTAGGAGTTCACACGAGTTTTTTAAGAAGCCTACTTTGGAAGCCCAGTGGGATTCTTCCATAAGAGATGACAGAGCATCAGTAGTTAAAAGCAGCCCACTGGCCCCAGATTCAGATAATGTAAATAAAATATATCACTACAATAAAATTAACAACACGTTGGTAGATATACCAAACTTAGTAACAGAACCAACAGTACTAGGCTCACACTTGGTCGTATCATTTGTGAAGTCTCCAGGAGCATCACTTGAAACTGTAACAGGGCCATTGTTGAATTTAAGTACTGTTAACAATACTATTTCACACACTAGTGGTTCTGGTCAATATATTGCTGCCAAAAAGAGTTCTACTGGTATTTATAAAGCAGAATTTTCTTACTCTGGGGATGAGACATCTTTATATGACATTTGGAGTAAGAGAACAATAACTGGAGCTTCAAAATTAGACATCAAACAGCAAACATCAGGAGCTTCTGGAAATACAGCAATTACTATTTCTGCGTCAGATGCTATTGGTTTTACATCTGACTTTGCAACTTTCGTAAGCGGTTCTGATGATCCTCTTTCGGTTTCAACGGCCACATTGCGATTATCTAAGAAACCAATAAGCGGAAACCATATTACACTTACTGACAATGCTTCACCCGCAACTACTTTCGGTTTTATTTTTCAAACTAATACTGACACTTTTGATGATGTCAATAATCTTGTTGGAGGAAAGATGGTAGTGGGTATACAGTCAATATCGACTGCGTTCGATGCTTTAACCAGACTTAAAACAGCAATAACAACCAAGTTAGATGTAGAATCAGAAGGTCCAAATCTAGACACAAGCACAGATGTTTATACACAAATGTTTACAGGATCGATTTTTCAGGTAGGTTCGCATATGGAAAGCTCATATAACACAACACCACAGTATGTAGCGAATATCACAAATCTAAAAGAATCTTACAATCAAGATGAGCATGCAACTTTTAGAGTTTATACTAGAAACAAAAATTGGAAGCCAAACATATATACGAAAGCAATACAAGCAGCACCAGTCAACAATATAAAAGATATGTTTTATAAAATAATAAGAGTATCGGATACTTATGAAGTGATTCCGTATTCAACAAGTAGCAATCCAAGTTATTCATCGTTGTCTTATGATAGTCAGGGCTCTTATTTTGATTTAGATATGAATTTATTAGAAAAGAATAATGCATATCAAATATCATTTCTTTTCAAACAAGGCTCTAATTATATAGAGCGACCAGAAAAGTTTAGGTTTAGAGTGGATCCATGAAAAAAGAAGATGCGAACACCTTAAAAAGTAATGCTGCAGAAAGAAACAAGACCTTTAGAAAAGACAAAGAGGTCGGTATTACATCTCATGATGCAGAGGTTTACAACAATGTCGTGGAATCAAATGACCACGCAGAAGCTTAT
>Ga0160423_10003933_pt1 | contig 12285 bp, 11 predicted proteins | sample CRUFie14St8metaG_FD_108191 | JGI IMG/M metagenome (GOLD analysis project Ga0160423, IMG submission 108191) | Marine microbial communities from the Costa Rica Dome - CRUD Field 142mm St8 metaG | ecosystem: Environmental > Aquatic > Marine > Oceanic > Photic zone | place: Costa Rica: the Eastern... | reverse complement strand
TTGGAATGCTTATATTGATGGAGAATTGGTGTCTCACAATAAAGTGAATTACGTTTTGAGGGGATTAGAAGTGCCGAAAGGAAAACATTCTATTGAATTTAAGTTTGAGCCAGAAGTTTATTTTCAAGGAGAAAATATTTCTTTATTTGCATCTATTCTTGTATTAGGTTTGTTTTTGTTCGCAGGTTATAAAGGCGTAAAGGAATTAACTATTTAATGAAAAAAGTTTTAATTATCTCTTATTATTGGCCTCCCAGTGGTGGTTCTGGTGTGCAACGTTGGTTGAAACATGTTAAATATTTAAGAGATTATAATTGGGAACCAATTGTTTTCACTGCTGATAATGCAGAACCTCCCGTATTTGATGCTTCTTTGCAACAGGAAGTTCCAGAAGGTGTTAAGATTCTGAAGGTTCCAATATGGGAGCCTTATGATTTTTATAAAAAGTTTACTGGTAAAAAGAAAAGTGATCGAATAGGTCCTGGATTGATGAGTTCTGGAGGAGGGCTGATGGGAAATATATCTGTATTTATTCGAGGTAATTTTTTTATTCCAGATGCACGGATGTTTTGGATTAAGCCTTCGGTACGATTTTTAAGAAAATATTTAAGCGAAAACCATGTAGATGCCATCATATCAACTGGTCCTCCCCACACAACTCATATGATTGCAATGCAAGTAAAGGATAAAGTTAACATTCCTTGGATTGCTGATTTTAGAGATCCTTGGACTAAAATTGATTTTTATCAAAAATTAAAACTTACAAAGTGGGCTGATAGAAAGCATCATAAGTTAGAGTCGCAAGTTTTGCATAAAAGTGATAAAGTTGTTACTGTGAGTTGGAATTGGGCGAAAGATTTTAAACAAGTTGACAAGAATAAAGTTCATGTCATTACAAATGGTTTTGATCAGGAAGATTTCAACAATATAAATGGTGAGTTAAGTACTAAATTTAACATTGCTCATTGTGGTGCTATGAATGAGGATCGAAATCCCCTTGCGTTATGGAGAGCGCTAGATCAAATTTGCCAATCTAATGTTGTATTTAAAGAACTATTAAGTATTGATATTGTAGGAAGTTGTGATGAGAAAATAATTCAATCGATAACGGAAAATAATTTATTGGATAATTTAAAATTGGTTCCTCATGTTTCTCATAAGGAAGTAATTAAAATTATGGGAAGTTCTCAAATTCTTCTCTTAGCCATTAATCGAACACCAAATTCATATGGTATTATTCCTGGAAAGTTATATGAATATATAGCTTCAAGAAGGCCTGTTTTGGCTATTGGACCTACAGACGCTGATTCCTCAAAAGTTATTCAGAAAACCAATGCTGGGAAAATTTATGACTTTGAAGATGCTGAAGGGATTAAGTCTTTTCTGGAAAATACATTTGAGCAGTTTCAACAAGAAAAATTAAAGGTTGATTCCTCTGTTGATATTCAAAAGTTCAATAGAAAAAATTTAGCAGGAGATTTCGCAAATTTGTTAAATTCGTTAACATGAAATTTATACTTTGGAATTTTTTATTAAGATTAAAATATCCCTCATGCTCAATTCAAAAGGCTCAAATAGCTAAGTGTGTGAATCTAGAAAACAACGTCACCATCAAATCTGGATGTGTTGTCGGTTCTGAAACAATTGGAAAGTATACTTTCATTAACAATTATTGCTTAATTGATAAAAATGTTAAAAGTATTGGGCGATTTTGTTCAATTGCATACAATGTTCGGCTCGGTTTAGGTAATCATCCTGCCGATTGGGTCAGTACCCATCCTTTTGCCTACGATAAGAAATATGGATTTTTAAAGGAGTCTATTTCATTTGAAGATAAAAGTTACGATACCGTAATTGGTAACGATGTTTGGATTGGGGCAAATGCCACTATTTTGGCAGGTGTGAAAGTAGGTGATGGTGCAATTATTGGTGCAAATTCTTTAGTGAAAGAAGACGTAGAACCTTATTCAGTAGTTGTTGGAAGTCCTGCAAAACAAGTTAAAAAAAGGTTTAATGAGGATACTATCGCTAAATTGGTCGCTCTTAAATGGTGGAACTGGTCTGAAGAAAAAATTAAGGAAAAAATTGATTCGTTTAAATCACCTGAATCCTTAGTTTTAGATTAATTCTGGAACTTAATGAGAGTTGAAAGAAGCTCATGCTCTTTAGAACACAACAGAAATTGACGCTCTTTTAATTTTTTGTGTAAACTAGGGTTTGTTAAATCATCAAGTATAATTTTTTTACCCATTAAATGCCCTTGAAAAAGTACTGTTGAATATTGGCTTATAATGGCTTCTGAATTTTTAATTGAGTCAATTATAGAGATAACATTTGTGTTTTCGATACGTAAGCCTTCATTGTTCAGTTCATGTTGATTTTGGGTATATCTGGGATGAGGTCTTAGAATAAAATTCTTACCGATTTTGTTCAGTTCTTTTTCTATGTTTTTTAAGACCTCTACAGGTTCATCGCCTTGAAGATAATAGGTGTAGTTATCCAGTGGATGAGGATGATTTTTATATGATTTTATTTCTTCTAATTCAGAGGAGGCTGCAATGATAAACTGCTTTTTATCAGCATGCAGCTTAGTTAAAGTGTTTATATAATGCTCGTCCCAAACGTAGGTTCTGTGAAACCTAAAAAAAGAATCTCTAAACCATAATAGCTTATCGCCATGCATAACATTAATGTGTGCAATATTTTGGGATTCATAGTAATGGGTTAAAATTGAACTGTCGAACCAAAACTCTCTATTGTTAATTACAGCAATACACGCATTTGTTTTCAATTGATAGCTTGCTTGAGCAATTGCGTTGATGATTTTTTGATGGAAGTAAAAAGCAAGAGGAAATTTAAGTATGATTTTAACAATTAGCTTGAGGTCATTGATTGTTAATATTTTACTGGTTTTTCTTGGTGTTTTGATATTGAATTCTTTTTTTAAATCATCATTTAAAAACCTACCATTAAACGGAGTTAAATCAAGCGCAATATTTTCTTTTGTTTTTTCAGTTTTTGAAACAAAAAAACCTCTTAAGACTAATAAGAATACATATAAAGGATTTGACAGTAAAGCAAGGCAATAAACCAAGCAATGCTTTAAAGGATTGTCAATTTTTTTAAAGCATTTGTACTGGCAATAAGATCTATTAATGTCATCCTTAGAGTCATACTCACAAATTAATTTGTCCAAAAAATTCTTCTCAAAATCAATTGTGTAATAGTAAAAAGGCTTTTTAGATAATAATATGTCTTTCCAGTACTTAAACATTGGCTTAACAAAAGTTCAATAGCTTATCTTCTAAATGACTCAAAGTCATGAGCTTTAATTTTTTTTAACTCTAATTGAAAATACACTTTTGAAAACTTCAGAAGATAATCAGCCTGAGCGTTAGAATAAATGATTAAAAAAACAATTAATATGAATCTAAATAGCTTGTTTGCAACTTTCTCAAGCTTCTATATCTAATATGGCTGAATTTACATTATTTGATGTTAACACGTTTTTATAACCAGCTATTTTAACCCAAAAAACAATCCAAATTACAAAGTTTGCTATTGATGCAAGACTTCCAAGGATAGGAATAAAGCCAACTAAACCCAAAACAGCAAATGTTATACCTAAACCTTTACTGAAATTTCCATCACTTTGAAGACCTCTTGCATTATATTCTGCTTTAATTGAGTCAGAAATTTTTGGATAAAGTATAAAAGGATAAATTAGATTAAAAATAGGAATAAACATTAACCAAACATTTCCTGGTTGAACCTCTCTTCTTGACTCATCTACTTGCTTTAGTGCATTTTGAAGAGTTAGTAGAAAAAGAACAACTATTAGGATTATTACAGATACTAAACCAAACATAATCAATACACTTATAAAATTCATTCTATCCATTATTCTTGTAATTTTTGTAAAACTAGTTAAAAATTCATACTTGAAATTACATATGCTCAATTAGTTTTCAAAAACGAATTTAAATTTTCGAGAATCATAAACCAAGCCGAATAGCTCCTTAAATATTCCTTCCAGATTTTTTTCAAAATTGGTGGATGATTTATTTTAAAATTGAGTCTATCTCTTTTTTGGTATCCTCAAAGTCAAATACATCTTTTATCAAACCAAAATTACTTGGATCAGAAATCATAGCGTATGCCTTTTTTGCGATTTCAAGTTTATCTTCCTCGAAACTTAATTCTCGGAGCAGTTGTTTCAATTGAAAAGAAGTTAAACATTGGCTCAACAAAAGTTCAATGGCTTCTTTTTTTGCTTGGTCGAAGTCGTGTGTTTTAATTTTTTTCAATTCTATTTGAAAAGCATTTTTTGATAGTTTAGGCAAGCATCCGCTTTGTGCGTGGGATTCAATGCCAAGAATCATAATTAATATTATACCAAATAATTGTCTCATTGCTTCTTATTTCTCAATTGCATTATACTATTTTAAATACTGAATTGGGTATTTTCGTTTGAAAACTAAAGTGCCTTTGTTTCCAGCGTCGTCTTCATAGGTTCCTCTTAATGTTTTACCATCCTCAGATATGGTTAGAATATGATGTCCCTTTGAACTATTCCAACCGGGTACTTGCACTGTAACATATACTGTGTATTCAATCTTATTTCCTTTAATGATTCCTGCTCCGTGTTCAACAAAAGGATTTCCTTTAAATTCAAGATAATGCGTCATAAAAACGGAATCTTTTTTTACCGAAAAGATAGCCTTGCAATTTGAGAAATCTGTACTACTCGAATCTGTCCAGATTCCATTGAAATTTTGAGAAAATGTAATTAAAGGAAAAAACAAAATCAATGCAAAAACCAACTTTTTCATAAGTCTAATGTAATGATTTAAATCAAATTATTTTCAATCAAGTATTTAACTTTGTAAATGGCCATAATAGTTATACTGTCGGTAATTTCACCCTTTAGAACCATCTGAAAAACTTCTTCGAAAGGTAGTTTTTTCACAACCAATTCTTCCTCGGGATCAGGGTGGTTTTCAAATTCATCTATATCTTGCGCTAAAAATATTTCTCCATACTCATCGGAAACAGAGTTGGACAGATGAAATGTTTGAATTTGCGTCCACTTTTTCGCTTTTAAGCCACATTCCTCAGACAACTCTCTTTTTGCGGTTTCTATCGCAGAAACTCCAATTGGTCCACCACCCTCAGGAATCTCCCAACTGTATTGCTGAATTGGATATCGATACTGTCCAACAATCCAAGTGTTTAAATTTTTGTCGAGAGGAATCATCCCAATAGCCCAGTTTTTGAAATGAACTGAACCATAAATACCCTTAGAGCCAGAAGGGGTGATTACATTGGAATGAGTTACTTTTATCCAAGGGTTGTCGTACCTTATCTTTTCGTCAATTTTTTGCCATGGATTATCTGCAGAAGTATTCATAAAATAGTATTTATTACCTTTAAAATTAAAACAAAATTGATGAGTATTCAGCTTGGAGATAAGGTAAGTTTCTTAAATGAGGATTTAGATGGAACAGTTACTAAAATTATTGATAATAAATTGGTTGAGGTAACCACAAATGATGGTTTTGGAATTCCTGTTTTGATTAAAGAGTTGGTGAAAAAAAGCGGAAATTCAGGAGGTGTTCATGAGCAAAATTCTTCACCTCAAAATAAAAGTATGTTGAACCTTTCCTCAAGAATACATCTTGAAAAAAAGCCATACATATGTTTTGCTAAGAACTCGGCAAACGATAAAGAGCTATATATAGTAAATAATACAGATTATGCACAGTTTTTTGTTTTACGAATTCAAAAGCTTGGTGAATGGGTAATCCTATATTCTGGAAAGGTAAGTAAGAGAAGATACGTTTTTGTAAGTTCATTTTCAGATAAAGAACTGGATGATTTTCGAAAAGTTATTCTTGATACGCTTAATGTTGAATTTAGCTTAAAACAGCACTTCGTTCCTAAAACAGCTGAGATAAAAATTAAATCAGCCAAGTTTTTTAAGGAGTCTTCGTACTCAGAAATTCCAATATTGGAAAAAAACGCCTTGCTCATTGATGCTTCAGGAGAAGCAATAAAGGAACCTGAACTACCTAAAGAATCCGGAAAATCGGTCGAGCCCAGATTAAAAAAGAAGACATTACAATCACCAAAAGTTGTTGGTAAGATTGAGCTCAAACAAGATAAAAGAACTAGAAATAGGGGAGAGCTTGACTTGCATATTGAAAAGTTAGGTGTTGACGTAAAAGGAAAATCCAATGGTGAAATTGTTCAAATTCAATTGGATGCAACTCGAAACTTTCTTGATAAATCAATATTGGCTGGAAAAAGAGAACTGATTTTAGTGCATGGAGTAGGTAATGGAACGCTTAAAAAAGAGGTACATAAATTACTTAAATCATATTATGGTATTCGATTTGAGCAAGGCGATTCCAGAAAATATGGAGATGGGGCAACTTTAGTCCACTTGAAAGGTTAATTTAGGAAGAATATTAAGCATGAAAAAAATAATTAAGTTTTTAGCATTTTTTGCAATCGTAAGCCTTGGACTATTGTCCTACGTATACTTCGGTGTTTTTGAGAAGCAGGTTCAATTGGGAGAGCATAAGACTGTTTATTTTTACATAAAATCAACCGATAAATTTTCGGACGTAATTTACAATTTAGATTCTCTTGAAATTGCTTCAGGGAAATCTTTTGGATGGCTGGCAGAATTAAGATCATATGGAGACAACAATATTTATCCAGGTAGGTATACATTAAATTCATCAATGACATACTCTGATTTAGTAATTTATCTGAGGTCAGGACAAATAGATGAGGTAAATGTGACATTTAATAATGTCAGAACATTGAGTCAATTGGCTGAAAAGGTAGCCAAACAAATCGAAGCATCCTATGATGAGCTTAATGATGAGTTTAATAACCCTGAAATTTATGGATATGATCAATCTACTTTCTTGGCTGTTTTTATTCCAAATACCTATAAAATGTATTGGACTACTTCAGCGAAAGAGTTTGTAGAAAGAATGTTTTCGGAATACAATAAATTTTGGACCAAGAAAAGGAAAGAAAAAGCAAATCAGATGGATTTGACACCAATTGAAGTAAGTACATTAGCATCCATTGTACAAAGCGAGCAAATGAATCATTCAGATGAATGGCCAATAATAGCTGGGTTGTATTTTAATCGACTTCAAAAAGGTATAAAGTTGCAATCAGATCCAACTGTAATCTATGCTTGGGGAGATTTTTCTATAAATCGAGTGTACTATAAGCACCTAAAAATTAATTCAAAATACAATACGTACAAATATAAAGGCTTACCTCCGGGGCCAATTCGAATTCCCGACATAAAGGTCTTGGATGCTGTTTTAAATTATAAAAAGCACGAATTTATATACATGTGTGCTAAACCTGAATTCAGTGGAAGACATGCCTTTGCCACTAATGGTTCAGAACATCAAAAAAACGCAAAAAAATATCGTGAATTCTTAAATAAAAATAAAGTACGTTAATTACATAGAACCTGTAGTTTTCTCAAAAAAAATCTTTTTTGAAAAGTTTCTTTTTAGAAAACAATTTTTTTATAAAAACTAAGTTTTAGGGGATAATTGTTATCTTTCGAATTATGCGTTTTTTGGGACTTTCAATAAGTTTTTTATTAACTTTTTCAAGCACAGCTCAGATTGGGGGTAAGTCTACTTATCAATTTCTCAACATCATTTCTTCGGCAAAAATAGCTTCCTTGGGTGGTTTTGCAATTGCAGTCCCAAATGGAGATATTGAAATGGCTTACTTTAATCCTGCATTGATCGATTCCTCCTTACATAAAGAGCTTAATTTGAATTATGTAAATTATTTTTCAGACATCAACTATGGTTTTGCGGGGTATGCTCATCGTTTGAAAAAAGTTGGTATTTTAACTACTTCCATTAAATACATAAATTATGGAGAGTTTTTATTAGCGGATGAAACCAGTGCAATAAATGGAGAATTTTCCAGTAGTGAAACGGCTTTAAACATCGGATGGTCAAATGCCTACAAATACGGTTTTAAATATGGAGTTAATCTCAAGTTCGTAATGTCTAATTTTTATGATTATACATCTACGGGAATTTTATTAGATCTAGGTGGCACGTGGAGCAAACCTGAAAATGGAATACTTGTAGGAATGGTTGTGAAAAATATGGGAACCCAGCTTACTACATATACACCGAATAATTTTGAGCCTATGCCATTTGAAATTCAGGCCGGTGTTTCAAAAAAATTACAGCATGCTCCTTTTCGTTTTAGTGCAAACTTTCATAATTTACAGGTGTTTGATTTTTACTATGACAGTCCGAATGAGATAGAATCTTCTAGTTTATTTGGAGGAGATGTCATTGAGGAGGATAAATCACACATAGCAGAGAAAATTTTTCGTCATTTTACACTTGGAACAGAACTATTGCTTAGTGAGAATTTCAACTTACGAATTGGCTACAACCATCAACGGAGGAGTGAGTTGAGATTGAGAGAAGGTTCCAAAGCGGGTACAGTTGGTTTTAATTTTGGAATTGGTGTTCATATCAAGAAATTTAAAATCGATTATGGGAGAAGTATCTACTCTTTAGCGGGAACAACCAATCATTTGTCGATTTCTACCAATTTTTCTGAGTATATTTCGAAAAAGGATAAAAAGGAGCCAAAAGGAGAATGAAAAAAATCACAATCGCTATAGACGGTTTCTCATCTTGTGGGAAAAGTACACTAGCAAAGGAGTTGGCCAGAAGATTATCCTATTCTTATGTAGACACTGGAGCTATGTTTAGAGCTGTTGCCTTGTATTGTTTGCGAAATGGATTAATCAAGGAGGATGGAACTAAGGTGTATAAAATCCGAGAGTTCTTAAATGAGTTTCAGATTGGTTTTGAATTTAACGAAAAGAGAGGTTATGGGGAGGTAACACTAAATGGTGAAAATGTTGAAGAAGAGATAAGAAGCTTAACAATTTCAAGAATAGTTACAAAAATTTCGGGGAGTAAGGAGGGTCGTGAAAAGCTTTTAGTAATTCAAAAGAAAATAGGTTCAGATAAGGGAGTGGTATTGGATGGAAGAGATATAGGTACTGTAGTTTTTCCTGATGCTGAATTGAAAATTTTTATGACTGCCGAGACAAAGGTAAGAGCAAAACGCAGACTTAATGAACTGAAAGGTAGGGGCCATAAGGTTACACTAGATCAAGTCGAAGAGAATTTAAGGTTAAGAGATTATGACGATACTACTAGGCAAGAGAGTCCTCTGAAACAAGCCGATGATGCCGTAGTAATCGATAACACAAACTTGACGAGGCGTGACCAATTATCCATGGTTGTTGCATTGGCCAAAGAAAGAATGGTTGATGAAGATATCCTAGATTAAAGTAGACTTTCTTTGGTTGTTTTTTGATGAAAAAATGAGAAAACAAGTCTTTGTGTTGAAGAATGAAATCCACAAATAAAAAAAATACTAGTAGGTTTATTTTTCTCAATTTAATACTATAACTTCCCCTACCAATTCACTAAATTGTAATAACTTTTTCTTGAATGGAGCGTAACAATGGGAAACATTCTGATTGCAGTTTGTTGATGAGTTTTGTTTATGAGTAAACCTATTTTCGCAAAAGCAATAATGTTAACAGTTTTTTTGTTTTCTGTTCTAAATGTGCAGGCTCAAGACTCTTTTGCGTCTAAGGAAGTAAAGCCGTCTCTTGGTCTTGGTGTTGGTGTATTTAATTATTATGGTGACGTCAATAGTATTGGAAATCATTCTTCTTTAATCAACCAGTTTGGGTATGAGTTCCATGTAGCCAGAAAATTAAGTGATTATTCAGATTTAGGTTTTAGTTTTTTAACGGGTACAATGATTGGTAATGAAAGATCACCCCACAGAAATTTAAATTTTAGAACAGATATATATTCAATATCTGTATACGGTAGCTTTAATTTAGATTATCTATTCAATTGGTCAGATGTAATTAATCCATATTTCACAATTGGTTTTGAAAGCTTTGAATACAACAATAAAGGAGATTTAGTTGACGCCAATGGTTCCTTATATTACTATTGGAATGATGGAACCATACGATCAATTCCACAAAATTCTCCGTTATCCAATCAAGCAAGCTTGATGCAAAGAGATTATAAATATGAAACGGATTTAAGAGCAGCAGATTTAGATGGTTTTGGTAAGTATCCTCAATTAGCGATAGCTATTCCCATCGGACTGGGAGTCAATTTAAATGTGTCTGATCGACTTTCTTTTAAAGTAAATTCAACGTTCCACTATACATTTACCGATTTGATTGATAATGTAAGTAGAGATGGGACAGGTATTCGCAAGGGAAATGACCTAAATGATTTTTTTACCTATAATTCGGTTTCCTTGCACTATGATTTATTAAGTTCTCCCCCAAGGAATTCATCCAAAGATTTTTCTTTTCCAGATTATTTTAATGTGGAGATAGAAGATGAAGATGGCGATGGCGTGCTTGACGGCCTTGATATTTGTCAGTATACACCTGTGGGAGTTGAGGTCAACCAAGATGGATGCCCACTGGATGATGACCAAGATGGTGTTCCAAACTACATGGATAAGGAAACTTTAACCTCAGACACTTCTTTTGTTAATGCCCAAGGAAAAACACTTACTGACGCTGATTTTTATCAGCAATACTTGCGTTATCTTGATTCGGTAGAAATTCCTATTGAGATTTTGTATCGCATAGCAGGAGAGCCAAAGAAAATGGGTAGTTTTAGAATTTTACTGGGAGAGTTTTCTGGTGAAATATCGGAGCGTTTGGCTAAAATATTTATTGCAGAAGGAGATGTCATTGGTGTAATGAACCGTGAAGGTAAAACAGCTTACCTAACTAAAAAATATGGTGACTTAGGTAGCGCAGAACAAAGGAGAGATGAGCTTTTGAAAAGAGGATTTCCTCAAGCTACAATAGTAGTTTGGGATGGAAATGATTATTTCACCTTATACCAATGGGATCTTCTTGCAAAAAAGGAGTTGAAAGAGCGATTTAAAGATTTTTACCAAAACAAACAAAAACTTGATGGTATGTTTGCCTTAAAGTTAGGAGAAACATCTATTGATGCTAGAATTCAAGACAAAGCAAAGTTTTTCGAATATGAAGATGTGGTTGTTTTAGAAGGGGATAGCGGAAAAAGTGATTTCGTAATTGGTCCGTTTATCAATCAAGTTGAGGCAAAACAATATTTGCAGGAAGTGGACAGAGAAAAATATCCAAATGCTGAAATTGTAACTGTAAAAAAAGGAAAGTCGCAACCAGTGGGTGTCCTAGTAAAAGATACTGAACCTATTCGTCCAGTTGGTCCCGAAAATTGGAACAAAACAAGAAGTAAGCCTGAAGAAACCGAAAAACAAGTTTTGGATAAATTGGATGGACGTTTGGTAATTGATTTTGGTAAAATAGCCGATCTTGAAATTAAAAATGTAGTGAATAAAATTAAATCTCAAGTTGAAGTAGCAGAAATAAAAGATACGGCAGGAACAATAAAAATGATTACCAAAAAGCCTCAATCGGATTCTTATGTAAAAACATCATTAGATAATTTTAAGCAACAAGGCGTTCCAGCCGAGGTAAAGAGAGTTAAAGATGGTCAATTAGTTCCGGTTGATTTAAGTGAGCTTAAACAACATAAAGCACCGGATACAAAAATACCTTCAATAGATGTTTTTGTTTCTGATAAAGAAAATATAGATGCTACTAGCAATGGAAAAAGTAATGAAGTTGAAGATGTTGATTCCCGCTTGTATGATAAATTCGGAGATGTTTTATCAAAAATTAACGGGTCATTTGTTATTGATTTTGGAAAGTCTAATGATAAAAAAATTGAAGAAATCAAAAAGCAAATTGAATCCATAATGGATGTAGTTGAAGTAACTACAGCAGATGGAGAAAAGAAATTAATAACTTCAAGTCCGCAAGTTAAATCAAAGGCTGAAGCAACAATCAAATCACTAAAAGAGAAAGGAGTTGAAGCAATATTAGTTCAGGTAAGAGATGGTGAATTGATTCCAGCTTCAAGTATTGAGGATTTGAAATCAATTAATGAGTCAGAAGAGGTGAATTCAAAAAGTCCATATGATGATTATGAAAATAATTATGTTGTAAAAGTTGGTACAATAAATGAAAAAACTTCTTTAGCGGAAAGAGATAAATTAATGAACACTCCTAAAACTGTTCAAGTAAAAAATTCGAATGGCTCAATTGATGTTATTTCTGAAAAAACGAGTAAGAATGAGGAAGGGGCATAT
>Ga0160423_10003932_pt1 | contig 12285 bp, 12 predicted proteins | sample CRUFie14St8metaG_FD_108191 | JGI IMG/M metagenome (GOLD analysis project Ga0160423, IMG submission 108191) | Marine microbial communities from the Costa Rica Dome - CRUD Field 142mm St8 metaG | ecosystem: Environmental > Aquatic > Marine > Oceanic > Photic zone | place: Costa Rica: the Eastern... | reverse complement strand
CGTCGCTTGCGGCGTGTGACGAGGGCGTTCATCTTTGCCTGAATCTCGGCGCCGTCTCTTTCTAGCTCAGAGCCAGCGAAACGCGGCGCGCCCACCTTGCGGGGCTGTGGGGCGGCTGCGCTGGAGGAGCCGGCGTCAACCGCCTGGATGATGAGTACAATTGCGAGTACGACGACAGCGAGCACGACTGCCGCGATAGCCCATCTTTGCCAGCCTTTTGCCATGAAGCGTATTTTTACTACAAACATCAAATGCACAACCGAGGCCTCTAGGCCACCTCTTCAGTCGCCAGACGTTTGGGCTCCGGAACCTCCTCCACCGGCTCATCGGCCACACGCTTGAGATTGTACCGCCCAAACGCAAACTCGCGCTTCTTCTTCTCCAGGATGAGCACGCTGGTGAACCGCGCCATGGTGGACGGCGCCTTGTTGGTCACAAGCGCGCCCAGGAACATCAGCTCCACGTCCACAATGTCATCCACGGCCAACTCATCCACGTACGCGCGGGTGATCTCCGACTCGCTCACCTTGCGGTTCAGGTCGATGGCGTCGTTGCCCGTCATCGTGAACTTGGCACGCACCCGGTTGTTGAACGCAATCTTCTTGTGCAGGTCCGTGTTGTACTTGAACCCCTTCACCTGCTGCGGCAGCTCCTTCTTACAGTGCGTCTCCAGCAGCCCGTCCATGGCCGAGCACGCCTTCAGGATGGGGTTCTCCGGGTCCAGCTCGATCTCCATGATGCGCTGGTGCGACGCGTTGGGGTCCGGGGTGACGCCGTCCGCCATGGTGGGCTGCGTGGGCGCCATGGACACGCGCGCCTGTGTGTACCCGGTAAACTTTACGCGGTCCCGGTTGGGTCCTTTGTGGCTGTACCACATGGTCTTGCCCTTGTGCGGGTTGTCGCGCGCCTCGCCCACCACGACGTTTCCGGCGGCTACGTAGTCAATAAACTCCTGCGGGTCCATCTCTCACACTGAAAGCGTTAGCTTTTTAACTACTAGGAACCGGAGCCCCCCCTCCTCAACGCATTTTTCGTGAGCCGCTGCCGCGAGAGCTCAATGATCTGCGTCCCCGTCGTCTCCACGTGGCCCACCAGCGCCGCCTTCTGCCGCGTCAGCTCCTCTATGTACAGCGGCGTGCTGGACTGCGTGATGCACGTGTCCAGCAGCTCATCAATCGCAAACTTGGCGTCCCGGCGAAAGTGCAGCGCGTCGGTTTGCACCAGCACGTCCGGCTGCCACTCAGGCCGGCGCACCTCGGCAAGCAAACAGAACAGACGGTGCACGGCATCCATCACAGCCTGCTTGCTGGCATCCGGCGCCTTCTTGGCGCTCATGAACAGGTCGGCAATGACTTTGCGGGTCGGGCGCGGTACCAGTGCGTACGGGTTGGCGGGGTTCTCTCCCGCCCCCTTCTCCACCACGGGCGCGTCACCCCCGAATTTCCAGGTCGCGGCCGCCCCCATAACTGCACCCACCCCAGCACCCACGGCTGCGCCCATCACAAGCTGCATTTTCTGTCGGCACTCAAAAGCACACTGCACAAAATGCGCGTTCTACTGCCGCCAGGCACAGCCTGGACAGACAGCGTCTGCGTCAACGTGGGCCAGCGCTGCCGAGACACCGCCAGTCGCATGGTGCGCGGGCGTGCCAACGAGGAACACGAAACAGGCCGGGAGGCACCGCGCGTGTCGGTGGCAATGCTGCTGCACATGCTACCGTCCGCGCCGCTGAACGGGACAGTGCAGCTGCCAGCGTTTTTGGAGGGCAGTTCCGGCGTGGTGGACGCGTTTGAGGCGGCCATTGAGCACGCCACCACCCTGAGCGGCAACCTGGAGGTGGAGCTGGCGCTGGGCCGCCTCATGCCCACTCACTTTCACCAGGGCGTGTCCGAGAGCGTACTCAACCTGTGGCGCCAGGCCACGCTGCCGTTTTTACAGGAACGCATCGGAGGCTGGAAGTTTGACACCGCCGAAACCATCCAGGACTTTTTCTTTGACGCGTGCGCGGCATGCAGCGGACGCGAGTGCGGCCACGACGACGCCGGCACCGTCACGCTGCGGCAGCGCACGACGGCCGCCGGTACGCAAGTTGTGCACAAGCAAACGCTCCAGCACGTGGATGCGCAGGCTGTGACGTGGGTGGATGTGTCCACGGTTGCTGAGAGCCTGTCGGCCACGCAGCTGGGGTTCCCGTCCTGGGTGAACGTGCACGATGTCGCCTTCAAACTGGGCCACATGGCCAGGCGCGTGACGGGGACCGGCATCGAGGTCACGTCGGCGCAGCAGTGCATGCAGCGGCTGCGGGGGTTCCGTGTACCACGTCCGCACCCGGGCTCCATCCCGGACTGCCGGCTGCGCATCAGCACCGAGACGGAGGTGGCGGTGCCCAACCTGCTCATGCCCATAAAGTTCATCCGGAAGAGCCAGCGCGAGGCCATCACGCACGGTCCGTGGACGCTGGTGCTGTACACTGTGTGTTCCGGAAAGACAGAGGCGGAGGTGGCCACACACATGGTCAACGGCAACGTCACGCACAACGTGGAGCTGGAGCTGGACATCAAGCAGTATGTGCAGGAGCGCAAAACCTACTCTGACCTGGTGCACCGGGCTGCCGCGGTGTCCATGCTCACAAAGGTGTACAACGTGTTTGGGCAGCGGATGTGCAGCAGCGGGGTGGGGCTGTTGCCCGTAATGTAAAAGCACATGCGGCTGTGCATCCTGTTTGTGGCGGGTGTGGCGTACTTTGGGTACAAGCACCGCGACGTGGTGGTGGCTGTGGCCAAAAACGTGTACTACAAAGCACGGGGCGTAAAGAAGCGCAAAGCCATGGAGTTCATTGAGTAAAATCTAGTGCCAGTATGTCTTCCAGGCGGTGGATGAGGGCACCACCTCCACCTTGTCTGTCTCAGTCTCAGTCCCCGCCTCCTTTTGGGTCTCACCCTCGTCCTCACTCCCTGCCTCATTTCCGTCCTCGTTTTGCTCACGGGCTTGCTCACGGGCTGGCTCCTGGGCTTGCTCATCCTCAGATTCATCGTCCGTCTCGTACTCCGGCTCGCGGGGCCGGAACTCCAACCTGCGTGTGGAGTTGAAAGGGGTGTGCCGTCCGCCGATTGGCACAAACAGCCACAGCAGCGAGCATATGCCAGCCACCACGTCGCCGTCGCCCAGCAGCATCAAAAAGAGCAGCGAGAGGGTGAATGGGTTGTCCAGCATCTTTCTTCTGACGCGCAATCGTGTGCCCGTTCACCAACCCATTTTGTGGACAAAATGTCTGAGCACGCGTTCGCTGGGCCGCTGGTAGAAGTCCAGGTTTGCGTGCAGGTGTGCCCGGTAGTGCGTCGGGTCCAGCACCACGCTGAGCAGCCGGGTGTCAGCGTGCGCGTTCAACGTCGCGTCCCACATGAGGTTTTGGATGTAGGGTACAGCGGGTCCGTTGCCGTCTGTGACAAACTGTGCGAGTTCGGGGTCGGTGGGCATGTGCGCATTGACGTGCGGGTACGGCATGGTCACAGCGCGATGCATTCCTGTAACTAATCCTCTACGACGTCGTTTGACACGCTCAGCAATAGTCTCAACGACCCCAGTGTCTGCCCCAGACGCTCGCTCTTCTTCCTCATCTGCCCCATCTTCAGCTTCAACATCATCGTCTACCACTGCTTCCCTCAAGTCAAACTGTACAAAATCCGTGTCGATTGGCTTTCCGTACTGAAAACGCATCCCGCGGTCATCAAAGGCGTTTGTTTGTTGTTGCGCTGTGTATCGAAACAATTGGGTCATCATGCCATCAAAGTTGTTGACCTCCGGTAGCTGGAGTCCCGGTAACGAGTCAAAGACCACATTATTGTCGACATGCACATTGTCCTGAGCAAGCGCGGGTTTGAACACTGCGCGGACCGGCTTGTTCGGCCCATTTTGGGCTCGGTCCACAATGTGACCGTACGCTGGCAGCGCCTTTACCAAGTAGCTACGAGCGTCTACCTGCGGCATATTGTCCGCGAGCCTTGGGATTTCAATAAAGTAGGGCGAACGTGCCCACCATTCCGCAGGCGGTTTCGCGATATTCACTCTTTGGTCTCCTTTAACTTGCAAACTGTTGCCTATGCTACCCAGCGGAGTTGACCAACGCACCGCTTCATTTAAAGCCACTGCTCGAGGTAGAGTCGTGAGCGAAAACCTTAAATCATCTCTTTCACCAGGCGGGCTACCATGCACGGACATGTACTGCGCTTCCTGGGCGGCACGTTCCATGGTATCCGCGTCAATTGTGTCGTTGGGGAAGTCATCCGGCTCTCGTTCAAAGGGCGCGTCTAATCCCTCAATCATACGCCTGGCGGCTGTGTAGGGATAGAATGGCATGGCGTCGTTGTATCCACCAATAGTGTCCCACTTGTATCCCAAATATCCTGTAACGTACACATTTGGTTTTTCGTCATTCTCAAACACCTCCCCATAACTTTTAAAGTTTTTGGCCACTTCCTGATCACGCTCTGCATTCTCCCCGTTTGCGACGTAAAGGTCGGCATACGGGTTTCTGAACCCTTCCGGTGCGTCGCGGTTAAATATGAATCCTATCTGGTTGTCCTCCAAAACACTCTGGCCCACATTGGCGTACAGCAGCTTGTTGAAGCGAACGCGATTAGGGTTGGGTAGTTGGATTGTTGTTTCAAAGTCGGCCTGTGGGTGTTGTATGGTGGCTACAGGCATCACGTTGTTCCTTTGAACGGCCCTCTTGTAGTACTGGCAAGCAAGCCAAAAGAACTGGAGCGCATTGTCCTTGTTTCCATTCCATTCAGTTTGGTCAAGCATGCCGGCACGATTCCACGACTGCACCCGGCGCAGCGCGGCCCACATCCCCCTTGTGATCTTTCTTTCCATTTTTGTCTGTGCGTCCCGCAGCATATACGGTCTGGACGCCCAGTACTTTAGCAGCAACCGGATGTTGCGTCGAAACCCGCCAATGCTTTGCGTCATCATTTGCACCGCACGGTTCATGCAAAAGTTCATGGCGTTGATGGGCGACAGCTGCGCCACAGTCTTGGTCCTGAACAGCCGCGCATCCGTTTGGGTCTGGAGCAGATCGCTCGGCGCGTTGCCCATCTGTCGGTAGCGCGTAAACATGCTGGAAATCTCCTGTGGCACCTGGAACCCCTGCTGCACCAGCGCGTTGTACACGTTGCTCAGCGTGAACTTGCTGGTGTCAAACTCGCGTCTGGTTGTAAGCAGTTCTGACTCTTTCAGCTTGTTGTAGGCTACCTCCCCCCACCGCCGCTGCATCTCAGCCAGCAGGTTGGCGTCCTTCCGTCTCGCACTGCTGGTGTATCGCCGCATGTTGGGGCGTTTGATGCGAGAAAAGTTGAGCAAAAAGCTCACATCGACGATGGGCTTTAGGTTGTCCCAGCTTTCTACTCCGGCTGGGCTGTGAGCGTGCACCTCCATCGTTTTATGTCGCACCGAAAAGCACATGTATGACGCGCAACAGGTGCTGACAAGCCTGGACTCGCTGGCACGCATACAGGACAACCAACGCGTGCACGTGTTGCCCACCGGCGCGCTGCGTGTTGACCCCGCCAACTGGACGCAGTTTGTGCGGCGCAGCTGGAATGCGGACTGCCGCTCCCGCACCGTGTCCGCCATCCAAACGCTGGTGACGGCGCAGCTGGCACGGGCACGGTCCGAGGCACATATAATTGCGGAAACGCGCGAGCTGGTGGCGCAGGGGTTCCCGGCGCTCACGGACGACATGGCGCGCCGTGAGTCGCAGCTGGTGCAGCTGTGCGAGGCCCTGGACGGCGCGCGGTCCGGCGTGGGCAAGCTGGTGTCCAGCACGTACAAGGACGATGACGCGGTGTGCGTGGCGCTGTCGGGCGTGTGCGAGGACATTCACATTTTACTGAACGAAATGTCGCGGCGATTCAATGTGCTTTGCGCTTCCGCGCCTGAGGCCAGGCCAGACAGTCCTTCGTGAACCCCAGGTCTGGGTACAGCTGCTGGATGCACCACGTCCACGCCAGGTCGTGCTCCGGCAGGTGCATGGACGGGCACGCCGAGTCCATGAACACGTCCAACGTGCCCAACAGCCGCAGCGAATCCACGTCCATGTGCAGCGGGTCCTCCTGCGTCAGCCGGAAGATTTCGGTCTGCACGGCATTCTTCAAAAACGACTGGTACGCCTGAAAGTTGTGTCGCGGCGTGGTGTCCGAGTTGACGTGCTTGCGTTCCAGCCAGGTGGAGTACGGCCCCTGCACCACGGCGCCAAACAGCCCAATCACGGCGTCCATGACGCGGGGCACAAGCACCGGCGGCGGCTGCCCCGTCACAGTACAAAAGATTTCGGTGCGGTTCTTCAGGTACTTGCGCCCGCGCACCTGCTTGCCGGCGGCGTCCACGATGGTCACATTGTCCAGCGCCACGCCAATCATGCCCACCGTCACCTGGTCCACAGCCCGCACCTGCTCAATCTTGATGAGGTGGTCCATCACCGCCTGCACCACCTTGTCCGGCACCAGCCCGTCCCGCTTGCTGCCAGTCAGCGTTTCCAGCACCGACGCGGCGTACCGCTTGTGCTTGTAGTGGTACAGCTGCGTCTCGGTGCTCTGGCTCTCCGTCACCACGTCCAGGCTGGGCGCGGAGCAGCCGCACTCTGTGCACACCACGTCGCCCGCCTCCCCCATGCACACCGGCGCGTTGCACCCGCATGCCGCCTCAGGCACGCCCTCCTCAGCCTCCTCCTCATTCAGCTGCTTGATGTGGCGCTCGCGCTCCCGCAGCGTGTGCCGCTTGTTGATGCCAGACGTGTACTCGCACACAATGCTCTCGATCCGCATGCAGCGTGCCGGGCACCGGTGGCGCTCCAACTCCGCCTCCGCATCACGCAGCCGCTGGGCGTGCAAGTTCCGCATGGCCGGCAGCGGTGGGGGTGGGTACGCGCGCAGCTTGCGGACCTTCTCCATTAGCTGCTGCTCCCGTGCTGCGTTTCGCGACCGCATCTCCTGGATCTGTGCCTGCATCGGCTCCATCGTGCCACTGTTGCGCCTGGTTGCCGGGCTCTGCCCAGAACCGCAGGAAATCTTTTTGGGGTTGCATGTTGCAAAACCTTTTCTCTAGCGCACAAAGTTGGGGGGCGGCAGGGGCCCATACAGAAGCTCCCGGGGGAGGTTCTCCACGAGGTGCGGGTTGCCCTCCTCATACCACATATAGTACACAGTCAGACACTCAGGCGGCCGCGCCCGCAACGCCCGCATGGTGTCCAGCAGCGCGTCCAGCCGCTCAGCCACGCTCGCCCTGTGCCCCGAGCACGCGTGCGGGTTCCACCGGATGACCGCGATGCGGTGCTGTGGGAACGACTGGAGCAGTTCCACGCAGATGTCGGACAGCCGGCGCTCCTCACACGTGTAGTTGCCACTACGCAGGTTGTGCTGGTGCTCGTCCACCTCCACCAGCGTCAGCAGCCCGTCTGACAGCCACAGCATGTCCGGCCGGTACCGCGAGCACCCGCCGAGGCTGGCCAGGCTCGCGTCAGCGCTGAGCAAGCCGTCCAGGTGCTGCGTCAGGAACTCCACGCACCGTTTTTCCACGCGCGTGTTGGCGCCCGTGACTTTGCGGTAGCACGTGCGACACAGCTCGTTGCCGTCGTGCTTCACCACGGACGTCTGAGAGCGCAGGCATATGTCGCACGTGTGGTCGCCAATGTCATGGATGCTGGCCATGTGCTTGCGCAGGCAGGTGGAGCTGGACGCCACGTAGGTGCAGTGTTCGCACGGGAATGCCAGCCCCTTGTGTTTCTGGTACATGTGGGAGCTCAGGTTGGCGACGCTTTTGTGGCACACCGGGCAGTCTTTGCGGTGGCCCAGGTGCACCATGCGGATGTGGCGCGCCAGCGACGAGTCAAACTTTGACGTGTAGTCGCAGTGCGGGCACGCAAACGGAGCCGAGTTGTCCGTGTGTGCGACCCGGATGTGCCGCTCCAGGTGTATCTTGTAGTGCGAGCTGTAGTCGCACTGACTGCACTGGTGCTGTTTGGAGCAGCCGGTGTGCTGGATGCGGATGTGGCGCTGCATGTTGCCGCGGTACGGCGTCGTGTACTCGCAGTGTGGGCAGTTCAAAGGGGACATCCCTTTTCATGGTGCATGGTTTGGCGGGTGTGGAAAAAGCACACGCTAAAAATGGCACTGGACATTGACGACAACCGTCGCGGGTACGCGTCGGCCGGGATTTTGCCCGTGTGCCGCATCAATGGCGTGCCCCACGCGCTGCTGGGGCGGGAGGAGTACAACCGCAGCAAGCGCTGGGCAGACTTTGCCGGCCGCAAAAAGGCGTCGGACACGGACGTGTACGCGACGGCGGCGCGGGAGTTTTGCGAGGAGAGTGTGCACACCGTGCACCTGAACGGGGTGGCGTGCAACTCGGTGGAGGCGGTGGCGGAGCACCTGCGGCTGGGCAACTACATCCTGCGTGTGACGATTGAAAAGGTGAGCAAGGGCAAGCGTGTTGTGTTTGTGGTGCTGGCGGATCACGACCGGGGCGTTGTGCAGCGGTTTGCGGCGGTGCGTTCGGCGCAGCTGCACCTGGAGAGGTACACGCCCAAGCTGCACAGCGGCAACTACCAGCAGTGGTGGCTGCCGGGCACCATCATGCAGCGCGACACCGGTCGGGTGTTGGTGCTGCCCGACTACTTTGAGAAGGCTGCGCTACAGTACTGGCCGTTTTCCGCGCTCATGCAGGCTGTGGCCAACCACGGCAGCATTCCGTTCACAGCGCGCAGCCCGTCGGCGGCGTTCCGGCTGGACATTGTGCCGCTGTTCAACGCGGTGCTGCCCATCCTGACGGACGGGTCGCTGGCCCGCCCCACGGTTTTCACGGGTGCGGTCGCGGTGTGCCCCTGGTCGCCCACCCCCTGAGATTGTGGAGCACAAAAAAACAAACAGTCACACATGCAAGGCTCCATCATCATTGACAACCTGCTGTACCTGGGCGCCGCGGCCATTCTGCTGTGGGCCATCTTCAGCCAGATTCCCGGCACCTACTCGCCCTTCCAGGGCAAGGACACCACCGGGCGCTGGATCCTCGCGCTCATGTGGACCGCTGTGTTCCTGGTGTTCTACTACTCTGTGTACCGCGGCTGCGCCGGCACCGCAAAGATGTGGCCATTCAGCTGGGGGCCGTTTGTGAAGCCCGACCTGGAGACCGGCTTCCTGCCGCCGTGTGCGGACAAGATCTTCAGCCGCGTGACGTTGGCCGACAAGCCAGCCGCCCCCGCTGAGACCAACGCGCAGCGCGAGCGTGTGTACGCCGCCGCCGCAAAGGCCATCGAGTCGGCCATCGCGCGCCCGGTGATCAACCCGCACTGTGACGGCAGCAGCGACAGCGGCAGCTCCGCTAGCTCGGACAGCTCTATGGGAATGAACGCGCAGCCCGAGGTGAACTACAGCGCGGCTGTGGGAGAGTTCTACAATCAGTAAACAAAATCCTACTTTTATTGCTTTTTAACAGGTTTAAAACCTACGTCGGCGTCGCTCCTGCGACAACGCACTCATGTTCAGCGCAGACGCCTTCCGTGCCTGCATCAGCTTTTCCTCCGCCTGCACCTGGTCGATGCGAGGTCGGCGCGTCTGTACGGTGCGCACAAGCGCGTCCGCGCTCTTCTTTGCCGCGAGCGGTGCGGCGCTGCTGGACGGCGCATCGGAGCTCTTGCAAACGCTGAGGCTGTCCAAGCCAAACAGCTTCTTCCACCACCCCATGTACATACCCAAGATGAATACACCGAGCAACAAAGCAACGACCCCGAGAATCACACACCAGGTGTCCATCTTTTTTCTTACGCGTCAGAAACCCACATTAGTGGAGACAAGCGCCGGCCTCTGGACCTCAACCAGCGGCGAGTCCGGCACCCACGCAGGCACCTCCAAAAGAGGCTGCACAACAGGCGACTGAGGACGCCACAACGGCGGCTGCGCTGCGGACCGCGTGACCGGCTCGGAGCTCACAATGTCCGTGTACACCTTCCACTGCCCGCCCGTCAGCACAACACCACTCAACGACGTCAGCGGCTTCTCCTCAGCGCCCGTCAGCGCATTCTTCATCAGCGTCGGCACACACTTTTCAAACTTGCCAGACGTCAGCGGCGGCCCGTGCGACACGCCCTTGCTGTTGGCGCCGTGCAGCTGGCCCGTCTTGCCCATGCGACGCGCAATGGCGTCCATGTGCCGGGACAGCACCGTCTCGCCCTGGCCGCGCATCAACGCAACCAGCTTGCCTGCTGTGGTGATGACTGCGGACTCCACGCCCAACACGTTCAGCGTCGAGTGCGTGTTGGAGCACACGAGTGACGTGGGGTCCACGTACTTTACCAGCGACGGCACATTCTCCCACACGCCGCCGTCAATCTCGAGCTGCCCATCATCGCCGATGCGAGCACGGGGGGCAAACCCGCTCTCGCCGCCCTCCACGCGCACATCCTCCGTCAACAGCACCGTGAGCGCGGAACCGTCGTACTGCGGCACCCAGTCGCAGCTGAACCGCAGCCGCTGTGCCACAGCCCATGCAGGCACGGAGCCCTCCACGTGCACACGGTGCGCCGCCACAAACGTCTTGTCACCAAACAGCGCGGATGTTACCTCAGAGGGCTGCACCGGCACGCGCTCCAGCGTCCACTTTGCCCACACCACAACCTGCGACAGCGTCTGTGGGTCCCGGAACGTCGGCTTGGCGCGCAGCACACACGGCTGCTTGGCGGCGCCCTCCACAGTCAGACACAGGTTGCTCACCACGTTGCTGGACGAGGCGGAGCCCGCGCTGCTTGCGTGCACGCTGTTCAGCGACCACTGGTTGATGGGCGCGCTCACAGACGTGGCGGCCAGCATGCCGATGGGCAGCCCCGCCGGCACAATGCACGACTCAAAGCTGAGACGCGCAAACAGCAGCATGTTGCGCAGCGTCTGGATGGACAGACGCGTGGACGGCCGGAATATGCACCAGCACAGCGCGCGCGTGTGGCGGGTTGCCAGGCCGTGCAAGCGGTGAAACTCCCGGTCCCATCGCTCCAGCTCGGCCGCGTACTCGGCGGGCGACGCAGGCGGGCCCGCCGCCTTAAACTCCTGGCCACCCAGCAGCCACCGCTCCGGGTTCATGCACACGCTCAGCCGCAGCGGCCGCGTGGCGGGCAGCCAGCATCGGTTCAGGGCGTTGCGGCACGCCAGCCCCCACACGCGTGGCTCGCCGGCCTGAGGCGGCAGCACCGTCACGGTCTCGATGCGCTCCGGCAGCAGCCCGTCGCCGCCGTAGAACTGCTGCACCGTGAGGCCGCCAAACGTGAGGACGGACCCACCCCACGCGGTGTGCTCGCTCTCCAACAGGTGCTCCAGCTTGCGCCCAAAGTGGCCGCACTTGCCGGTGTAGATGGACTGGTCGCCCATCTGCTGACGCGTGACACCGGACGCCGCAAACACCTCGTGCGGCGCCAGCCCGGTCATAAAGTTGCCGCCGATGAACCCCACCGTGTCGGGCGAGTCGTTGTCGGGTGCAAAGCACGGCAGCGGGCGGTCCAGGAACTGAAGGCTGCCGCTCACCTCCTGGAGCCCCTGCACGCCCGCAAACATGGCCAGGTTGATGCCCGAGCCTTTGGCGCCCGAGCGCAGCACCAGGTCCGCGACGCTGCTGTCGGCGTCGTCCAGCCGGGCCCGGATGACCTCGGAGCTGTCCAGCAGCACGTTGCGCATCTGGGTGCACAGCGCCGGCGACAGGTTTTCGCGCACCCGCAGCCCCCTGATGTCCTTCCGCAGGCCGTCCATGTGCGCCTGCTCCACCGCGTCCAGCAACTCCTCAAACCGGAAAGTCAGCGCGTGGTGGTTGAGGTACGCGTCCGCCACCCGGGCGGCCACGGTGCAAAACTCCACCGCTGCGTGCGGCGACACGTCCTTGGCAATGGCATGCACCAGCACGCCCGCCGTCTTTTTGCGGATGCTGCCCGCCAGCACGCGACCGTTGGACACCAGCAGGTCGCCAGCCTTCACGGACACCCGCGACGGCAGCAGCCACGACACGACCTCGCGGCCCGACACGTCGCCGCGCCCGGACTGGTACGAGGCCGGCGCGCCCGCGTCCAGCATGAGCTGCATGGCCTCGGCGCGGTCAAACGTCTGCTGCATGATGAGGTACAGCCCGGCCACCGCGTTCTGCACCAGGCCGCCAAACACCTGGCCGTTGGCGGGGTTGAGCAGCAGCGCCGGCGCGGACATGAGCTCGTAGAACTCGGCCTCGACCGACGGGTCCACGGCTGCGTGGATGTTG
>Ga0160423_10003930_pt1 | contig 12288 bp, 4 predicted proteins | sample CRUFie14St8metaG_FD_108191 | JGI IMG/M metagenome (GOLD analysis project Ga0160423, IMG submission 108191) | Marine microbial communities from the Costa Rica Dome - CRUD Field 142mm St8 metaG | ecosystem: Environmental > Aquatic > Marine > Oceanic > Photic zone | place: Costa Rica: the Eastern... | reverse complement strand
TGGATTTACTGCATTTAATGGACAATCTTTACCTAGCTTTTTCGGTCATTTAGGATGGCCCGTTAATAGAGATAATTTTCCTAGTCCAGTAGAGTATAAACCCGCAGGAAGCAATACTTTTTATCCACTGTATCCAAAGTGGACAGTAGGTGAAAATCCTGATTTCCATACTCAAAGCGAAGGATATGTGTATTGGTGGATGCCGGGGTATACAGACTCTGCTTCGGGGTGGGATTCTGATAAAGTAAATGAAGGACAACTGAGAGCACAAAATAGAGGCCCCGCACAATCAGGAAAAATTGCACCACCTTTAGGATGGTTTCCTGTAGTACGAGCAGATACAGGAACAAATGGCTACCCAAATGGAACTCCTACGGGTGGTACCCCAACAATAGTAGATGGGCCTTTTGGACCCGCACTAGAAAATATATTTGAGCCAGGATCGTTAGCACAAATAGAAGATTTCATATTTGAGTTAAAAAAGAGATCTTCACATACTGCAGAAGAACTGCTTCAAACTATAGAATTGTTTTTAAATCCGAAAGCAGCATTAGCTTTTGATAAAATTACAGCAGATTCTACAGATGTAAGAAAGAAAACGCCGCAGAGCAAAGAATCAGCATTTTCACCAGATGATTTAGCAGATCCGAAATGGTATCCACATAGAAGAGTTTTTGATACCATAGATACGCAAGAGTTATTTATAAGTCCAAAAGGACAAATTAATTTAAGTACCTTAAAAAGCGCCATAAACGCCGTAAAAGCAACAAAAGTTGACCCGTTGTTTAGTACTTATGAAGTTTTAGCTAAATTATTCAATAAAGAAGTAACAAAAGGACTAAATGATAAAGTAAATACTCAAGATTTTACACTTAGTCCAAAATCTCACATACAGTTCGATATGTTATCGACCTTGATGAGAGTAGAAAAACTCAGAACAAAAGGATTTGATTTTAAATTTAAACTTACAAATGAATTTCAAGAAATAGACGTTATAAAGTCACTAATAGAAGATGTAGATTCAGTATCAGACTTAGTAGTAGCAGGAAAAGCATTACAGCTTCGTGAAAAAGCAGAAGTAAAGGAAGAAGCAAAGAAGAAAACTGCAGAATTTCCTGAAGATTTACTTGATTTTACTGATAGTTCTAATTATTTACTGGATAAAGGTGTATTTTTTGACATAGAAAAAATAACTGAATTAGTTCTGGCAGGAAAAGACTTAGACTTTTTAGACAAAATAAATGTAGTACCTGAAGAAAGAAAGAAATTTGGTGCAAATTCAAATGCAGATACCATAGTAGCACTTTCTTTAGTAAGAGCAAAAAAATTAGAGATACTACAAGAAGGAGAAGACTTCTTTCAAGCTCTAGCACCATTAATTACAAAACCTGCATTGGCAAGATTAAAAACAAGCAGAATAAAGTTACAAGACTTTTTAAAGTTTGACCCTGATTTTGGTGTAGAAAGCATAAATCTCTTCGGAAATGCAGATTTTCATCAAATTTTTACAAGTTTATTCGATATACACGAAAATGTAGACACAAAAGAAAGACTTTTATATAAAGCAAAGGCTCCGAAAGTACAATTTGACGTATCAAAAGTTGCTGCTGATAGAGATACTTTATCTCCAAATAAAGCACTAATAAGCTCAGTTGCAGAACCAGATGATACTTTCGATCCTTTCCTATTTAGAAAAAATGCCTTGGAGTCTAAAGGAAACTATAAAAGTAAACCTATCTTTACAGGGCAAGCACAAACAATATTTGAAATACTTAGACTAAAGCAAGACTTATCGAATATAGATTTTGTAAAAGCAGCAATAAGTGATGTAGAAAAGATAGATGACACAGTTCATCCTCTGTTTTTTACAAGAGGTGTAGAAGAAGATAAAGCATTTGTACAAAATCTTATACTAAGACCTCTCGCTAGATTATTGAATGAAAAGATATTCTTTGCAGATCTTGACTTTAGCACTATTCCTTTTAAAGGACTAGAAAACATAGCGAATATAGGTGATTTTCCTACACTTCACCACGAAAGAAAACGGGTATTTGATGACAAATTTTCGGGCTCCATTAAAGGTGCTGCCTTTGTAAGAGACGAAGAGTATGTAACAGGAGCATATTTCTTAGAACCATATGTTGCTACTATACCACCTGGCCGATCACGCCAATTTTAAAGGAGAAACTAAATGTACCAAGACGATTGTCGACTAAAAGGGGTTGTGAACCTTGTCCTTCGTGATAAGAACGGGAAGGTAAAGCAACATAAAACAGTTCGTAACAAGGTAACTCGTTACGGCATTGCGCATATTATTGGCCGTATGGTTGATGATAGCCAAGACAAGGACGGCGGGCATAAAATGCCTCGAATGATGAGCCATATGGGAATCGGAATCGGGGCTGCAGCTCGGGGCGGTCCTCACCGCTATAATGCAACTAATTATAACGATCCTACTGCTCAATCAGGCTCTCCAAAGCCTAGGAAGCATGCGGCAGAGCCAAAACTCTATGACCGAATGCTTCAAGATGAGCGCGGTATTCGAGTTCAGTTGATGAAAGATACTACAAAAGCAAATGACTACGCAATTCTTCGTAATCAAACTTTTGCAAAAGATGCTGGCTCTTCATTGAATATTGTTACTACAGATGGCGGTAAAACTAAGCTGACTATCCAAACGGGTAGTGGTAGTGGTAATACTGTGCCCCGACTAAGGGTAGGACTAAGACTGCTAGGTATTCGAATCGCAGCAAATAGTTCTAGCACTGCTGACAGCACTTATGTAGGCGGAGGCCCATTTACTAGCGTTTTCAAAATTGCAAGTATTACATCTGGCTCACCAAACTCTACAGCTACAACTATTATGTTGGATGGAGAGTTGCCAGCATCGTCTAGCGCTGGGGAGGGTAACTTCGATCCTGCCGGTTCTAACGCGGGAGATGCCAACCTATTTTTAGATTTTGAGTATGTTGACAGAAAGCCCTTAACTCCATACGCGGGAGAGAATGATGGAGGATTAAATCTATCCACAAACTATGTTAACGGTCTTCTTTCTTCTGGTACAAAGATGCATCCAACCCACGAGGCTGTAACTCCTTTATCTAAGAGTACTGCTACTGGTGGTATTACTAATGCAGGATCTCATCCTTTTGGGCCTTTTAATGGAAATTCAGGAACTCTAGGTGTAGAACACAATGAAGATGGCCTAGCAAACTTGGGCGTACTTCGAGGAAGAATCGGTGCTTTCTATGAAAGAGAAGTTGACACTACAGTAACTTTAGTAAATATTGCCGGCACTGGGAATACAGGCCAAACAGATCACGGTTATGCAAAGCTTGATGGAACTGGCTCAAATGCTGTTGCTCGTTTTCCTTTTATAGGAACAGACGACAATAAGCCTTCTGGAAGTGCTGCATCTTCAGGAGTAAAAGCAACTGAGTTTGTACAGTTTGGTACAGCAGTAGATGGTATTTTCCAAGGTGAAATTCCTGCAAGTGGATCCAGCCTTGTCCAAGATATTGGTACCGCTCAGGAAGGTTACCCTGCAAATGAGCATAATTATGGACACACTGCATCAAATGTAGGTGTAGGTGGACTTACAATTACTGGAACAGGTGCGGCTGCTGTAGGCAGTTTCCCAACTGCTACAACTAATGGCTTGCAAGATCACGCTCTTAAGTTTAATGGAGCTGGAGGTTCTTATGCCCCGAATGCTGTTCGAGGTGGTAAAAAGCATGGTGATCGTGTAATTTATGTAGCAACTTTCAAAGAAAATAATCCCCGACCTGAAGCAGATAGAGACTTCTTTAATGATGGTCAAGGTCAAGATAATGGAGCAAATCGTTCTCCTGTAGATCGAATCTACCCGATTACGGAAGCGGGCATTTTCAATAAGCACAAAGCTGATATTGGTATTTTTGATGTTGGCGATCGTGCATATGATGCAGGCACTGGTACTGATGCTACTAAACTTGCTCACATTGACCGTCGTGGTGGTAATGCTACGGGCTACCAGCAGGCCACGTCTGATAACAACGCTAATGCAACAGGCTCAGAGGCAAATATTGAATCGGGTACCTATGCTGGTGGAGCTTTGAAGACTACGGCAGCAAATCACTCTTCTGGCCAAATTACAGTTTCAAACCAAGGAAAGCCAATTGTTTTGAATCACAATGAAGTAGATGATGTTCTTACTACTTCTGCTGAAAAAGTAAAAGCGAGTGCTCTTGGTTTTACTATGGGCCCAATCACTCAGTCTATGCTTTGCCGAACAACTTTTGACCCTGTAAATAAAGCGACAGCAGATACACTTCAAATCACTTGGTCTGTACAACTCCAAGACGCATAAGAGAGACTAATGTCTAGAACTAGTACCACTCTACCTTCATTACCCCAGAATGGAGATGAAGTAACTCGTGACGGAGTTGTATATCGTTACAACTCCTCACGAGGAGAGTGGGAAACTATTCTTAGTAGAAGTCTAACAATAGTCACAAAAGACACGGATCAGTCTTATTTTACTACTGATCCTAACTCTGCTACTCAAACAGTAGCTAAGAAAAACGGTCTTTTAACAATTCCAGATGTTGATAATAACTTTATCAATCTAAAGAAAAGTGCGCTAGCATTAGAACGAGAAGTACAGCATTTAGGTGAGCAAACAGAAGCTGACCTAAGTTTAAAAGCAGACATATCGTATGTAAACTCTCAAAATACAAATCAAAATGCTGATATAATTGATAATACTACAGAGATAAATGCTGTAAAAATACGTTTAAACTCTGGAGACTATGCTACATTTAAATCCGACACCGAGACAGCAATCGCAGGACTGGCCTCGCTAGAAAATACCACATTTACTGGTAATTTCACAGATTTAACTGCAACTTCTACTAAAAGAACTAGCACTTTAAATGCTATAAATAAGTCTACAGAAGTTCCGAACACAGCTTGGGTTCAAGATTATTTTTCTACAATACAAAGTGACATAACTCCAGGTCCTGGAATCACCTCGGATTTAGGAACTTTAACTCAAGCCTTTAGAGACTTGTATGTTACTAGAAGTATTATACCTGCGGGCCCAAGTCCAATAACAGACTTAACAAATGATAATATCGCTCACCAATTAGATCCAACTAATGTTGCTAGCAGAAACTATACTCTTGTAGATTTAGGTAGCCCAAGCAGACAGTTTAATAGAATTTATGCGTTTGATATTAATCTAGCTGGATCTACAATTAATCTTGGTCCTGATACTTCAATCAGCGCAAATGCAGGTGGAGGAGTTCTTCTTCCAACAAACAGTGCAATTGGAACAACCGATAATACAATTCCTTCAAGTTTTGCATCTACACTGATTGATGAAAGATTTGCACAGTCAAACAATAACACAAAACCATTAGTAAGTGCATTTACTTGTGGAGTAAATGTTTCTGCAGGTGATGCAGTAAAACTTAATCCAAATGGAACTATAGCTCCTATTACTGCTTCGAAAGCGGGCTTCATTGGATTTGTCACGAGTGATACAGTAGCTCCCGAAAAAGCCCTTGTAATTGTTAATGGAAATGTTTCTGGATTTGGAGGACTAACACCAAATAATACAGTATTTTTAAACGAAGATGGTACAATCACACAGGTAAGTAGTTCTTCTAACGAAAAAATAGGAGTTGCTTTAAGTTCTACTCAGATCTTTTTATTCACAACATCTACAATAGATACTTACATATTAAATAATGAAAAAATAAGTTTTGGAGAATTATCAGTAACTACGGGCGCTCCTTCAGCCTCGGGATCTTTATCTTACAATAATTTCGGTAATTTTACTTTTAGTCCTCCCGATTTAGCACCGTATGCAACCACTAGTTATGTAAATACACAAATAAGTGGTTTAGTAGACAGCGCACCTAGCACTTTAGATACACTAAATGAATTAGCTGCAGCTTTAGGTGATGATGATAATTTTGCTACAACAGTAACAGATAGCTTAGCAACAAAAGCACCCCTAGCTAATCCAGCTTTTACGGGAAGCCCTACAGCACCTACTCCTTCTTCAACAAGTAATGATACTACTCTTGCAACCACGGCATTTGTAAAATCTCAAGGAGGAGCGCAGACAATAGGCGGATTAACTAATGTTCAAATTACTGACTTGCGAGATGAGCAAGTTTTAGCTTTTGATGCAGCTTCTCAAAAATTTGTAAATAGTAATCAAACAGGCGGAGGATCTGCTGTAAACTTTATAGTAGATGGAGGAACTTCTTCGTCCACTACGAGTGATGTAGTTATATTTTTAGACGGAGGCGGTGCGTAATGGTAGCAAAAATACAATTTAGAAGAGATAACTCCGGCAACTGGACGTCTAATAATCCTATACTCGCTGCGGGTGAGTTTGGCTATGAAACCGATACAGGAAAAGCAAAGATAGGAGATGGAACCAGTACGTGGACTAATCTAGGGTATACAATTTATACTCCTTCTTTCTCCGACATTTTAAATACACCAACAACATTAGCAGGATATGGTATCACTGATGCTTTTAATGGTACTTTCGCTGCTTTAACCGGAAAGCCTACCACTATAGCGGGATATGGTATTACTGATGCTTTTAATGGTACTTTTGCGGCTCTAACTGGCAAACCCACTACTGTAGCAGGATACGGTATTACTGATGCTGTATCTACATCATATGTTACCTTTGCAAATTTAGCAGGAAAGCCCACTACTATATCGGGCTATGGCATTACTGATGCTTTTGATGGAGCTTTTAGCTCTTTAACAGGTAAGCCTACTACCGTCGCAGGATATGGAATTACAGATGCGCTAACTAGCGTTTCTTTTTCTCAGGTAACAAATAAGCCAATTACTATTGCAGGTTACGGCATACAAGATGCTTTTGACGGAGCATTTAGCTCTCTTGGGGGCAAGCCCACCACCATAGCAGGCTATGGTATTACTGATGCTTTTGATGGAGCATTTAGTTCTCTGAGCGGTAAACCAACTACACTGTCGGGATATGGTATCACTGATAATGTTGCTTTATTAAGTAATCCAACGTTTACAGGGGCTCCAGCAGCTCCAACACCAACTGCAGGGACAAACTCAACTCAACTTGCAACCACTGCATTTGTACAGTCTGCTATTTCTCCATTTGCCTCTATAACTGCCGCATCTCAGATTTATTTTCAAGATGGGGCACCTGTTATTCAAACGCTTGGAGAAGTGTGGCTAGATACTAATGCAGGAGCATTTTATAAAGCTACAGCAGGTAGCACAACTGTACCTCTTGATAGTAGTACAGTATCTGCGTCATCTTCTAATGTAACTATTCCGGCGGCCGGAGCCTCAAATACTAATTTAATATTGGCTACAGGACTACCTGGCGGAAGTATCACATTTAGAGTACCTGTATTTTTAGAGTCTTTTTCCAGCTCTGGTGTTAATGATCCTACGCTCGGAACTTTAACATACCATGATAATACTACTCAAGGCGTAGCAAGTAATAGTATTACGAGGTCCACTGGTAATGCCTTAGATAAAAAAGTAAAGAGTTTTACTTATAGTTCTGCAGGTACTACTAATTCAAGTACCTCGACTATGACTATTACTATTTCTGGCAAGCCAGAGTGGGTTGTTCAAGAAAGTCATGTACAGTCAAAGGTAGATGCTGTAATAGATTCAGCTCCCGGAGCTTTAGATACATTAAATGAATTAGCAGCAGCTCTTGGCGATGATGCTAATTTTTCAACCACAATAACAAATAGTCTCGCTGCAAAAGCACCTTTAGCAAGTCCTGCTCTAACAGGGACACCGACTGCTCCTACAGCTTCTACAAATACAAATACTACACAGCTTGCAACAACTGCTTTTGTACAACAAGAAATTGGAACTCCTTTTGTAAAAACAGACTTAAGTGCTGCAAATGCATTTGTTGCTTCTGCAAGTGGAAGTTTAGCTTATAACAATTCTACTGGAGTATTTACTTTTACTCCTCCAGATTTAAGCAGCTTTTTAACGAGTGTATCTTTTGCTTCCCTTACAGGAAAGCCCACTACTATAGCAGGCTATGGTATTACTGATGCTTTTGATGGAGTATTTAGTTCTTTAACATCTCTACCAACTACTATAGCAGGTTATGGTATTACTGATGCTTTTGATGGTGCCTTCAGTTCTCTAAGCGGTAAACCCACTACTATATCTGGCTATGGTATTACTGATGCTTTTGATGGAGCATTTAGTTCTTTAACAGCTAGACCTACAACTATATCTGGTTATGGTATTACTGATGCTTTTGATGGTGCCTTTAGTTCTCTAAGTGGTAAGCCTACAACTATATCTGGCTATGGTATTACTGATGCTTTTGATGGTGCCTTCAGTTCTCTAAGCGGTAAACCCACCACACTAAGTGGTTATGGTATCACAGATCCCGTTGCAAAAACAAATGCAAACATAGATATTGGTAGTAATAACTTTATAACTACTGGTAAAGTTTTATTTGCAAATATGTATTCAGCGCTTTCTGATTTACCAAGCGCTACAACTTATCATGGTATGTTTGCCCACGTTCATGCAACTGGAGCGGCATACTTTGCACACGGCGGAAACTGGATACGTCTTGCTAATCATTCTGCTTTATTTAGTGGTTCATTTACTGATTTAAGTAATAAGCCCACTACTCTAGCAGGCTATGGTATTACAGATGCTGTTTCTAGCACTACCTATAATACGGGTTTAGCTGCAAAAGCTGATATTGCGAGTCCAGCTTTATCTGGAACTCCGACTGCGCCAACTGCAAGTTCTGGTACAAATACTACTCAGATTGCCACCACTGCTTTTGTACAACAAGAAGTAACAGCAGCGGGAAGCTATAATGATGCAAGCGTAGACACTCATCTAAATAGAAGCACTGCATCAACCGGAGAAGTATTATCTTGGAACGGCAGTGATTATGACTGGGTAGCACAGACAGGAGGAAGTGGTGGCGCTTCTGTAAGTGTTTCAGAAACTGCACCTAGTAGCCCGAGCCAAGGTGATTTGTGGTTTGATCCAAGCGTACTGAAGACATTTGTTTACTACAATGATGGAACAGCAAACCAATGGGTACAAAGTAACCCTACTGGATCCGGAGGAGGCGGTGGCGGTGGAGGTGCTTCTGTAAGCACTTCTGATACTGCTCCGAGTAGCCCTAGTGATGGTGATCTTTGGTATAATACAAGCACCAGTGGTTTATTTGTATACTATCAAGACGCAGACTCAAGTCAATGGGTAGAAGTTGTAGGCTCTTCGGGAGCTGATGGAACTGACGGAGCCTCAACCCCTGCAAGAGTTACTACAAGTGATTCTGCTCCGAGTTCACCAACTGCTGGAGATCTATGGTACGACACTGACGATGGTGGATTATTTGTATACTACGCAGACGGATCTTCAAATCAGTGGGTAGAAGTTGTAGGCTCTTCAGGAGCTGATGGAGCCGGAGTAGGATCTTTTGTAGAGAAAACTTCATCTTATACAGCAGTTGCAGGAGATAAATTAATAGTAGATACATCTAATGCCGTTACTATAACTTTGCCCACAAGTGCAACGATAGGTGATGAAATAAGAATTATAGATGGCACTGGAAACGCAAATACAAATAATATTACTATTGGAAGAAATGGACATAAAATTCAAGGCGCAACATCAGATTTAACAGTAAGTACAGAACGAGCCGCATTTGGCCTGGTATATTATAATGCAGCCCAAGGTTGGCTGTTAACGGAGCGATAATGGCAACTTATTCAAGTATAAGATATGTTTCTAGCGGGGGTGCAGGAGTAACTGTATACGCAAACTTTGCTGCATTTCCTGCCAGTCCCAGCGAAGGAGACTTAGCATACGCAAACGATACAGACGCTTTGTACGTGCGAAAAGGTTCTTCGTGGAATAGAATTGATAGCGGAGAAGAAGCTCCTGTAATTCTTACAGAACCTTCTACAACTCATGCATTACCGGCTAATGGTAGCACTAATACAGTCACAATGACTGCTCAAGATCCAGAAGGATTTGATATTGTTTACGGAATCGCATACAATACTGCAAATAATGCGAGACCTACTCAACTAAGTTCGGATACTACTATAAATCAAAGTACAGGAGTTTATACCTTTACTCCTTCAACAAATAGTGCACATGCAGGTTCCTTTAAAGCTCGTCTAAGTGCTTCAGATGGTGCAAATACTACAACTCGATTTGTAAATATTAGTTTAGAATTTGCTATTGAAGTTTTGTTAGCTGCAGGAGGCGGAGGCGGAAACGAAGATGCTGGTGGCGGTGGTGGTGCTGGAGGATTAGTACTAAATACAAACTACGGTTTTACTGCCGGAACTACTTATAATATTGTAGTAGGGGCAGGAGGAGCGGTTGGCAGTGGACAATCTGGAAGGGGCGTGGCCGGTGGTGACAGTACTTTCAGTGCAGGCTCAACTCTAGTATATACTGCAACAGGAGGAGCAGGCGGAGGCCCATATCCTGCAGCCACTGGAGAAGACGGGGGATCAGGTGCTGGAGCAGGTAGAGCAACTAGTGGACAAGCTGGAGCATCTACTCAGGCAAGTTATGGAGGGCTAGGGTTCGGAAATGCCGGAGGAGATTGTAATAGTAACCAAGGTGCTGGTGGTGGTGGAGGTGCTGGAGGCGCGGGACAAACCGCCCCCTCTCTAGGCCAAGGTGGTGCTGGAGGCGCAGGTAAGGCTTCTACAATAACAGGCTCAAGTGTTTTTTACTGCCCAGGCGGTCCGGGCTGGGGATATTCGGCGTCACAAGGAGCTTATACAGATGGAACCGCAAGTAGTTATGGAGCTGGAGGAACTGGAGGAGATTATGGCGGATCTTTAAATGCAGCAGCAGGCGCCGCTGGTGTTTGTATTGTTGCATCAAAAGTTCAAGCGTCTTCTACAACAGGTAGTCCTAGTGTGAGCACTTCAAGTAGATCAGGATATTATGTATATACTTTTACATCTAATGGCAGTATTACATTTTAAGGAGTAAATAATGGCAACTAACTTTCCAAACAGTCCTTCAAACGGAGCTACGCATACTTTTGCGGGCCGTACCTATACCTATAGTTCTAGTATAGGAGGATGGACAGCCCAAGATGGCACTCCTGTAGCTACAGGTACAACTGCGCCTTCTACTCCCGAACCGGGGGATCTTTGGTTTGATAGTTCTTCAGCTACTTTATTCTTTTACTATGCAGATGGATCCTCTAATCAGTGGGTAAGTGTATCAGGCCCGGCAGGACCGACAGGACCGACAGGCCCCGCAGGAGCTACAGGAGCGGCAGGTTCAACAACAGTTGTAGCAAATACAACAGCACTGCTAGCAATTTCTTCTCCCTCTGCAGGAGATATGGCATATGTAAGTGGAAATAATACTCTATACTTCTACAATGGTAGCGGTTGGTATAAGATCGCACTTATCAATGCAACTCCTACTATTTCTGGGGTAAATGCCTCTTACGCTCTTGCAATTGACGGTACAGCAACTACAGTAACTGTGGTAGCTTCAGATCCAGAAGGATTGCCAATTACTTATAGTATTGCGAGCGATACCTCTGGTAATATTGCCGCGGTAACTCAAGGCACTGGAGCCAGCTCAAATGTATTTACAATTACACCGTCCACAAATAGTGCTCATGCAGGCACATTTAGTCTTACGTTCCGAGCATCAGATGGTGTAAATTTTGGAACAGCAGCATCAAGTTTTACTTTGCAGTTTCAAGTACAAAATTCTAAATATACAACTGCTTTGATTACTTCAGTCGGTGCAAACAATGCTGTAAATAACTCTTTTGATGATAAGTCTACAAGTGACCATACAATTACAGCAAATGGAAATGCACATCAAACTACGTTTAGTCCCTACTGTAGTGGAGGGTATTCCACTTACTTTGATGGGACAGGAGACTCCTTACAATTAACAACTTCCGGGGATTTACAAGCTATAGGCAGAACAGGTGCCGCTTGTACTATAGAAGCTTGGGTTTGGCTTGAGTCTGTATCGGGTAATGGTACTGCTATATATTCCCAAGGAACCCCAGGAAGCACTGGAGGCAATAATGTTATAAGTTTTGACATAAGAAATGATAGAAAAGTTAGAGGACTCGTCAATGGCAGTTTTGCTAATGAAACTGGCTGTCCGATAAGCACTGGAACTGTTCCTTTCCGTACTTGGACTCATCTTGCTTTGGTACTAAATAGTAATACATGGACAATTTATATAAATGGTACGGCTGACGGTACAGCTACAGGTTCT
>Ga0160423_10003929_pt1 | contig 12288 bp, 13 predicted proteins | sample CRUFie14St8metaG_FD_108191 | JGI IMG/M metagenome (GOLD analysis project Ga0160423, IMG submission 108191) | Marine microbial communities from the Costa Rica Dome - CRUD Field 142mm St8 metaG | ecosystem: Environmental > Aquatic > Marine > Oceanic > Photic zone | place: Costa Rica: the Eastern... | reverse complement strand
TCTAGCTTCATTTGGTTCTTTCTTAACAGGTAGATATGACCAAATAAGATGTAGTTTAGCATATCCTAATAGACCAGTTATATTAGTGGGTACTCATGTTGGTATGGCCATTGGTAAAGATGGAGTTACTCAAATGGGTTTGGAAGATGTTAGTATTATGAGAGCTTTACCAAATATGAAAATACTAAATCCAGCATCTTATTCAGAGTCTATAAAAGTTATTGAGTATTTGTGTAAAACAGAACTAGATTCACCTCACTATCTAAGACTTGGTAGACAACCAGTACAAGATGTAGATATACCTTTTGAGTTTGGAAAGGGTCAAGTTGTATTTGAAACTTGGCCAGAGTGTGATATAACTATCTTTTCAACGGGTTGTGTATTAGGAGATGTTGTAACGGCTAGTAAAGAAATATCTCGTAATTCAGATTACAACGTGAGAGTCATAAACATTCCAACACTAAAACCAATTGATGAGGAAATTATTATTGAATCAGCCAAAATTAGTGAATATTTATTTACAGTTGAAGACCATTCAATCGTAGGTGGACTTGGTTCAGCTGTTTCAGAAGTATTAACGGATAATTATCCTAAAAAAGTCACACGGATAGGATTAAATGATATCTTCCCAGAATCAGCTCCACCATCAGATTTGTATGAAAAATATGGTTTAAGTTCTAGTCAAATTACTAAGAGGGTTTTAAATGAATCAATGGATAAATAAAGACACGGAAATATATTGTTCTTTCGCTAAAGAAGCTGGTAACACTGGTTGTCAAATGATGAACACAGCTTTTTACTATTATGGTTTAAATAAAATCTATAAATCCTTTTCTGTTAGTAACATAAAAGATGCTATAGATTCAGTTTTAACTTTAGGTATTAAAGGTTTTGCAATAACCATGCCTTATAAGATAGAGGTTCTTGATTATGTTGGTGTTTATGATACAGGTATTGAAGAGATAGGAGCGGCTAATACTGTTATTAATGATGGTGGAGTTCTGAAAGCTTATAATACAGATTATTTTGCAGCAAAAACTTATCTTAGTAAATTTGATATGAGAAAAGACCTTTTTATTATTGGTGACGGTGGTTATTCTAAAGCTGTTAGATGGGCGTCAGTTGATTGGAAGTCACCTATTTTTGGTATAAATACAGAGACTATTACTAGAGAAAATTGGGGAGAAATAGAAAATATTAGAGATTCGGTTATTTATAATTGTACACCAGTTGATATTACCTCAAAGATTCATCCATCAAATGATTTTATTAATTGTTTGGTTAGTACTAGAACAGGTAAAGAGTTAGCTAGATTACAAGCATCAAAACAATTTGAACTATATACAGGTTTGGAGTTTCCACTATGAACGTAGAGTCTATTATACAAAACTTTAAAAAAGAAGGTTTTGTAATAATACCAAATAAAAAAACTGGTTTAGATTCTAAAGTTATTTCAGATTTAAATAATTACGTAGATAGTTTAGAGGTTAAACGTTATATTCCATTCAGTAAAATACCTTGGGGTTGGGGAAGTCTTCTTGACAAAGGCCCTTTTAAACAGATAACTGACAACGAGGTTTTAAATTCCTTTTGTAAAAAATTATTTAATAGTGATAATTACGTATTTCCGAATATGATGATTAATAATAAAGCTAGATGGATAGGGCCTGACGTAGAATGGCACAGAGAAATTTTTAATATTGATACCTACGCACCAGGTTACTCACCAATCCATGATTGGAAAAAATTGTTTAGAGTTTACATACCATTAGATAAACAAACAAAAGAAAATGGTTGTTTAGAAATATATAAAAAGTCACATGAGATTGAATCGCTAAATTACGATGACATGATAGACAGTAATTTTGGACATAAGAGAAGAGTTGATGCAGATGGGATGAAACTAGTTCATGATTCTTGTGAACATTTATATTGTGAAATGGAAGCTGGTGATATGTTAATTTTTAACGATAAAATAGTTCATGGTTCAACATCTAATAAAACTTCGAAGGATAGGAAATCTATCGTTCTTGGTGCTAGACATGATGTTAAAGAATTTAATCAAGACATTTATGATAATGCTACTAGTTTTAGACAACAGTTTATTGAGACTAATTTACAAAAAATAATTGATAAGTTAAAAGGTTCTGATTTATATTCTGATTTTAATAAGGGAATAGAATGAATTATAATAAATGGTTAGATAGTGTCACTAGATTGTTTATACCACGAAAAACAAAATTAGAAAATAAAAGATTTGATATGGCGGAGAGAACAACTTCGTTTCCAAAAACTTATTTTCAAAATTTTATTAATACAATCAATCAAGAAGATTTTATCACTTATCCATCTTATTCTGAGTATGACCAACTAAAAGATGATATAGCAAAATACAATGGACTATTAAGAGAGAATGTTTATTTATCAACTGGTTCAGGTGCTTGTATAAAATCTCTTTGTGAAATTACTATGACTAAGGGAAATAACTTAGTTTCACCAGTTCCTTGTTATCCTATGTATGGTATTTATGGTAAAATTTTTGGTGGTGAACACATTGGAGTTGAATATGATGATTCAATTATATTTAATTTAGATAAATTAATAAATAAAATAAATAATAAAACTAGATTAGTTATAATATCAAATCCATTTAGTCCTATAGGTGAGTACAAAAATAATGATGAGTTGGAAAAACTTTGTTTAACTTGTAAAGATAAAAATATTATTTTGTTAATTGATGAAGCTTACATTGATTTTGCACCGAGTACAGCGTTACCATTATTAAATAAATTTGACAACTTAGTAATATCTAGAACATTCTCAAAAGCTTTTGGAGCAGCTGGTATACGAGTTGGTTATTTATTAGGAAATAAAAAACTAATAGAGGTGGTAACTAAAGTGCAACTCACATATCCACTAACAAATTTATCTGTTAAATTTGCTAGACATATTTTAGGAAATATTGGTGAGGTAGATAATTATATTACTCAGACCATAAATTCAAGAGACTCTTTGTGTAAAATTTTAGAGAGTAAAAATTACGATGTTATAAATTCTCATACAAATTCTATACATTTCCACGAAAAAAACGGAGACAATTCAAGGGTCGTAAAAATATTAGATGGTTGTGATTTAGCTTTTAAAAGTGGTGATAAAAAAACTGGTACACCAGTAAAAATACCTGGTGATGATAGAATGACTTGGATTAGATTATCAGTAGGTGCTGGTGTTGATAATTTAACATTTGTGGATAAATTATGAGTGATTATAAAATAGATAGAAAAGAAACCGAATTAACTGGTATCATTGGTAGAGAGAAAATGGATATGTTGGCTGAGGTTGTTGGAGTCGAGAGATGGGAAAATTACAGAGATATTTACAACAGAGCTCAAAACTTAGAAGATATGGACTATCCAGTACAAGTTGATTTTGAACTTAATGGTTCTTGTAATTTACGTTGTCCAATGTGTCCCATGGGTATTGAAGATTATAGAAAAGATAGAAATAAAAGGATGGAATTTCACATATTTAAACATTTAGTTGATGATGGTATTAAAAAAGGTTTAAAAGCTATTAATTTATCATACGTAAATGAACCAATGATACGAAAAGATTTACCTAAATTTGTAAAATATGCTATGGACGCTGGTATTGTGGATACATATTTTAGTTCAAACGCTACGATAGTTCGTGAAAGTATGATACGTGAATTAATAGAAGCTGGATTGTGTAGAGTTCAGTTTTCAATTGATGCTACTACTCAAGAAACTTATGATAAAATAAGAGTTGGTGGTAAATATGACAAAGTTTTAGAAAATATAGATAAATTTATTAAAATTAGAAAAGAGATGAACTCAATCACTCCTTTGATAAGAGTTAATTTCGTTAGAACTAATATTAATGAACATGAACTTGAAGATTTTATAGAGTTTTGGAAAGATAAAGTCGAGATGATTGGTATACAAGAGATGGTGAATCCATTTCCAGATAACTCAGATGTACATAGTAAAACTACCGAGGACAAAAGGGGATATTTTAGATGTGCCGCACCATTCAAAGAAATAGTAGTAACTCATCGAGGAGATGTTTTACCATGTTGTACTTTTTTAGCTGAAGAGATGCCACTAGGAAACATAAAAGATAATACCATACAAGAACTTTATAATGGTGAAAAAATGAGAGAATTAAAATCCATACATTTAAAAGGTGAGTATTGGAGAAATAAACATTGTAAACAATGTATTGAGGGTTTTAGTGGAGCGTAAAAAAATAGCATTATGTTTATCAGGAATAGTTGGTGGGACAAAAGGTCCTGATGGAGCTGGTGATATGGTTGATGTTGATATAATATCTAATCAGTATAAAAAACATATCATTAATATAAATGATGTTGACGTATTCATTCACAGTTGGTCTGTTAACGCAGAAAATAAATTAATAGAGTGTTATAATCCAACTAGTTATTTATTTGAACCTCAAATTGATTTTAATAACATTAATGTAAAAAGACACGGTTCATCAAGAACGGCTAGTAATAACTTCTATAGTAGATTTTATAGTATGAAACAAAGTGTTGATTTAAAAAAACAATATGAGTCAGATAATAAATTTGAATACGACATGGTTATGATTTCAAGACTTGACTTGTTATGGTTTACAGACATAAATTTTGAGGATTATGATAACAAATATTTTTATGTTTCAAATTGGAATCATAATGGTGGAGGTAAGTTTGGCCCATATGATAAAACTACAAAAGCTGGAGTTGGTTTTTTAGATTTTTGGTTCATGTCAAACTCAGTTGATATGAATAAGTTTGGTTTTTTATATGATAGTTTAACTAATGACGAAGAGTTTAAAAAATTAGGAGAGTCAAGAGGGGATGGTACTTACCGATTAAGTGGTCATGTGGTCACAAAAAGATTTTCAGAGATGTTAAAACTAGATGTAAAGAGGACATTGTTTAGAGGACATGACCATGAAGTTTTTAGAAGATATAATAAACATTGTGGGGAAGAAATATAATTAAATGATACAAGAAATAGAAATAGATAAAATTTATTTTAGGTTATTTGATGAAAATGGAAAAGACCATCCAACCAAGATAGAGAATTCACCAGTATATAAAGCAATATGTGGTGATACTGAACCTTACAGAAAATATCATGAGTTAATGGTTAGATTAGGAAGAGCCAAAGCTGGGTATATGTCACCAAAAGATTTTTTAGAGTTTGAAAAAACATTTAGTTATTTAGAACCACCATATGAAAACGAATATGTTAAGGTTAAACAAACTGGACATTTATACGGTGGGTGGGATGGAGCTCATAGAATATCTTGTGAAAAAAAACGAGGTGAGAAAACGATTAAAGCTTTTATTATGAACGGAGCTTTCAAACATCGTGGTTACTCGAATCTAATAGATTTATCAACAATAATAAACACAATTGACTATGATGATTATGTTATCATAAAAGATAATAATTCATTTCCAAATTATGTAGACGATGATGATTTAGATTTTTTGTGTAAAGATAGAAAAGTTTTACGAGACAAAATTGTCGATAGATTATCAGAATATGATTCTCTCGGTTATAGAATAATAGAAAAAAATAAAGAGGTTAGACATCACATTGATTTAATACCACAAGGTAATAATCAAAAGAATGAACCCTATGGATATAATAATATCATTAACTTCAGATTTGATTTATTAGATACTTCCCCATACCTACAGAAGTTTCATCATCAAACAAACAAAATTGAGATTAGTGATAATTTTTTTAATGACATCATAGACAGAAAAGTCAAAAAAACTTTTAGTTGGCCAGTAATGTTTGAAAATCAAGGAACTTTTGAAGCTAATTTTCCTTGTGAAACAGATGATTTAGTTTTAAGATTTATTGAGTGGGTTTGGCAACCACATAAAACTAGACACATAGAATACGTAAAAAATAATTTAACTAACACGGCTGACTTTATATATATTATAAACAACAATACAAATATTGAAATTGATAAAAGTTACGTACAGGAGTTATTAAAATGAAAAAAGCATTAGTGTGTGGAGCAGGTGGTTTCATTGGTTCCCATTTAGTTAGTAGATTGAAGAGAGATGGATACTGGGTCAGAGGAGTTGACTTAGTTTATCCTGAATTTAGTAAAAGTCAAGCTGATGAGTTTATAAAAGGTGATTTAAGAAATATATCCGTGGTGGACATTTGTGTAGATGGTGTTGATGAAGTTTACCAATTAGCAGCTGATATGGGTGGAGCAGATTTCATATTTACTGGTGAAAATGACTCAGATATAATGCACAATTCAGCTATGATTAATCTTAACATAGTTGACTCAATGAAACGACACAAAGTCAAAAAAGTTTTTTATTCATCCTCAGCTTGTATGTATCCACAAGAACATCAATTAAAGATAGATGTACCAGCATTAACTGAAGATATGGCTTATCCAGGTAATCCAGATTCTGAATATGGTTGGGAAAAACTATTTAGTGAGAGATTATATCTAGCTTATGGAAAAAACTATGGTTTTGATGTTAGAATAGCTAGATTCCATAATATTTTCGGACCAGAGGGAACTTATGTTGGTGGTAGAGAAAAAGCTCCAGCTGCCTTGTGTAGAAAAGTAATAAAGTCCGATGGTGAGATAAAGGTTTATGGTGATGGTAAACAAACAAGGTCTTTCTTGTATATTGATGAGTGTGTGGATGGTGTTAGGAGATTAATGGAGTCTGATTGTACAGAACCACTAAACATTGGTTCTGACGAGGTTATATCCATAAATGATTTCGCTAAAATGATTATAAAAATATCTGGTAAAAAAGTTAAGATAATTAACATAGAGGGGCCTTTGGGTGTTCGTGGTCGTAATTCAGATAATACTTTGATAAAAGAAAAACTTGGTTGGAGTCCAACACAGAAATTAGAAGTCGGTATGAAAAAAACTTATAAGTGGATAAACGAAATGATTAATCCTAACACTAAATATATTTATGAATCACCAGATGGTAAAACAATTTATCGTAGACGGTTTGATAGTAATGACCCATTGGATAAGGAGCAAGTAGACCCAAAAACTTACGAACCAATTGGTAAAAAATTTGGAGATGATTGGAAATAATGATTACAGTAATGCAAAATTTTATTTGCACGGTTCCAGAAAGATTAGAGTTAGTCAAAAAAAATACACCAAAAGTGGCTGAGGTTTGGGGTGACTATCCATTTATAGTGAATTATAATCACAAAGAAAACTTTGAAGAAATTCATTCAATCTACAAAGAACACTTTCCTAAATTAAATTTTTACCATAACTTAGAGTTGGATTGGGGTTTAGTGACTCGTGCATTACTTAATGAAGTCACAACACCATACGTGTTATACATTAATGAAGACCAAGAGTTATTTCTAACAAAACAAGATTGGCAGAACATAGTTAATGAATCTTTGGTTGAAAACGATGTAGATTATATTTTAATGAATCACATTGAAAAGTACAACACACAAATTTGTGCTGATGGTTATTTACCAAATCCAGAAGACCAAGCATCTCAAATAGTCATACAAAATTGGGGTAGATATCCATCACCAGGTTATCGTGAGGGTAAAACAGTTTGGTTCTATAGTGGTAAATATGCTCCACATAAGAGAGTGTCCTCTGAAGCTGTTTATAGAACTGATTGGTTTACAGACCGTGTACAAGAGTTTTTAGAGAAAGGTGATGATTGTAAACACGACATCCCTTGGAGAAAAAAAATGATACCTAATTTTTATGAGGGTTATTATGATTTTAATAATGGTATGGTAAGATTCTCAGATTTAAAATGTGCTATGCCAAAAGAGAACATTACAAAACAATGGGATGAAGTAAAACAGAATAGGATTTGGTATGATTAAATTTTCATTTGACGTTAATAAGTATAAATTCAAAGAGATGGTATCAGATTTATTTGAGGTTGACAACTTAGAAAAAATTCATGAACATAATCCAGAATTAGTCAAAGATGATTATAGAAAACTCAATATACATAATGAAAATACAACAGACTTTCACGATAAGTTTTATAAAAAACTAAATGATAATTGGACTGAATTGTATGATGCTTATGATAAATTTATTCATGATGAGATAAAACCTATATTTGATGAGAAATTTCACTATCAATATCTACCATCTTTCAGAGTTCATTTGCCAAAAGACAATCAAGCTGTACACACTTGGCATTTTGATTCAGACCCACTACACAAACATCCTTTAGGTGAAAAGAATTTTTTCTTACCGTTAACTAGATGTTATGGGACTAATACTATGTGGGTTGAGAGTGAACCTTGGAAGTTAGATTTTAAACCAGTAGAACTTTCTTACGGTGAATATATTATGTTCAATGGAAATCAATGTCATCACGGTAACAAACCAAATAAAACTAACTTAACTAGATTTAGTTTTGATTTCAGAGTGATGCCATTATCAAAATATAATCCAAATTACGAATTAGAATCAGAGTCAAATTCTAATAAATTCGTTGTTGGTAGTTATTACAAGGAGTTATAAATGTACGAGACATTAGAAAAAATAATACCAGTTTTAAATGATGAGGGTTATGATATCAAAGACCCTTGGGACGTTGTTGATGCTTTTGAGGATAAAATAGCTAAATACGCTGGTAGTAAATATGCAGTATCTGTAGATAATTGTACAAATGGTATGTTCATGTGTTTAAAATATTTAAACGCTGAGGGAACCATAACGTTACCTAAAAAAACATATTTATCAGTTCCAGGGTTGGTAATACACGCAGGTTGTAAAATTAAATTTGAGGATTTTGATTGGAGTGGAGTTTATCAGTTAGACCCTTATCCAGTTGTTGATGGAGCAACTAGATTCACCGAGGGTATGTATATTAAAGGAACTTATCATTGTTTATCTTTTCATATAAGAAAGGTTTTAGCTATAGCAAAAGGTGGTATGATACTAACTGACGATAAAGATGCGGCTAATTGGTTTAAAAGAGCTAGATATGAGGGTAGAGATAATAGAGAACCACATGACTCTATAGATGATATAGATATATTGGGTTGGAACTATTACATGCCACCAGAACAAGCTGCTAGGGGTATAGATTTATTTAACAAATTACCAAAACAAAATGATGATACTGGAGGTTCTTGGAAATATAAAGACTTATCATCATACTCAGCTTGGAAGGGTCATGTGGAGTAGTGTTTACAAAACTAAGTGAAATAGATATAGATTCGTGTGAGGTTATTTTAAATAAAAAAGGTAGAGTCGTTGACGGTATTAATCACGGTAGAATGGTTCTAAGAGATAACGATTTTTATTATAAAATATTTGATAAAGATTATTGTCGTAGAGAAAACTTCATAAAAGCTTATGAAGCTGGATTCTTTGATGAGATAGCTCCCGCCTTAGTTTCATTGATAAAAGATGGTGATGATATAATAGGTTATAAAATGCAAAGAGGGACACCATTATCTAGAACTGAATATCAATTTAATGAAGATGTTAGGTCTACTCTAACATATACAAAGTTATTAGAACTAGCTCGTGAAAAAAAAATGTTCTTTTACGATTTTGTTCCGATAAATATTATTATAACAGGTGATGGTAGTCAAAAAAACGATTGGAGTTTAATCGACCTAGAAAGTGTATATCCAATAGAAGAGTTATATACGATAGACAGACACAACGCCGTGGTTAAACCAAATTTTTATTTTAAAGATTTGGAAGAAATATGGAAAGAAAATATGAAACCAATAAGTTTTATTCAACCAAGTAGAAATAATCTAAAATATCTAAAGTGGTCTTATGATAGTATCAGAAAGAACTTAGGTTCTCATCACGAGATATGTTGGGCAGATGATTTCTCAGATGATGGTACTTGGGAATGGATGCAAGAGATAGCGGAGAGAGACCCCAACGTTAAGATTCATAGAAATGAAGGGCCAACGAGATTAGGACACACTATTTTATATGATACACTAGTTAACGATTATGCTACGAATGATATCGTGATGATATATCACGCTGATATGTATGCTTGTCCTAACCTTGATGAACAAATTTTAAAACTAATAAAACCTGGAACAGTAGTATCAGCTACAAGAATAGAACCACCATTACATCCTGATGGACCAGAAAAAGTATTGAGAGATTTTGGTATAGAACCTGAAGAGTTCAAAGAATCTGAACTTATGAAATTTATTGATGAATATAAACCACCACAAGAATCAAGTAATGGTATATTCGCTCCTTGGGCTATATACAAGAAAGATTTTCAAGATATAAATGGACACGACCCATTATACGCACCACAATCAAAAGAGGATAGTGATATTTTTAATAGATTCGTGTTAGCTGGTTATGATTTGGTTCAGACTTGGAGAGGTTTTGTATATCACATGACTTGTAGAGGTAGTAGGTTCAAAGATGGAGCACTTCGTAATCCAGCAGGTCAAGTGTTTATGAAAGGTAGAGAATCATCAGAGTGGTTAGCACAGAATCTACGTAGTACAAGAAATTTTATTCGTAAATGGGGTCATATGGTTCAACATGATGATATGATGTATCCCATTGTACCACCTAAATATGACGTTGGTTTTGTCGTCAAAAATTGTGATACAAATTTATTGAAAGAATTAGAACCATGGTGTTCTACAATATATGTTGATTGTGACTATACTGACTATGTAAAAGACGAACAGAAAAATACAGCCTTTAATTTATCAGATAGAATTAAACAATACAACAATGAAAAAAATAATAACATCATCGTAGAGTTTGACGCTAAACAACTCAATAGTAATAATTTTCAGATAATAGTTAATATGTCAGATATACTTAAAGATAGTGGTGATATTGGTGATATGGAGTACGATATATTTAAATTTAATATTAATTCACTAAAAACGTATGAAAAGGACTTAATAAATGTCGTTTAAAAATTACATTACAGAGATACCAAACTTTCCTATTGATGGTGTGGGTTTTAAAGATTTATCACCATTATTATCGGATAAAAAAATGTTTAGGTCGGCTGTAATAGATATGGGTAATTTGGTTAATAAACCTGATTATTGGATAGGTATTGAATCTCGTGGATTTGTTTTTGCATCAGCTCTTGCAATGCATTTTGGTGGTGGTGTGGTCTGTGCTAGAAAAGAGGGAAAAACACCAACTGCTAAACATACCATTAGTTATGATTTAGAGTACGGAAGTGCAACATTAGAAATGGCACACGTCGAACATCTTGATAGTAGCAGAGTCGTGATAGTAGATGACGTATTAGCTACTGGTGGTACACTTCAAGCTACTAATCAGTTAGCAAAAGAGGTTGGTTATGAGATTATTGATAACCTTGTATTAGTAGATTTATTATTCGTACCAAGAACAGAAAACTTTGACCTTAATGTAAAATCGGTGATAGAATATGAGTGATTCATACGGAGCTGCAAAAGAGTTAGATAAGAAAATACTAATAGTTTGTGCTCTTGAGATAGAGACACAAGAAAAACTAAAAGATTATGACGTATTATATACGGGTGTTGGTAAGGTTAATGCTACGTTTGCATTAACTAGAAAATTTGGTAAACTTGGTAGTTACATACCATATAGTTTAGTAATCAATTATGGAACAGCAGGAAGTAGAAAAATTAAGAAGAAACAATTAGTGGATTGTACTAAATTTATTCAGAGGGACATGGACGTGACAGGTCTCGGTTTTATGAAAGGTGAAACACCATTTGAGGACAATCCACCCATCACGATTAAATCAACAAGTGAATTTAATCCGATAGGTAGAAACGCAACTTGTGGTAGTGGTGATAACTTTGTAGAGGATAAAACAAACTATTATGGTGAGGTTGTCGATATGGAAGCCTATGCGTTAGCTAAAGTTTGTTATTATTATGATGTTCCTTTCATATCGTTTAAATACATAACAGATGGAGCTGATGAACAAGCACATGAGGATTGGGAGTCAAATCTAGCCGATGGTATAGAAATTTTTAATGATAAGGTATTAAAAACTTTAAAGTGATTTACTATTTATTACTAAAAGGTGACGGAGAAAAGGACTCGATGTATGAAACTAATATGTTGGGTGAGGAGAGTTTTAATACGTTTTATCCGTCGTTAGGATTAAATTTGTTGAGTAAGATAGTAAATACTAAACCAGAGTTATTAGATTCATTACAGATAAAAGATGAACAGAACAAACAATATACAATAACAGAATTTTTAGATAAATTAAATGAT
>Ga0160423_10003928_pt1 | contig 12293 bp, 7 predicted proteins | sample CRUFie14St8metaG_FD_108191 | JGI IMG/M metagenome (GOLD analysis project Ga0160423, IMG submission 108191) | Marine microbial communities from the Costa Rica Dome - CRUD Field 142mm St8 metaG | ecosystem: Environmental > Aquatic > Marine > Oceanic > Photic zone | place: Costa Rica: the Eastern... | reverse complement strand
TCCCCCCGGTGTCCACCGCTGAGCTGCCAGCACCCCTTCACGACCCGCGAGATCTCCAGCCCGGGGCAGACCTCCGCCCTCGGGATCGTCGCTCCGTCCACGAGCCCGGCGGCGAGGCTCACCTGGCCTGCCGTCTGGGAGCAACCCAATAGTCCAGCAACAGTGCCCCCGGCCAGAAAGTTTCTCCTTTCCAAGGTGCTCGACCTCGTCGTGTTCGTCCTCGGCAGGCCGCAAGAGGACGGACGGCGGCGCGTGAGGGGTCCCACCGAACCAAGACAACCCGCCTCGGGCCCCGCCCTGCGAGACACAGACACTCTCATCTCTCACCGCCCAGCGCTCCCCTCGACCTGGTCGTCTCCTACCTCTCTCTGTTCCCCCCCCTCCCCGCGATGAGGATGAGGAAACGTCTTTCACCGGAAATGTTTTGAAAACTCAATGAAAAGCCTTGGATCGTCAGCTGGAGCTTTGATCCAAGCAGCAGGCTTTGGCGGTCTTGGAGGTCAGGAAGTGCGTACACAGTGGGGACGATGGGGACCCACCCGTACTCGCACAGGAAGAGGCTGAGGCCCTTCCAAGAGGGCAGGTACAGGAAGAGAGGCGCGACGACCCTCGTGATGTACCTCCTGACTCTTCTCTTCGTGTGGTGGTACGCCAGGTCCGTCCTGTTCGGGTTCTCCCCCTCCGCGTCTGCGGGGTCGGGCGCCGGACAGGCGCCGTCCTCGGCCCAGCAGCCCGCGCAGATCTCCCCCATGGATGTGGTCGGGATCGCGGTGAAGCCAACGTGCGTCACGGAGTTCTCCATCGAGAAGCTGAACGAGCTGCTCAAGCCGAGGCTTATCCACGTGTTCACGCCCACGGAGTCCAAGTGCGAGCTCTTCCGGGGGATGGCGAGCAACGTGAGGTGCTACACGGACGGTGAGGTCGTGCCCGGGGTTTCCAAGAAGACTGTCGAGGACGCCCTCGTGTCGACCTTCGGGGCAGCGTACACGGACTACGTGAAGAAGTCGGGAAAGAAGATGACGGGCTGGTACCTGCAGCAGGTGAGTGGGGTCCAGCCTTCCCGAGCCCCTCTCTCGATCGTGATCCAGGCTGACCGTCCTCCTTCCTCCACACGCACCGGTCTCTCTTCTTCCTCAATCACTCAGTTCGTTAAGCTCGGGGTCTCGAGGTACCTCGGGGAACGGCTAACGGAGAACTTCTTGATCTGGGACCTGGACATGATCATGATGAAGCCCATGGAGGCCTTCACCTCCGACCCCACGCCGAGGGCGCTGGTCAACGTGGGCGGCAAGATCAACATCCACAAGGGCTACGAGCTTTGCTACGAGCGCCTGACGAACAGGACCCTCGAGATCGCCCCGGACGGGACCTCTTACGTCACCCACTCCCTTTCCGCGAGCAAGCGCCACATGGAGGGCCTCCTGAGGGAGTTCGAGGGAGAGGCCGGGAGGGACTCCTGGCCGTGGAACATCATCAGGAGCATCGACCCGGACTACCTCGGGTACGGTTTCTCAGAGTACGCCAGCTACGTGTCCTACATGATCCAGAACCACCCCGACGAGGTGAAGGTGAAGAGGCGGAGGACCTGGACCAGGTACCCTCCCGGCGCGAGCCTTGGGGTCGCGGCGCTCAAGCTGATCTCGCCAAACCATCTTTGCTGCCCGACGGACTCCTTCCTAAAGCTCGTCAAGCCCCTCGGGTACGAGTTCATGGGGTTCGAGATCGGGCACAGCTCGCTGTGCGGCTACCACGACAAGGCGCACGAGGAGAGCTACGGGCTGATGAAGGGGGCCTGAAGGGAAGGGGAGGGCTCCCACGTCTCGCGAGCACACCCGGGGGGTGTGGGATTGGGTCGAGCTGGGGTCTGAACAAACTGTACAACCATATTACTATATTTTCGCGAGGCAGACGAGAGCTGCCTGGACTGCGGCGAGTCAGTTCCTACAGGTACCTGACCATCTGGACCTCCTTTTGCCGCATCCCGGCCTTCTCGTAAAACCCCTTGTTCTCCTCGGCGCAGTCCAGGATCACCTTGTAGCACCCCCTCGATTTGGTTTCGTCCACGAGCGCGCTCACCACCCTGTGGCCCAGGCCCTGCCCCCTCGCTTCGGGCAGCACGACCACGTCCTCGACGTGGCCCACCCTGCCACACCCGTGGATCAGCTTGCGCTCCACAACCAGCGTTCCCGTGGCCAGGATTGTGGACTCGTCCCGGTTTGGCACCACCAAAATCGCGTAGTCCCCGCCCGCCTCAGACCCGAAGAAGCGGACCTGGTCGAGGAACATGGGCTCCGTCACCTCGCCCACGGTGGTGAGCTTGGCCAGAAGGTCCAGGTACCCCTTGGCGTAATCGCCCGCCTCGAGCCTCCGCACTCCCTCCTTCGCCACAAGGACGGCGGAGCCCTCGAGGGCGCCACCCATTCCAGCCTCACCGAACCCGCGGTCGTGAAAGACCTCGGCGTGGCCGGCGTGCCACACTCCTCCTCTCCCGCCACCGCAGGGGACCTCGTCAATCGCCGATCAGATTCAGGCAGCGAGAATTCTCAAACATAAAAAATAACGCCTCGCGCCGCGAATGGTCCAGAGTCGTCGGAGTCAGAGACGCGCCGCTCTCGAGGGGAGATGGCGGCGTTGCGGATTGCTTTCAACAGCTCGCGCTGGGCGCCGGAGGGCGAGGACGACGGCGCGGAGTTCCAGTACCTTCTGAGCTGCGTGCAGGAGGACGAGGCCGAACAGGTGAGGAGGTTCAGGTTCTTCGAAGATAAGCAACGCGCTCTCGTGAGCCGCCTGCTTCAGAGGAAATGCGCAGAGACCTGCCTTGGCCTTCGGTGGGACGAGATCCTCATCAAGCGCACCAAGGGCAAGAAGCCCTTCGTCGCGAGCGGCGTCTCCGAGAGACCCGAGGGGGCGCCCAACTTCAACTACAACGTCAGCCACGAGGGGGACTACGTCGTCCTGGCGTCGGAGCCGGTGTGCCTGGTGGGCGTCGACGTCGCTGCGCCCGGCCAGTCCCGAAAGGGCGGTGGCCCCTTCGACCTCGATCGGGTTCTGAAGAGCTTTGGCTCCGCCTTCACGCGGGACGAGCTCAGGAACATCGAGTGCTTTGGCGACCCGGCCGCCCAGGACGGCGCCTTCCGCAGGAACTGGAGCTGCAAGGAGGCCTTCACCAAGGCCAGGGGCGACGGCGTCGGGTTCGATCTCAAGCGCTGCGAGTTCACAATCGAGGAGGCGGGGGAAGGCCTGCTCCCCTACACGCACACAGCAGAGGTCTCCGTGGACGGCGACCTGCTCCCCGGGTGGTCCTTCCTCCTTCAGCCCCTGGGCGACCACTGGGTCACGGTGGCCAGGGGGCCGTGCTCCGACGTAGTGGACGCCCACGGGGAGTTCACCAAGACGCTGAGCAGGAGAAATCTGGACCCGTGCGGGTGGAGGAGGGAGGCGGGAGCGCCGCGGTCCGGGTTCGAGGTGGTGGGAGTCAGGGACTTGTTGCCGGCCGACAAGCTCGAGGGGTACGACGAGATCGTCGAGGAGGATCCTTTCGGCTGAGGGGTGGGGCAGGCTTCTTCTCTCTTTCTGGGGGAGGGGGGAGTTGGGAGCGAGGGTTTTCAGAAGTGTATTTTTTTTTTCCTTTTCAGAAGTGTATTGAAAGTGGACGTGAACGTCTTCTTACACGAGCAGAGCTCAGAGCGAGATCTCCGAGCGGGCGAGAGAGATGAGCGCGTCCCGCGCCGCCTGCGAGTGCTTCAGCGCGGGCTCCTCCTGCTCCGGGTGGCCCCCGTTATTCGGGAAGAAGATGAAGATGCTCTCCGCGAGAACGTCCTGCTGGCCCTCAAGCGCGTAGCAGGCCCCCGCGATGAAGTCCACCGCCCTCTGCTGGTCCTCGAGGTTTGGAATCCCGCTTATGTTCACCACCACCACGTTGTTCTGCTGCAGCGAGTTGACCGAGGTGGCCGCCTCGCGGAAGCACTTGGGCCAAAAAATCGCCACCTGTTTCTCCTGCTGAGGGACGGGACCCCCGTTCCCGAGAAAAGGGTCCCGCTCAGTGGAGCAAACCGTGCAGAGCCCCCCCCTCGAGGGCGACGGCGAAGCGGACGACGTGGACGCCCCCCAACCGACCCTCTGGCGCGCCACGGACCGCCCATGCGACCCGAACCCGTGGGCCTGCTGCCCCTGCTGTCTCCCGATGACCCCGCCGCCCGCCGCGCGCGTGCGCGCGGCGGAACCCGCGCAAAGGCTGACCCTCCCAAGCATGCCTCGCTGCTCTCCTCCTCGCCTCTGTGTTTGCGGACCTGGGTGCGCGCTCAAGGCTCTCAAGGCTGGTCCCGAAGCGCTCCGGGCTGTGTCGCACGTGGATGGGCACTCTTGCCTGTTGTCCTCTACACTTTTTGCTGGGTCACCGTGACCTGATCAGGTGAGGGGTAAGAACGTTTTGCGTGCTAATTCCTTCTTCTTCTTTTTTTTTCTGTTGTTGTCCTCGTGAATTCAATCGGAAAACGCAACGGATCGCAAAAAACTTGGATACCTCGAAATTTCTATTTTGGGGCCTTGCCGTTATTCGTTTTCTGTTTATGACAAACGCCAATCATCCTCACCGCCTGCGAAAGTCCCTCCCCCTGGTGCTCCTGTTGTATCCACCGCCACCGTACCGGCCGCCCCTCCCGCCGCCGTAACCCCCCTCCCCGTCCTCCTCCTCCTCCTCCGTATCCACCGCCGCCGCCGCCGTACCCTCCTCCTTGGTCCCCCCTCCTGGAGTTGTTGTCGCTCTGCAGCAAGATCAGCACGGCCTCCACGAGAGCCCTCCCCTCGACCGCCAGGTCGAGCTCCGGGTTCTGCAGCTTCAGCTGCAGCAGCACCTCGAGCCTGTGCCTGAGCTCCTTGATCATTGCCACGACCTGGGGCTGCGCGGAGTACTCGATGTAGTCCCCCAGGAGGGAGAACCTCTTCAGGCCGCCAAAGCCGCCCTCTTGGGCCTCGACGTCCGCGATGACGCCGCCGAAGAGGATGAGCGCAAAGTGCGACACCATGGTGTTGGCCCTGATGAAGATCCCGCTGCTCTTGACCTTGTCGCTGTACACGATCCAGTCCTCCTCAAAGTAGTTCTTCTTGGCGTTCACGGAGCTCGGGTGGAGGTCCACCTTGCCATCCTCTCTGGTCTTGAACTTGGCGAACCGCTTGCCCTGGTTGACCGTCACAACGTTAGGGAAGGTCCCGGCGCACAAAATTGCCTTGAGCAGGTCGAGCTCGTGGGCGTGCTGGCTCAGGGACCTCAGGGCCTGGTGCTTCGACCTGCGGAAGGGCTGCTGGCCGCCCGTCGGGCCTGTGCCCGCGTCCACGCTGAGGAAGCCGGCCTCCTCGAGCACGTCCAGGAACTGGTACCTCATGTCCTGGATCATCTCCAGGGTGTTCTCGGACAGGAAGTTGTGCCAGCAGAAGTCCCTGCCCCTCCCGCCGCCCTGGCTCCTGGACCTCTGCCAGTCCGAGTACGCGTTCAGGATGGCCACGTGGTCGCTTGAGGTGCCCGCCGCAAACTCCCTCTTCACCTCATCAGCGATCTCCTTCTTGTCCAGGGGCATGACGAAAGGGTCCCGGTACGACAGGCCCGCCGCGATGGTGAGCACGGGGTCCAGGCAGCCGAAGATGGCTCCCATCAGGATCATCTTGCCGATCTTGGGGTCCACGGGGAGCGCTGCGAGGTGCTCACCCAGCGCGGTGAGCTCCTCGGCCTCCGTGAGCGCCCCGATCATCTCCAGCAGCTCCACCGCGTTGTGGATGGACAACAGGTCGGGGGGCTCCAGGGCCTTGCCCAGGAACATCTCGATGTTCCCAAGCTGCAGGCTCTTGATCTGCAGGCAGAGCTCCTCCAGCGGAGTGCGCAAGATCTCGGGCAGCTGGTACTGCGCCATCTGATTGTCGTGGAGCTCCCTGGTGTACACGTGGAAGCACTTGCCGGCCCTCACCCTGCCGGCCCTTCCCTTCCTCTGCCTCACCGAGGCGCGGGACACCCACGTGGGCAGCAGGCAGCAAAGCTTGTTCACCGCGTCATAAGTCTTCTCCTTGGCCTTGCCGCAGTCTACCACGAACACGATGTCGTCGATCGTGATGGAGGTCTCCGCGATGTTGGTGGACAGCACAATCTTCCTCACGCCGGGGGGCGGGTTGGCAAAGATCTTCTGCTGGTTCGCCGTCGGCATGGAGCCGTGGAGCGGGATGATCCGGTACTGGTTCTTGTTCGACAATATTCTGTTGCGCTGGAGCTGATCGTGGAGCTTGGATATGTCGTCCCAGCCCGTGAGGAAGACGAGCATGGCGCCCTCGCCCTCCGTCACGCAGATGTGCTCGATCACGTGCTCGATCAGGTCCAGGTCTAGCTTGTCCGACCCCTCCGCCCAGGCCTGCAGCGATTCCTGGGTCAGGGCGCTGTAGCCCTCGTGCCTCTCCGGCGTGAAGACAGCCTTGCGGTCGTCTTCCTCCATCTTCCTCTGCTTGTATCCGCCTCCCCGGCCCCTGTAACCCCCTCCCCCGCCGGCCTGCTTTCCTTGAACCCTGTACCGGCTGCTCTCCAGGATGTCCTCCAGGAAGGTCTGCTCCACGGGGAATGTGAACCCCGGAATGTGCATCATGTTCGCGCCGCCAAAGTACTGCGAGAAGGACTCGGCGTTCAGGGTGGCGCTCATCAGGATCACCCTGAGGTCGGGCCTCCTGGGCAGGAGGTCCCTCAGGATGATCAACAAGAAGTCCTCGTTCATCCCCCGCTCGTGGATCTCGTCCACGATGATGTGGCTCACGCCCTCGAGCTCGGGCTCCCTCACCAGCTTCCGCAGCAGCACCCCAGTTGTGCAGAAGAGAAGCTTGGTGTCCTTGCTGCGCTTGGTGTCCAGACGGATCTGGTACCCAACGCTCTGGCCGAGCCTCTCCCCGCGCTCGCTCGCCACGCGGTCCGACACTGAGATCGCGGAGATCCTCCTGGGCTGCGTGCAGATGATGTTACAGTGGAAACCCTTGTTCTTGCCGATGGCGTCCTCCAGGATGAATTGCGGGACCTGGGTGGTCTTGCCGCACCCCGTCTCCCCAGAGATCACGAGCACCTGGTTCTCCTCGATCTGCCGCAGCAGCTCCTCCCTCTTGGAGTACGCCGGGAGCTTCTCCCTGAAGGCAATCATCTTCCTCACCCTGTCAGAGGAGAGCTGCTCGTCTTGCGCAGTCTTCAGGCGCTTGTTCTCGCTCTCGATGAACTCCTCGCTGAAGCCTGACCAGCCCGACCTAGGCTTCTCGTCCCTGCGGTCACCACCCCTCCTATCGCCGTGCGTGACATGTTGGGGCCCGGCCCCGCCCTGGCGGAGCGAAAGTCCGGAGGTGGCGTGCAGGGCGTCCTCCACCAGGTCCTGCTGCCTCTCCGACAGGCTGAGCTCGAACTCTAGGTCGATCCTGTCGAATTCCGGCCTGTAGTTCGGCAGGGGGACCTTGCTCACCACAACGACGCTCCTCTTTCCCTTGCCATAGCTCTTGCAGTACAGCCCGAGCTGCTTCGACATCTCGTAGATCTCGTCCGCGCCGTCCCTGCCATAGTTCTCCCTTATCTGGATCTCCGGCGGTGAGGCCTCGTCCGCGCAGAAGTTCTGCAGCCTGCTGAACATCTCCCGCTGGTTCAGGATCTGTCTCGGCGCCCCCCCTCCCCCGTTCGCCCGGATCTCGGCCAGCTTCGCGTTACGCCACTCGGGGTCCCACCACCTCTGACCGCCTCCCCCTCCCCCGCCCCTGCCGCCCCCTCTCCCTCCTCCCCCCCGGCCGCGTCCGCCGCCACCGCGGCCCCTGCCGAACCCGCGACCCATCCTGGTCGCCTCTCTCGTACCTACCCTTCCGCTCCTCTGCCCAAAGCACCGTGTTCCTCTGAGCATGCGCCAAATAGCGCCGTCCGCCCTCCCCCTGTAGCCCAACTCCAGCAGCCGTGCAGCTCCTTTCCCAGCACCCTCCCCGGCCCCGCAATCTTCGAGCCTCGAGCCTCGGAAACTTTTCCGGGAAATGTTCCTTCCCACCAAGTAGTTCAAAGACAGGACAGGTTGTCTTTGGACGAAGAAAGTGAACTTCGCTTCCAGCGTGCGACCGAGAGGAGGAGGAGGCCCGAGGTCAGGCCCGTCACCACGATGGCGTCTTTGCTGGGCACAATTCCGGAGGCGCAGGAGGGGGAGGCGGAGGTCTCGAACCCGCTGACTTCCTCCGTCAGCGGCAGCTCGACGATATTCATAGAGCGTATGGTCATCCTACAGGACGCCGCGGAATCCCTGCTGTGCAAGCTGTACGAGCTGTACACCATGCAGGACTTCCTGGCGGTTGACTTCCCAAAGCTCAGCGAAATTCTCATCAAGAAGTTCCCCGAGCACCCCAAGGAGATCAACTTGAGCAAAGTGGAGAAGGGCAACCTGGAGCGACTCCTCGGGAACGCGGAGGGGATGCTCGAAAACTTGCAGCCCTGGTACTACTGCCTGGTGGACGTTATGGAGTACTACGGTGGCGTTCTCAGCGTTCTGGGCGAGGCGAACGCCCTGCTTAGGTCGGCGGACCACTCCTACTGCGAGAGCCTGGTCAAGTCCTTCGCCCAGACGGCCTCGGACGCAATGCGCGTCCAGATTCTCCTGGCCTCCACCCCAAAGGTGCTCATCGTTCAGCTGTACGCCCTGGCCTACTACTTGGACTACCGCTCTAAGCCCATCTCAGGCTTCGACTCGCACGAGAAGCCGGTCGAGCACGACTCCCTATTGGTGTTCCTCATGCGATTCGACTCTGTGATCCCTTGCCTGCAGCAGGACTTTGCGGACTTTCAGCTCGTGATCGAGAAGTCCATCAAGACCATCTTCGGGCCTCACTGTGCCCTGGCGTCCAGCACGGACCTCCTGGCGACGGAGAAGATTTTCACGGAGGACACGAGGGACAGGTACACCATCGGACCTCTCTCGGACGTTTCGCACCAGCAGATCTGCGAGAACCAGGTAAGGGTGGAGGAGTACCGGGAAATCACGCTGTGGCTCTCCATCGGGTGCCCGATGATCCTCACGGACGACAGGGTCATCGACTATCTCAGGATCATCCTGAACGAGACCATGCTCCTGCCGGTCTTCAGGGACATCAACCTTTGGATCCACGCCGAGCTGTTGTTGCACTCCTACTCAAAGATGAAGCAGACCCTGAAACAAAGGAAACAGCCAAGGCAGGGGCACAAGGCGAGCCTGAGGAACATGGTCGTCGGCAGCTTTACCCAGGCGTGCGACACGGCGGCACAGAAGCACATGGTGAGGCGGGAGTTTGCCCTGCAGCTCCTGGCTTCTTGTCGGATGTCCCTGCAGTACAACGAGAACAACGGCTTCAAGGAGGCGAACCAGTGCATGGCCGCCCTCGCGCTGGCAAGGTCCGAGGTCATGTGGCACATGCACCACTGGAGGGAGTCTATCCCACAGGGCCTGCCCACGGTGCTCAAGCTGCCGAGGGAGGAGCCCCTGCACCGCAAGTGCCCTCCCAGGCACATCCTGAGGATCCTCCAGGCCATGAAGGGGCTGACGGACGAACTGTTGGCGCGGGAGGAGGTCATGGTGTCTAGCATTCGCGAGGAACTGCGCGAGAAGGCCTCCAAGGTCGCGAACGTGCTCGAGAAATTCGACTCGGACGACTCCTCCGTCACGGCCAAGTCCATCAAGAGCGTCCTGAGCGTCGGCTTCCCCGAGGATGGGTCGGAGGGAAACCTCACCGCCATGAGGATAAGTTGGCTGAGGTACCTCACGCTCTACCCGATCGTCAAGCTGCAGACCATCGACAAGGCCTCCTCGGAGAGGTTCGGGTTCGCCCTTCTTACCGAGGTCCAGGACCTCGTGAACGGCACCTTCCTGATGGACAAGATGGCGCGGCAGGTTGCCAAGGTCAATCAAGCCAAGGTGGTGTACTACTTCGCGGATAAGTTCAATGACATCGTGGAGGAGGCCATCCTGAACGACTTGGAGATCGACGAGGTCCTGCAAAGCGTGCTAGATGTTCACGGGTCGTTCCTTAAGAACAACCACTCGAGGTGCCACGTCATCGTGGACGACGATGTGGCCAAGCCCGTGGAGACCCTTCTGGATAGCGTGAGCCGCCAGATCAAGGCCATCGTGCTGCAGATCGAGGAGGAGGGTTATGGGACGTGCGAGGGTGGGTCGGACATCGTCAGGGTGTCCTCTGTGTCCGTGAAGGGCAAGGGGAGGGCAGGGAAGAGGCACAGCATCAAGCAGAGCAGCATGTTCGAGATTCTGGACAAGAAGATCGCCTCCCCGAGCCTGCTGGGCAAGTACAAGATGCTCCTCGGCCTCGTCAGGGCGCTGAGCGACTGCAAGAACTTCGAGATCTCCAGGTACTGCATCAGACCGAAGGGGTACTTGTATGCCGCCCTCACGTCCTCCTTTGAGTCCTTTTTGCAGCACGCGGTGGGTACCGGGGAACCCTACCCGGACCCCTCGGCCCTCTTCCTCAAGGTCTCCAAGTTCGTCAACCTGCTGCAGTCTTTCCAGCCCGCCACGAATATCAACGTCTCAAAGCTCGTCGCGGACGTCCTGCGCCAGGAGCTGCCGTCCAAGACCAACTTTCGTGTGCCCATCCTCCCACCCAGGAGCGACCGGACGCAGGAGACCATCTCGGAGAGGTACGCCTCTTGGTACGTCAAATCGGTCGTGGAGGACGACGACGTGCTTTACTCCGGGAAGCTTAGGGCCTTCAGCGGCAAGGGTTTCACGGCTGGGAAGGACTCTGCGCTCCACTTCAGTGCGAGCGAGCTCAAGGCCTTTCTGAAGATCTTCGGCCTGTACGGCACGCTGGCCATGTGGAATGAGCTTGAGGGGCGGATCAGGGAGTCCCTGTCTTCGATCCACGCGGAGCTCGCCGGTAACCAGACCTTCATCGCGGAGGTGATCTTCGCGACCTCGCAGAGGGGGGAGGCCAGGGGCCTGGCGGAGCTGGAAGCCAAGTCCTTCCTGCTGGAGCCTGCCATGGGTGCTGCGAGGGCCCTCGGCAGGTGCATCAACTTTCTGGACATGCTCTCGCACGCCTCCCTTCTCGCCTTTGGTAAGGACCTCTGTGGGCTGGAGCACGCCCTCGCCGGCGCCCTCGAGACAAACGCCGCGGACGTCCTGGGCAAGGGCTCCCTGGAGTACAAGCAGGTCCACCTGCTGTCGTACGCACTTGGGGCAAGAGTCGCGGGGGCCAACCCAGTCGTGGCCTCCGTCTTCGAGCAAATGTCCGTCTCCGCCAAGTCTTTCGACCTCCTGGAGCAGCTCTTCGCGTCCTTCCTGTCGCACGCGTCGTGGAGGTCAGTGACGTACCAACCCGCTAGCGAGACCCTGGACGGGGACCTCCTCGGCGTTGGACTGGCCTTCCGCCACCTCTGCTACCTGGTGGCCGGGGCCACGCCGGGAGTCGCAACGGACGTGGACCACCAGGCCGTCGCGGACCGATTCGAGTCCTTCTTGGACACGGCCGCGCCGCTGGTGTTCGCGGACGAGGGCACCGCGGGGGCGAAGATCCTGTTCCTTGAGCACATGGTGGACGACCTGTACTTCAGCCCGAGGGTGCTCGAGAAGCACTTTCCCACGGTCCTGGCCAAGAGCGCCAGGCGGAGGTTCCTGCAGTCGTGAGGACGCCGGCGCACTACCTGTACCTATATATGTCACACCTTGAGTCAAAATACAAAACACTTTTTACAATGCGCTCGCTCGCTCGCTCGCTCGCTTGCTCGGCGTGAGAAGGACCGCCGACCCGCTTCACTTGCGATTCCCCGCGGAGTGGCCGGACGAGCGCAGCGGGGGCTGGTACTGGTTCTCTTCCACAAAGCCCTGGAGCTTCTCCTCCAGGAACGCCTTGGCCTGCGGTTGTATCAGTAGCGTCCTCTCGTCGAGGTCTGCGATGACGAACTTCTCGCTCGGTATCCGCGACTCGTTCAGGCTCAAGACGAACTCCTTCAACGGGATGTCACCCTTGAGCAGGACGCCCTTCATCGCCTGCACCATCGCGCGAGGTTCCCCCCCCCGGCCTCGGGGACGGGCGCCAGACTCCACAGCAGCTCTGCCTTGGCTCTCTCCCGGGCGAAATTGACATTTCCTTTTTTTTGGACATTTCTCGTGGCGACAGCGGGTGTCTGATTCTGATTGTGGAGAGTCACCAGAGTAGTGAAACCGTGTTACAAAAAGCATTGGGAGAGGATCAGGCAACCACCAAGCTTGTGGCGATCGCGAGAGATCTTGGAACGGGAGCGCGCCCGCGGGAAAGCGAGGACGACGACG
>Ga0160423_10003927_pt1 | contig 12294 bp, 9 predicted proteins | sample CRUFie14St8metaG_FD_108191 | JGI IMG/M metagenome (GOLD analysis project Ga0160423, IMG submission 108191) | Marine microbial communities from the Costa Rica Dome - CRUD Field 142mm St8 metaG | ecosystem: Environmental > Aquatic > Marine > Oceanic > Photic zone | place: Costa Rica: the Eastern... | reverse complement strand
GCACCTCTCCAGGTCCTCGTTGGCCACAGCCAGGGCGGCCTAAGGGCAAGACAATGGAGGAGCGAAGCCACGAAACGAGGAAGACGCGCGTCAGCGGACGGTGGGTGGCCTTTGAGGCAGAGATAGGTAGAGATAGGTAGAGATAGGTAGAGAGAGTTTAAGTGGGGGTGGCAAGCCCCCCCACCCCCCCTTGTCGTCTTTCTCGGTCGACTGCTCACCGAGATGCTTCGAGCGTGCTCGGCTTTCGCGGCCGCGCCGACCTGGAGGAGGGCCGCGAGAAGGATCAGGACGCCGGCCGCCATGGCGACGCCCCCCCGCGCCATCTCGAGGGCTTCCCGCGCGCGGCAAAAGCACCAACAACAGCTCGTTCGCAGCAAAAACACGCACAGATCAGTGAAGCCCTCCAAGATCCGATCTTTGGGATGGCAGAGGAAACCAACACTGAGAGAAGATATGATGTTCTTGATGACAAAAAAAAAAGAGGAAGGCTTCTTCACGAGTCGATGGCGGTGGACTCGTGGCATCCGTCCGTCTCGCTGATGTGCGACTGCACGCACCCAACGCTTGCGGCCTGGTTCAGCTTGTCAGCCTGCAAGGGCCCGTTCATGGCGTCGTCGTGCGTCCCTGTCCTCAACGAGGACGGCCTCGAGGGGTCGCTCCGGGTGGGGAACCTGAAGGGCCCCTGAGCCGGCCCCGTCTTCGACTGCTTGAGAACCTGGCAGGCGTGTGCCACGCTGCGCTGCACCTCGGACATGAGCACGACCCTGTGGGGGTAGCTCACTCCCAAATCCACTCCTGCCGCCCGGAGCACCGCGGGAGGAGCGCTCCACGGCTTGTGGATGTACTTGGCCGGCACCCTGGCCAGCAGGGGGAGCCACTTCTTGACGTACTTCCCGTCCGGGTCGAATTTGCTGGCTTCGGCCTCGTAGTCCATGATGTAAGAGAAGGGCTTGCTGTCGATCATGCAGCCGGAGAGGAACTGCCACCCAAGAGAGTCGCACTCCAGGTCCGCGTCGATCAGGGTGTCCCAAAAGTACTTGAGCCCCCACTGCCAGGGCAGGTTGAGGTACTTGACGAAGAAGTGGCCCACGAGAATCCTGAGTCTGTTGTGGCACCAGCCCGTGCTCCACAGCTCCTGCATGCCGGCGTCAATGAGCGGGTAACCGGTGCAGCCCTGCTGCCAGCACTTGAAGAGGTCCTGGTCGTACTGCCACGGCACGGCGGACAGGTGCTCCAGCAGCGGCCTCTCGTGGGTGAAGGGGTTGTGAAAGAGGATGTACCGGCTGAACTCCCGGTAACCGAGCTGCCTGACGAAGTTGTCCACTGACTGAATGTGCTGCTCGTTTCCGGCCACGGAGGCAAGGCTGAGCCTCATCTTCTTGAGCACAAAGTACAGGCAGCTGACGGAAATCTCGCCGTAGTGCAGGTGCGGCGACAGCCTCGAGGTGCAGTCCGAGTGCACCATGGCCTTCTGCGTCTTGAAGAAAGCCAGCTTCTCGCAGATGAACTTGTTCCACACCATCTGGGCGGAGCTGGAGCCAGGCGTCCACTTCTCCCCGAGGTGCTCAGTGGTCTCCAGCTCCTCGTCGGCCAGGATGGAGAGGTCGTCGAGGTCTTTCCTGTTTCCCTTGACCTCGTCCTCGACCTTTGGCAGAGCCACGGGGCAAGGCAGCGGCATGAACGGCTCGTAGGGCATCTTCTTCACAATGTGCTCCCAAAAACTGTCAAAGGTGCAGAAGGCCCTGCCCTGCTCGTCCAGGACCTCCCAGGGCTCGTACATCAGGTCGGCGCCGAAAGACTCCACGTGGATCCCGTTCCCTTGCAGGAGCGTCCTTATCCCCTTGTCCCTCACGAGGGAGATGGGGTCGTAAAGGTGGTTGAAGAAGACCGCCTGCACACCGTTCTCCTTGACAAAGGGCACAATGGCCTCCTTGGTGGTCCTGGAATTGAAGAAAACGAGGCGGGAGCCGAGCGCGGCAAGCTTGGCGGACAACGCTCTCAGAGACTTGTGCAGCCACCAGCGCGAGCAGAGGCCGGGGGTGAAGACGCCCTCCTCATCAGGTGCCCAGATGAACAAGGGAACGACCTCGCGCCCCGCGCGCAGAGCCGCCATGAGCGCCGGGTTGTCGTCCAGCCTCAAGTCCCTTGTTTTTGTTTTTTTTGGCGAGAGGAGTCGAGGGTGAGTGTCAGGCAAACGGCTTGAGGAGCAGGTTTCTTCCCAGCAGCCCAAAGAAGTCATAATCCACCGCCTTCTTCAGAAGGTTGAAAAGAACTTGTTGCAGAGGGAGAGGGAGAGAGAGAGAGAGGGAGAGAGGGGGAGGCAGGACTGAAAATGGCGGACGTTGTGGAGGGCGCTGGCGCCGTCCTTACCTTCGGAACCAAACCGCAACGCGCGTGAACTTTTTCCCTACCCCGAGTCCGACCTTCCCGGAGGTGCCGGTCGTCGTCGGTGGGTCCTCTTCTTCCGAACTCGCTGGCCTCATTTTTTTCCTTTCCTCGTCATCAACGTCCTTGACAGCGGCGGCGCGCTTGGACGACGCCATAGCGCTTGGACGCTCCGCGTGCCGCGCTGTTGGGGGCCCTGCGCGCCGTGCTCAGGGCGAAGCCTTCCGCTCGGCCCACTCAGCGAGACGATCCAATCCTCTTTCAACTGAATCATGCTGGCGTGTGCTGGAAAATTGGAAGAGAGTAGAAATCGCTTTGTAGGAAAAAAAATCAATTACATCCATTTAGCGACCAATTTGTACACTCGAAAGCCGCGTGAACTTTTTCCTCGTCGACCTCGTCACGATCCTCGGGAGGCCTCGAGGGGTAAGAGCGGCCTGGGCAGGGGCCGAGATTGACGGCATGGCGCCGGTCCAGCGACCGCCGCGCGCGGTAGGAGTGTCGGAGGGGACCGCGGCGCCCGGTGGAGGTTTCGGAGGGCTCACGCTCGTGGGATACACCGCCGTGACCTTCGCTCTCGTTGCCGTCGCTCTGGGCTTGGCTGTCGAGGAAGCAGCAGGAACCTCGGCCAGCTACTACCGTGGTGCCTCGCAAGCCGCTCTCCTGCCTCCGAAGCTCGCCGTACTTTCTCCCTCGGCAGCCCTGGCGGTCACCCACCTCGTGAGCTCCCGGGCCAACCTGCTCGTCCTGTCCAACGCCGTGCTTTGCGTTCTGCTCAACGCAGCGCTGGCTGTCAAGGCCCTGTTCTTCGGCCAGCTCAGTAACCAAGAGCTTCAAAAGCTTTGCGGAAGGTGCGTGGACTACTTGCTGCTGAAAATCGTGTTCGTGGCCGCGATAGCCAGCGGGACGACCGCGGAGTCCTTCTTGTGGGCGGCCTGGTTCGGTGCGGTGGGGTTCCTCAAGCTCTTCGGGGGACTTGCCAAGGACAGGTACGAGAGGCTCGGGCAAAACCCGAGCGCCACGGTCGCGGACCACTGCAGGAACCTCGGCCTCGTCGCGCTGCTGATGGCCGCAAACGTGTTGGGGGCCTTCCACCTCGCCCGGCTCACCTCGGGTGAGACGGCGACCATGAGGGTGCTGCTGGCCTTCGACCCTGTCGTCATCCAGATCGACCTGGCGCACACCCTGCTGCGGTCCTCGGCGACCCTCGCGGAGCGGTGGCACATCAGCCGCCACGTCGCGGCGGCGCCGGGAGCCACGGCGCCCGATCCCTCGCCCGCCTCCTTCCAGTGGCTCGCCCCCCTGCTGTACCACAGCGAGTTTGGCGCGGAGGTGCTCATCCACGGCCTAACTCTCGCACACTACTGCCACGTGTGGTACCTGCACGGCCTGAGCTTCCAGGTCGTGGACAGCATCATCCTGCTGAACATCAGGAGCCTGGTGGGGGCTCTGTACAAGCGCTTCAGGACCTTCGCGGCCTTCCAGTGCGCGACTTCGAACTTGAAGAGGGCGTTTCCGGACGCCACCAAGGAGCAGCTGGAGAAGTACGGCGACGTCTGCGCCATCTGCAAGGAGCCCATGGGGTCCGCCAAGGTCCTGCCCTGCGGCCATATCTTCCACCTCCCCTGCCTTAGGTCCTGGCTTGAGCAGGGCGAGCATGGCAACTACACCTGCCCGCTGTGCAGGTTTCCGCTCACGAGCAAGGCCATGAAGGGCAACGGGGAGCCTGGTTACTTTGAGCGCGCCCACGGGATGGGGGTGGCGGTGTACGACTCGATCGCTCGGAGGCTCGAGGGGGGCTTCTTTTGGCTCGCGAACTACCTCTTCCCACCGACGGGGCCGGTGAGGCAGCCGACCGCGCCGGCTTGGCGCCCGGCCGGCGTCGGGGAGGGCCCCGTGCGCCACGCGTACGTCAGCAGGACAGAGGAACGGGGCGAGCGGGGAGAGTCAAATGCGGGAGCGCGGCCGCGGCAGAGGGGCGGTGGGCCGTCCTACTCGCCCTGGGTCTTTGGGGCCGGGTTCTCCTGGCCCCACGCGCCAATGGAGGCGCCTCCCTCCGAGCCGGGGGGGGTTTTCTCGCGGGCGTTCTCCAGGCAAGAGGCGCTTGGGGCGGCCTCCGCGGGGGGGAGGGGGAACGCGGGGTCTGCTGGAGCCCTGGACGAGCTCGAGGGCTGGACCCAAATCGTGCAGAGCATCCTGCCGCACGTCAGCACCTCAGTCATCGTGCGGGACCTGAGGAGGACGAGGAACGTGAACGATACTGTAAACAACCTCCTGGGCTGAGAGCCCGCGGGCCTGCCCCTCCCCACGCGAAGAAAAACAAATACAAAACAAAACAAAACAACGATGTGTAAGTTTAATCTGTCTAGTCCACCATATTCCTCTATTCTTGCTCTCCTCTCTCCCCCCATTGCTCTGCAGCTGCCACCGCCACTCTCAAACTCTCGTGACTCTGAACTCAAACTCTCGTGACTCTGAACGCCAAAAAAAAATAGCCATCGTTCCCCTCTCAAGGCAAATCGCAAAGTACGCGACCTTATCAGTGATAAGGGTCAACTCAACCATGGAGCGCAGCGTAGCGACCGCGAGGAGGAGACCGACCCCGAGGGTCGCGGGGCCGGGATCCAGGGCGAGGGGACCACCCAGGACGAGCAAGACATATCACGCGGGAGGCTGGCGGCGGGCGGCGTCGTCGCTCCGGGGCGGCCTTGCCTCTGCCCTGCGGGCCGTCTCGCAGGAGAAGGGGGGGAGCATGACGGAGAGCGAGGTGTCGCATCAGGTGGACGTTGACCTCGGGGACCGGAGCTACCCCATCTACATCGGCGAGAACCTCCTGGACCGCGGCGACCTCCTCCGTAAACACATTCCGGGCAAGCAGGTCCTCATCGTGACGAACGAGACGATTGCGCCCATCTACCTCGAAAGGGTGACCAGAGTCATTAGGGAGGCCGACCCGGCGCTCCAGGTCGAGAGCGTCGTCCTTCCCGACGGGGAGCAGCACAAGAACACGGAGGTCCTCATGAAGGTGGGCTGAGCCTCCCTTTTCTCCGCGTGCTCTTCCCTCTCCCTTCGAGCTGACTTTTTTTCTCTCTCTCTCTCTCTCCCTCTGCCGCTTCTCAGGTCTGGGACAGGGCAATGGAGCTCCGTTTCAACCGCAAGGCCACCTTCGTGGCACTGGGGGGCGGCGTCATCGGTGACATGACTGGCTTTGCCGCCTCCGCCTTCCAGCGCGGCGTGCACTTCATCCAGGTCCCCACCACTGTGATGGCCATGGTCGACAGCTCCGTGGGCGGCAAGACGGGGGTGAACCACCCGCTGGGCAAGAATATGATCGGCGCCTTCTACCAGCCCAACTGCGTGCTCATCGACACGCTCGCGCTGCGGTCTCTGCCCAATCGCGAGACGGCCTCCGGGGTGAGCGAGATCATCAAGTACGGTCTGATCTGGGACGCGGACCTTTTCAAGTGGCTCGAGGAGAACATCGACAGCCTCGTGGACAGCGGCAAGCCTGAATTCGGCGAGGCCATCGCTTCGGCGGTGGAGAGGAGTTGCCTAATCAAGGCCGCCGTGGTCGCCCAGGACGAGAGGGAGGGGGGAATCCGCGCCTTCCTCAACCTCGGACACACGTTTGGCCACGCCGTGGAGACCTTCTCCGGCTACGGCACCTACCTGCACGGGGAGGCGGTTGGCGTCGGCCTTGCCATGGCTGCCGACCTATCCGCCAGGCTCGGGTGGATCACCGAGGACATCAGGGACAGGGCTATTGCGCTGGTACAGAGGTGCGACCTGCCCACCAGGCCGCCAAAGGACATGACCCCGGATGACTTCATCCAGCTCATGGCCGTGGACAAGAAGAACACGGACGGCAGCCTCAGGCTGGTGCTGCTGAGGGGGGAGCTCGGAACCTGCGTCGTGACCTCGGAGTTTGAGAACGCAAAGCTGATGGACACGCTGAACGAGTACTGCGAGGCTCTTGGCTGACTTGTCCCGGAGCTCCGAGGGCGGAGGCGTAGGAAGGCGAAGCTGATGGACCTGTAAAAAAATAATTGAGGGATACCTTTCCCGTCTTCTGCCCGCTTTATACCTAGGCCCGAGCGTAAGACCTCCAAGTTCTCTCTCTTCATATCCAAGTTTTCAATTCCCCCGACAGCCAGCTCGAAGTTCGGGTTCGGACAGCTTCCCAGATAAAAAAAAAAGAAGGCAAACACTCTCGTTGTGGCCTGCCCTGGTTCCAAGGTCTGCGCTTATTGGGCTCTCCATCACGCCGTGTTGGCCTGTACAAGGCTCGAACCGGCCGAAGAAGAAAGAAGATCAGAAAAAAAAAAGTTGTGGGTTCAGGGGATAATCACAAAGCGAGCACTATGGGTTGCTCGCCAGTGGTGTTTGGCTACCTTTAGTAGGCTAGCCACAAGTATGGTCATCACACAATTTGGAACCTAGAACTGGTCAGTTATGGCCATGGCCGCTAAGGCGTGCGACAAGCTTCTGGTGAAGCTGCATCGACCACCATTCATTGCAATGTCATGGAGAACTAAAAGATCCACGGATCCAGTGAAATAATTACTCCTCCTCGCGCGCAGAAGGCGAGTTGCGAGTCCCTTCCCCGAGATTTATCAGGAAGGGAAGCTGTCGGATCCAGTTTGGCAAGATCTTGGAGGGGGAGGAGAGCCCGCGGCCATGGGCGCGACCTCGTCGTCCTCGGCCGAGGCGGATCGGCTGCTGCGGGGGCTGAGCCCAAAAGAGATCGCGGAGGCGGAGAAAGGCTTCGAGGACCTGCGCGGCCCAGACGGCGTGATCACACCCGCGACCTACACAGCGCGCCTGCCGGGACCCTGCCACCCTCTCCCACAAGCGCTGAGCGAAAGGCTCTTTCGGGTGGTGTATGAAGTGCCAGAGGGTGAGTCGACCGTCGACTGGGTGCAGTTCCTGAGGACTTTGCTTAGGGTTAAGGGCAAGGGATCTACGAGGCACGCCCACGACGCGTTCAAGTCACACGACGATATCCTTGCGTGTTCGAGAAGGTAAGTCTCTTTCCCCCTTGCTGACGTTCTCGCTTCTGACCTCGCTCTCCTTCTCGCAGTTTTGCGGATGACGAAGCATTTCTTTCCGCGGTCGAGCGCACCCTCGTCGACCTTCTCCACGGAAACAAGGTCTTCATGACGGACAAGCCTGCGACGACGGGCACCAGAGACCCTTCGCTTGATTACGAGGCCTTTCGGCGCTTTTCGAGGGTCCTGCCAGGAATATTTGAGTTCCTGAGCTTGTTGAGCGACCCAGTGCCTCGAGAGCCAGCCCTTCCGACTCTCCAGTACTCCCTATCGGCGACGCGGTCGATCCTCACGCCGCCTAGGGCGCTCTTGCTTTCCACGATGCTGGGTCCGATACCCTGGACCCAGGTCTTTCACAGGTGAGCTCGCGCTCCCCCTTGCCCTACCTCTCGCGCCTTCTCCTCTGACGCGCGCCCCCTCAACCTCGCCTCCCGCACAGCGACAAGGGCAAGGCTTGGCCCATGCTGCTGTCGAGCCTAGAGGACAAGCATCCGACGCTGGTGCTGGTCCGCACGGTGGAGGGCTCCATTATAGGCGGCTACTCGACAGCGGCATGGTATAGATCTGCAAAGTTCTTTGGAGGAGGGGAAGAAGGAGGGGGATCCTCTTGCGTCTTCTCCCTCCACCCGCGAGCTTGTGTCTTCCCATCCACAGGGTTCAATGAAAACTTCCAGTATCTAGCAAGCGGGTGCACCGTCAATCCGAATGGGGTCGGACTGGGAGGGGCCCGCGTGGGAAACTTTGCGCTTTTCATTTCGGCTTCGTTAGACGCCGGGCACTCGTTTCCCTCTGCCACCTTCAACAATTTGCACCTCCACGGGGGTGAGGGCTCGGCCTTTGGCGTGGATGTCGTTGAGGTCTGGTGCCCGTCATCCGCCCTGGAGGGGGAGGGGGAGGGCGGGCGGTGCAATGTGCTTCAGAACGAGAAGTTCAAGGCGGACCAGGTGATTCTTGGGCTCGCCGGCAAGTTTCAGGGGCACAACGAGCGGGCGTGACTGTAAAAAAGAATGTATATCTCTCACTACAAAAGTTTTTAGCGACCCCACCCCATCCTCTCCGCCACCCTCTTCCATCCACCGTGATACTTCTTTGTGGAGTAGTAGAGGTCCAGCGCCCCAGAGCCCCAAAGCTCCTTCATCCTTGGCATCCTCCCCAAAGCCAGGGCCCGCTCGTCCTTCTCTGCCATCCACAGCTCAAGCCTGCGCCGGTACGCCCCCCAGTCCTGGAGCTCAGGGTAGAGAGCCTTCCTGCCCGACCTCCTGGTCTTCAAGTTGAGGTCCTTGGCCACCGTCCTGAACCCGCCGACCCTGTCGATGGCTCCCACGAGGTCCTGCCTCCCCCTCTCGATCAGGCTCTGCTTCGTTGGGAGGGTGCACTCCTCAAAGCCATCTTCCCGGACCTGGCAGTCCAAGTACGGTCCCAGCGCCTCTCGGATGTTCTCCCTCCGGGACCAGAACCCTCGGCCCACGGAGCCCTCGAGCGACCAGCCGAGCCTCCGAGCCACGCTCGCCTTGCCGCCGTGGTACTTGGTCACCGCGTGGAAGATCATGTAGTCCCCGCTGTCCTTGATGTCCTGCAAGCAGGGCATGATTCCCTCGGGCCTGGCGTTCCTCCGCGCCCACTCCGAGAGCTCCCTCTCCACGTTCTCGATATCAAGCCAGTATCCCCTCTGCTTGCTCTGCTGCCTGCGCACCGCCAGCGACCTCAGCAGCGTCGTGTTCCTCGCGAAGGCGCCCTCCTGTCCGATCGCGATGTCGTTCACCCTGAGGTTCCCTGAGACTTCCGTTGGAAGCGCGTTGCCCTTGTGGTCCGCGATCTCGGCGATCTGCTCCAGGTAGTGCGCCAGGCCGGCGACGGACTCCGAGACCTCGTGGTAGACGGCATCGAGGCCGCCCCCGGACGCCGGCGACGCCGTGGCGGCCGCGAGGGAGGCGTACAGGGGGTCTGAGATGTCAAGCTCGTGGGGATCCTGGGACTGGTGGCCAGCGCTGATTCCGGCGTTGTCCCCGCCAAGGCCCCTCAGGGCGCACCCGCCGGTCGTGCAGGCCCTGAAGCCCGCCAGGCGGCGCACCTTGAGCGCGTAGTAGCCCCCCGGAAAAATGTTATCGTACGCGGCCACCTCTCGCAGGACCTCGGCATGGTCGAAGCGGTCCATGACCACAATCAGGTCGCTCTCCACGGCATCGTTGACGTCATCGAAGGCCCTCACGCCGTCCTCCCAGGCGTACGAGCAGTGCGGGAGGATGGCCGCACAGTCCGCCTCCACCCGACCGCGCAGCCGGCCCTCGCTCCGTAGCGCCCGGCGGAAGAGGGCGAGCGCGAGACCCGAACGGACCTGCTCGCCGCCCTCCTCGACGAAGAGGACCCTTAGCTTGCGCTCGCCGTCCTCGAGGTCCTCGTCGTGCCGCCTCCTTCGCTCCGCCATAATTGTCGTCGTCCGGAACACCGGCGTGGGGTCCGGATCCAGCGGAAGCCGGCGGTGTTGGGGCTCGGACGAGGAGGTGGACGGGGAGGCCTCCTCGGAACCCTCGTCTACGTCGTCGTCGCGCGCGCGACCCGAAGCGCGCGCGATCCCGGCCGTGCGCGACGCCAAGCGCCCCCCGCTGGGCGCTGCCGACAGCACCGGCGGCCGCAACCTTAGCGCTCGCGGCACCATCGCGCCCCCTCCTCAGTTTCTCCTCCTGCCGGGATATTTATCCGGGATAAAAAAGGTGATTTTATCTTCAGCCAGCAATCCAATTGGACTTGCCCCAAAAAAGCAACAAAAAGAAAAAAAACGGCCAAAAAAGTACGCAATTAGGAGCAGGAGTTCATCCTGCGACAGGTTTATAATCGTTCAAGCGTGCGCGCAAGGACTTGACTCCCCTTCGTCCCTCTCCCTCTGTGTCCCGCGTCCCTCAGCAAGACACGAAAAACTCGAGAACACTGTACAAACTGTTTATTTCATAGGGGCTGAAAAAACTTTGATCAAATAGCACAACTTAGCAAAGGACACACACAGAAGGCCCAGTCGTCCGTTCTCCAGTCTGCTCAGTCCTGAGCGCACCGCTGTCAAGAAGCGCGAATATCTCTTCATGGACCAACCTCCTACTCTTATAAACACAATTATAAAATAAATGTTGGCCATCCGTGCGCGCGTCTTCCCTTTCCTAGAGTACACCAAGCACAATTTCACGTTCAAAGCAAAAAGTTTCAGCACACAGTCCTGGATGTCACCCCGAAGCTGCCAAGCGGGCCTCCCTGGTCCTTTCCAAACGCCGCAGCTAATCTCTCTCTCTCCACGCTCATCGTCGCCCCCCTGTCCCCTGGCACCATCTCCCACAAGGTCACAAATTTTATCCATTCAAGAGAGACCCCACAAAAAGCGAGGCGGCAAACCGAGCCCTTGTACCCACGTGAGCCTGGACGCGAGCCAGTCGTCCAGTCAGTCTCGACCATGGCTGCGCGCTACCCTCCTTCCCTTGCCCTCTCGCTGCTGTGCCTCGTCGCCGTCCTCCTGGCCGCGGCGACGGCCGCAGCCCCAACCGTCCAGGGGGTCTCCGCCGAGAGGCTTTTCGACCAGATTGAGGCGCTGGGCGAGCTGTCGGACACAACGCCGCCCTCCATAACGCGCGTTCTGTACACGGAGAACGACGTGAGGGCCAGGGACTACGTCAAGGGCCTGATGCGCGATGCAGGCCTGGAGGTGAGAGAGGACAGTGTGGGGAACATCTTTGGCAGGCTCGCGGGCGAGGACGACTCCCTTGCCCCCGTCGTCAGCGGCTCGCACACGGACGCGATTCCGCACTCGGGCAAGTACGACGGCGTCCTCGGGGTCCTCGGCGCGATCGAGGCGCTGCGGGCGATCAGGGAGTCCGGCGTCACCACCAGGAGACCGCTCGAGGCTCTCATGTTTGCCAGCGAGGAGCCCACGAGGTTCGGCTTGAGCTGCATCGGAAGCCGGGCGATGTGCGGCAGGCTCGACCCGGACTACCTCGACACCCTGCGCGACGAGAACGGCACGGCGTTCTACGAGGCCGTGACCTCGGCCGGGCGCGGCGGGGGCCATGAGAACACGGCCTCCATCCTGAGCGCGGCTCTCATCCCGGCGGGCGGCATTCACGCCTTCGTCGAGCTTCACATCGAGCAGGGGCCGCTCCTGGAGCAGGAGGGGCTCGACATCGGCGTGGTGACCGCCATCGCGGCGCCTGCCAGTGTATCCTTTGACTTTGTAGGGAATGGCGGCCACGCGGGTGCGTTGCTGATGCCTTATAGGAAGGATGCCGGCCTCGCCGCGGCGGAGCTCTCTCTTGCGGTCGAGAGCTGGGCTCTGGGGACCAAGGCCATCGACACGGTGGCGACCACGGGGGTCCTGCAGGTGAGCCCACGTGGCCAAGAAAGAATTCCGGTGGAAGAATGACTTTTTGTTTGGGCGTGCCCCTAACCCTCCCTCTCTCCCCCTCGTTGCAATGGTCCAAAAAGGTGTACCCGGGAGCGGTGAACAGCGTGCCGAGGGAGTCCCACGTGGAGGTCGACGTGCGAGACATCGAGGAGAAGAGGAGAGACCACGTGCTGGACATGATCATCAAGAGCGCGGAGCAGATTGCCGACAAGCGCCAGTGCGAGATGAAGTACAGGATCGTCAACAAAGATCCCCCCGCCCCTTGTGCCGATGATGTCGTCGCCGCCGTTCAGGTGAGGCCAATGCCATTCATATGCCCAATTCGTCCCTCTCTGCTGTCGCGGCTGTCTGACCCTTACCCCCGTTCTCCTTCTTTCACCGCAGGATGCTGCAGACGATCTCGGATTCAAGTCCATGAGGATGGTCTCCAGGGCCTACCACGACGCCCTGTTCATGGCCCAGATCGCTCCGACGGGGATG